>MDTG01384204.1_pt1 | contig 10009 bp, 9 predicted proteins | sample 811421 | NCBI WGS metagenome assembly MDTG01 (sample SAMN05326645, study PRJNA326480) | marine metagenome | isolation source: seawater | place: Pacific Ocean: South East | collected 2011 | reverse complement strand
GGATGATGGATCTTGTATAATATATGGTTGTATGGATTCTTTAGCTTGTAATTTTGATGAAAATGCTACTAACGAAATTAGTGGTATTTGTGAATATCCAGAGGAATATTACGATTGTGACGGAAACTGTTTAATAGATTTAGATGGAGACGGAGTGTGTCATGAATTGGAAATACCAGGCTGCACGGATTCAGAAGCAGATAACTTTAATCCACTGGCAACAGATGATGATGATTCGTGTTACTATACTATTTATGGCTGCGCAGATCAGTTGGCTTGTAACTATGATGAATTAGCAAATGAAGATTTTGGGGGGGTATTATGTGAATATTCAGAGGAATATTATGATTGTGATGGCGGGTGCTTAATAGATTTAGATGAAGATGGCATTTGTGATGAACTGGAAACACCAGGTTGTACAGATTCGGAAGCAGATAATTTTAATCCATTTGCAACAGATGATGATGGATCTTGCTATTATATTATTTATGGTTGTACAGATGAAATGGCGTGTAACTATGATGAATTAGCAAATGAAGATTTGGGAGGTGTTTTATGTGAATACTCAGAGGAATATTATGATTGTAATGGAGATTGCTTATTGGATACAGATTTAGATAATGTGTGTGATGAGTTAGATAATTGCCCGGAGAATTTTAATCCTTTTCAAGAAGATTTTGATTTTGATGATGTTGGTGATGCTTGTGACGGACTTTCTTTAAATGAAGTCCAACAAAAAAGAAAATTAATTAGAATAACAGATATTTTAGGAAGAGATATACAAGAAGATGGTAAAGAAAAAATTAGATTGTATATTTATGATGATGGTTGGGTAGAGAGAAAAATAAAGCTATTAAAATAAAGCCTGCATAAAGGTAACGCTTGAGAAATTAACACTTATTTAAATTGGCGTGTATGTTTGTGGTAGCTAGGGCGGGTCTGGTTTTCGAAAGGAAATTGCAGAATTACCAAATTAACACAACTGCGCCAGAAATGTTTTATTGGAATTTCTCCAAGCCTTTTTGCAGGTTTTTATTTTTGAAAAAATAAAATGAAAGAGAAATATTTTTGGATTATGTGTTTGGCCATAATGATTACGGCTATTGGTTTAATAACAAAGAAATATTTTTTTTTATTGTTATTTTTCCCAGTAGGCTATTTTTTTCGCAAAAAATAAACTTGTTCAAAAAGAGGTTTATTATCTCTCATTTTTATTTTCCTTGTCTTCATTGAGCTCTAGTTCTAATAGCTTCAATACACATGCCCCCATTTCTTTTTCAAAGCCCTCATCTTCTTCTATTTTTTTCTGACATGGAGCCAGTTTTTCTTCCCAATTTGCATTAATTTGATCTTGTTCTTCTTGGCTCTTTGTTAAAGTTTCAAGCATTCCGTTAATTCGATCACTGGACATTTCTGCACAATCACAAGCGCTTGGCCCTGATTCTCCACATGAGATCAAACATAAAGCTAGAATAATCAATTTAGTTTTCATTTTAGCATTCATTTAATAATTATCTTTTAAGTTATATTTTTTTTCTATTTTACCATTATCATATATATATATATATAATCCATTATGCCCTGGCGTTAAAGATTTTCCCATATAATCTACTATGTGAATAATTTTTTTTGACATGATGTTTTCTACAATAGATGTTGATTCAACTTCTTCTAGCGCTCCCTCTGATATCCATTGAAGAATAATCTCGATCTCTTCAGTGGTTAAGCTACTCCCACCATAAGGGGGCATGTAACCAGTTGTAATATAGTCTTCTAATAATCCAGTAGAAATAATACCACTTGTGGTATACCCTCCTTCTATTAACTCATCGTAACTGGTGAGAGAAAGACCTCCATAATAAGAAGCTGTTCCTTGATGGCAACTAACACACTTTGAATCTAAAATGGGCTGAATTTCTGTATTATAATCAATTTGACAAAAAATCAAAAAAGGAATAAAAAGTAATAAACTAAAAAATATTTTCATGATATAAAATTAATGATGATGTCCATGTCCATGTCCATGACCATGATGATGCCCATGCCCATGATTACTTTCTTCAGGGTCTTTAACAGTATTTTTTCTTGTGAATTCTTCTAAAGCACCTTCATATGCTACAAACTCCACCTTTCCATTTCTTAATCGAATAACCAAATCACCTTGTTTAGAAAAAAACTTTTCTTTTGTTTCAAACTTGGATGCTGTTTTGTGATAACTTAATTGCCCACTTTTATAAAACTCTTCTATTAAAGCGCCACCATGGAATTTTTTTTCATGAAAACGCAATTGTCCATTTTTATAATAGGTTTTAGTAATAAAACTATCATTTTCAAAAAACAAAATAGATTTAAGATTACCATTTTTAAAAAATTCTTTTTTAGGTTCATTTTGAGATAAAACCGATGAAGTAAAACAGAAAAGAAGTATTATAAAAACATATTTCATTTTATAAATATAAGCATTCAATACTTATTTAAAACATTTAAGTTTTATGGAGCTTCAGTTCTATTAATTATACTGATTTAATATATTTAATTTTAGTGCCTTCTTGCTTATTGAAAAAATTAAAAACCAAATCACTTTTTTTTCTTGAAACAGAAAATTTAATCCTACAATCTAAATTATAGTCGCTTTCTAAAATATTTAAATTCCATTCTTTTATACTTCTCATAACATTATTCATAGAGGAATATGAGAAAAATAAAAGATACTCTTCTTGAATGTTTTTTGTCACAATGCTGGTTTTATTAATTGCATTAATTGAAGCAGACTTGTAAGATCGAATTAGACCAGGTATTCCTAATTTTACACCACCAAAATAACGAACCACTACAATTAATATGTTTGTTAAATTTTTAGCTTTTATTTGGTTTAAGATTGGCTTTCCAGCTGTCGAAGAGGGCTCTCCGTCATCTGAAATTTTAAACTCGGATTTGTCAGGCTTTAATATATATGCATAACAATAATGATTGGCCGATTTTTCTTGTTTTTTAAGAATGTTTAATTTTTCTATAACCTGATTTTTATTTTTGACCAAATAACAATATCCAATAAACTTACTCCCCTTTTCTTTATAGAGGGCAATAGAATCGCATTCAATTTCTTTATATGTGTCTTCGAATAACACTATTTAATTAATGTATTAATTTGGTTGGCGTAAAGCCTGCCATTAGTCCAATCATTTTTTAATTCCGAGCCATATTTTTTATAAAAATTAATAGCAGGAATGTTCCAGTTCAAAACTTGCCAAACCATACTATTAGCATTAATTTTTTTTGTTACACGCATGCACTCTTCAAATAATAAACTACCAATTCCTTTTCTTCGAAAAGCTTTTCTAATAACAAAATCTTCTAGATAAAGAGTTTTTCCAGACCAAGTGGAATAACGAATATAATAAAAAGCCATACCTACTATTTTAGCATCAACTTCTGCAATTAAAATCCAATACAAAGGGTGATTACCAAAACCATCTTTTTCTAAATCCTCAATTGTAATTAAAACTTTATCTAAAGATTTTTCATAGTCTGCCAATTCTTTAATTAATTTCAGAATCACAGGTAAATCCGATTTAATACCTTTTCTAATTTTAATCATAAAAATTTTTACTTACCAAGTAGTTTTTTCGCCAATATTATTTCGCGAAACATTTCTTAAATTAAATGAATTTACAATACCTAAATAAAAAAAACCTAAGCACCTTTCATTAGTTTTTATATTTAAAAATTTATTTAAATTTTCAGCATATTTGGGTGTGCTCCAATATCCCCCTATTTTTGAATTTACTATACTTAACCATATGTTTTGAACAGACATGGCAGTCGCTGCGATTTCTTCCCATTCTGGAACTATTTTTTCATGCCTTTTCATACAAACACAAATTACATGACTTGTTTTTTCAAAATTTTCAAATATTTTTTTTTTAAAAGATTCACTAGCATTAGGATTAATATTTACAATAGCTTTTGCAAGGTTATTTTTCTTTTCATCGCAAAAAATTTTAAAAAACCAAGGTTGTGTCATTCGATGGCTTGGTGCGTAATTAGCGTTTTCTAAAATTTCTTTTACAACACTGTTTTTAATTCTATCACCATTAAAATCCCTAGGATAAGTAGTTCTTCTAGACTTTATAATTTTAGAGTTTTCTTTATTAATCATGTTATTTAATAAAAAAACTTACAACCCTCCAAATTCCGTCATCACCTTGTAATAAAATGACAGTTTCGGTTGCAGACTGTTTCTTCTCATAAACAACATCAAATGTCAACTTATAGTAGTTCCCATCTGGGGCGCCGGGTAACTCAACGTTATAATCAGATGAATTTAATTTTCTAGAATTTAATTTTCCTAAAGGAACTCTGATTGCATTTAAAGTTGCTGACCAGCGATCTGCTTGTATTATATCTTGAAAGTATTTTGCAGCAGTATCCCAACTTTCTAAGTATTGACCGTTATCAATTTTTAATAACCAAGTCTTCGCCGATTTTGTAGCTTTTTTTTCTTCTTTTTTATTTTGTGAGAACACAAAAACAGGAATAAATAAAAGTATAAGAATTAAATTTTTCATAGTTTATAATGTTTTTTTACAGTTCCGTCGTTAAAAATTTCAATATAGAAATTCTTATTTATTGTTTCTCTTCCCAAGAGATCAATTCTTTTTATTAAAAATTTATTAGGTGACAAAATATCTTCTAACACAACCTCTTCTAAACCAAGCCTAACATTGTCGATATACAAATAATTGCCATCTTCTCCAGTAAACTGAAATTTTACTTTAACACTTCCATTTCCCGCCCAGGGATTTAGGTTCACATATTCCTCTTGCCATTGGTCATTGTTTGGAATGAATGCACTGGATATATATGACCCTCCATTTGTAACCAATTCAGTAGTTGTTAAATCCTTTCGCTCTGTCCACGACAAACCACAATCATCAGAAATTAATATTGTTAACAAATCATCACTTTGACTATTTCGTTTTGCGTAAGCATAATCAAAATACAATCTTACAGGAGCTTGATATGCACTTAAGTTGATAAAAGGTGAGTATAAGTTGTGTTCATTTTCTCCTGAAAAAAACCGACTTCGAATTCTCATAGAAGCAACACCAAGACTAGAAGCCATCTCAGTTCTTTCCCAGGTATTTTCCGTTTCTTGTTCTAAAATACCCCAATCACTCAATGGGTTGGAAGAAATAGGAAAATTAGTTGATTCAAAGCTCTCAGAAACAGAAGATAAAATAGGGTTATTATCAAATACAGTAATAAAATCATTAATTGTTTGGTAAGCAGTTCCTGCTTCTGTTGAGACACTTAAAGAAACATTAAAAGCCCCAGGCGAATCATAAGTTACAAACGGATTCTCTTCATATGAGTTTGAAGGAATCCCCCCAGGAAAAGACCAATAGTAAGTAGGGTTTTCCCCATCATTAAATGTGTTATTAAAAAATTGAACTTCAGTATTTAAACAGGAACTTCCGTTAGGAATATAAAAATCTACAGTAGCTAAACATTCTTCCTCTTGATAATTGGGATGCGTGCCTGTTTCCCATAGATTATCTTCTTGCCAAAGATCCACTCTATCTCCAACGCCCGAGTTTAAAGAAGCCTGCATTCTAGTAACCTGACCGTTAGTAAACATCGCAGTACAACTAGAATAATCCATAATATTTTGAACATTATCTAATGAACCACAAGTTTGTGAAGCAAGATTACAAGAACTATATGACCCAATACAATTAGGTGTGTCATCTACAAAATCATCCTCGCTACAATTAGAGGACAAACCAACATCAGCCCACTCAGCCCATGTGTGTTCTAAATTAAAAAAATGACCACATTCGTGAGAAAGAGTATGTCTTACATAATTACTGTTGCTCCCAGTCCCAATACTTCCTACATATTCATGGTCTGCAATAATACCATGTCTAAAATTTGGCCCACCAGCAGAAGGCACATAGGTATATGCTGCCGCCCCAATATTAGCATCAATACTTTTGACAACCCAGATATTCAAATAAGATGCATCATCCCAAAAAACAACTTGCTTTGCATCGTCATTTGCAGAAGATGTCCCCTCCCAGTAAGTTCGTGTAATTCCTTCAGTACAATTTCCATTAGGGTCAATTCGGGCTAATTTGTATGTTACGCCAACATTACCTATAATACTCTCAAATTCATCTATTACATTACTTAAATCTTCATTCATTGCATTAAAATCTTCATTCATTAATCTAATAGCATCTTCAATTTGTTCTTTCGAAATATTTTCATTTACACCGACAGGGTTTCCTTCATGTAAAACATGAAAAACAACTGGTATGATTTTTTCAGGTTCTCCAAATCGATTGTGAGTATTAAATAAATTAGTTATAGAATCAAGCTGCTGCTTATTTTTCAAAAACTTTTCAGGATTTTTATCAAATGCTTTTTTATTCATAATATGAGTAGCGCATGGCAACATGTTTTCTTGAGCATAAAAACTTTTTATAATAAAGAATAAAATCAGAAATAAGATGAGTTTTTTCATAGTCATTTATTTATTAAAACACTTTTGGTTCCTAAAAAATTACCTGAAGATAATTTAATAATATATAATCCAGAATTGTTTTGACTAATAAAATTAGCCAATGAATATGAATTATTTCCTTTCAAAAAAAAGTTTTTATGATCAAAAACGCACTTTCCATACAAATCATAGATTGATATATTTAAGGTTTCATTTTCAGTTAAATCAAATCTTAGATATCCATTATTTTTTGACATAGGTTGCGGAAAAACATCAAAATCAATAGTTTCTAAACTATTATTCATGTTGTCCCAATTACCATTTCCAATTCGAATATTGTCAATATACAACCAATTACCCCCTATATTATCAGTAATAATTGTACCATTATCTACATTAAAAGCCCCTTCCTCTTGAAGTATACCCTTTCCTGTGAAAACGAATTTCACAATTACACTTGTCTCTTGTGCTGCTGTTTGAATGTTTACTGAACGCTCTTCCCAATCTGATGAGACAGGAACATATGGGTTAAACGCAATACTATCTCCTTTTGTGCTTAATTCATTTGTACTCCATTGTCCTCGTTTTATCCAACTTTCTCCACAATTCTTAGAAACATAAACGTATAACATATCGTCTATAATACTTATACCATCTTTTATTGTATAAGGTAATCTTTTTGCATAAGCTAAATCAAAATATAAAGATAAAGGCTCTTCTGTTGAAGTGGTTTGTTTTGAGAAGTCAAGTTCTGGGCTTATCAACTCATGTATGACATCATCAGCGGTAAGATACTGACTGCTAATTCTTATGGAGCCTATGCCGTCAGATGAAGCAAAAGCTGTTCTTGTCCATGAAGGCTCTGTCCCAGTTGGTTTGATGTACCAGTTTGAATAATTAGTATTTTCAGGAAAGTTTACATCTTCAAATTGTTCTAAAAATGGTGCTATATCTGAATCCAGAATAGTAATATAATTTTCTTTAACGATCTCAGCAGATCCAGATCCATTAGTTACCACCAATTTAACATCATGGGACCCTGGATTTGTATAAGTTACAATTGGATTTTGTTCACTAGACTGTGAAGGAATAGCGCCATTTCCAAAGTCCCAATAAAAAGAATTAATACTATCAGTATTATAGCACATTTCTTCAAAAAATATAGTTACATCATTACAACCCGACTGTGTGTTAGATGTAAAATCTGGAACGGGAACACATACATTAGGTTGATAATTATCATGAACGCCCGTGTTCCATAAATTATCTTCTTGCCAAAGTAAATTTCTCCCACCAGAACTAGAGTTTAATGCAGCATGAGCTCTATCTTTTTGGCCATTTGTAAACATCAATGCGCAGTTTGAATAATCCATAATATTTTGAACATTATCTAATGTGTCATTACAGGAGGCCTGAGTTAGCGGGCAGTTGGAGTTTTCAACCCCAAAAGTTAAAGGCGTGTCGTCGACTCCATCATCAATCAAGCAGTTATCAGGAACTCCGTCATCATCTTCATCTGCGTTTCCTGGGCTATTAGAACTCCCCCAAGGGTGTGCTAAATTAAGATAATGACCGACTTCATGTGGCATAGTGTGACGAGACCAATTACTATTACTTGCTGTACCAATTGTTCCAAAGTAATCATCATCACAAATAATTCCCTCATGATTATCTGGGGCCGACCCAGGATAATATGCATATGCAGCAGTTCCCTGACTTGCTAAGTCAGCAACAACCCAAATATTCATATACATATCATTATCCCAATATGTGTCATCTTTCACATTTTCGCCACCTTCATATGTTAAAACAGACTGATGATATGTAATACCATCTGTACAATTTCCGTTCGGATCAAGTTTTGCTAAACGAAATTCTATACCCATGTCAGAAACAAGGCCACTAAACTCGTTTAAAACACCAACAATATCATCATTTAAGGCGCTAAAATCGTCATTCATACTTTGCACACAAGACATAACTTGATTTTTAGAAATACGCTCAGGTCCATAATTATGTATAACATGAACAACCGTAGGAATAATATAAGTTGTGTCACTTTGTCGACATAATTTTTTTTGTTCAATAAATTCTTTTGTAAATGATTCTAAATCTTTTAAGATTTGTCTTTTTTCAGGAAATTTTTGTAATGATTTTTCTATAGCCTCAACAGACCCACATGTTTTATGTTGGGAGAAGGAAAAAGTTAATCCTAAAAACAGGAAAAAAAACCGAAAAATCATCCTGTACTATTTTGTTATAATTATACTTCTAGATAGTTTTTCTTTATTAGTTAGAATGTTAATAAGATAATTTCCTGTTGGGATATTTGAGGCAATATCTTCTAATTTAAATATATTTAAACCCTTTTGTAAATCCAATTCTTTAATCGCAATAGATTTGCCTAAAATATTATATAATTCAATAAATATTTTTTCAGGAGCTGTTAGCGAAATTTCAACATTTGCTGACCCATCAGATGGGTTTGGGAAAATATTTAATCCAACACTTTGATCTTCATTTAGGTTAACAAAATTTTCACCAACTCTTAAATTATCAATATATAACCAATTTCCACCAACATTTATTCCATCTTCAGTCATTCCAACGCCAGTAAACTCAAATTTAATAATTACACCTTCATCTCCGGCAACATTATTTAAACTAAAGCTTTTTTGAGACCAGTCACCAGGATTTTCTTGATTTCCAGTAGGCAAAAAATCATTAAATACAGTTTGAGGGTTTCCAAATTCATCGAAAACGGTTATTAAATCATCAGTGTTATATGTTTTTCTAGCCATCCAGCTTTCTCCGCAGTTATCAGATGTGTATATAATTAATTGATCTTGAATATATAAATTTCCTTCAAAATCAGTTTGTGCGCTTTTTAATGCATATGCTAAATTAAAATAAATTTGAGCAGAACTTAAATTAGTTAAGTCTAATTCAGGTGTTGTGAAAGTATGGCTATTAAGTTCATATCCAAAGTATCTACTTCTAATACGAATAGATGTGTCGTCGTTCCATGCAGAAGAGGTTGTTGTTGCCCATGTTTCTTCTTCATCTTGCGGCACAATATACCACCCATCATTTTCAGGAAAAGAGCCATTTTCAGATGGAGCAAAATCTTGTTTGATACCCATTTCAGTACTAACATCTACATCATCTAGAATATAAATATAATTTTCTCTATTAATTTCATTACAATAAGACACTTCATCATTAATTGACCCATTACAAACTGTTAATTTTACATCGTGAGACCCCTTTTCTTGGTAAATAACAGTTGGGTTTGGGTCATAAGCATATTGAGGGTTTGCTCCAGCACCAAAATCCCAATAGTAATTTATATTTTCACTATTGTAAGAATGTGACATAAATTCAATTTCTGTTCCTTGGCACCCAGTATTTGTTGTGCTATTGAATTCAGGGATAGGGGCACAAGTTATATAAGTTTCAGATGAGTTAAAGTGATCATTGTCAACCCCTGTCAAAACTAAG
>MDTG01362420.1_pt1 | contig 10009 bp, 7 predicted proteins | sample 811421 | NCBI WGS metagenome assembly MDTG01 (sample SAMN05326645, study PRJNA326480) | marine metagenome | isolation source: seawater | place: Pacific Ocean: South East | collected 2011 | reverse complement strand
GTAAATCGGGGTCCAACATTTTTGTCAGCAGAGTTTGTGGATGAACGTTAGCGGCAATCTGACGCCCTTCGAACGTGCGACCATCAGACAGCCTCACACCCACCGCTTTTTTGCCGTCGAGTAAAATCTCCTGAACAGGACTACTGGTTTCTATCCTCACGCCCTGCGCGCGCGCAAAGCTCGCTATCGCATCGCTAATCGCACCCATGCCGCCCCTTGCGATACCCCATGCGCCGGCTCGACCTTTGATCTCACCGAAGGCATGGTGCAGCAAAATATAGGCCGTACCGGCTTGATACGGGCTTGCAAAGTTGCCAATCACACCCTCGAGCCCTAACACGCCCTTGAGCGCTTCACCCTCGAACCACGAATCCAAATAATCACCAAGCGAACTGGTCAGCAGTGTGGCCAGCACCTTTTGAGACTCGGCGCCCAGCTGTCTGGCCACGTTACCCGCCGAAAGCAGCTGCATCATATCGCGCCACCCGCCACCAAAATCAGGCGGGGCGCGAAGCGCCAGCTGCCTAAGGGCGATTGCAACATGGCTAATTTCATTCTCAAACTGCTCGATACGATCTGCATCGCGTCGTGAAAATCGGGCAATTTCACTCCTCGCCTGTGCCTCGTCACGAGTGAGTAACAGGTGATCGTTTTCAAGGAGGCTGAGTGTGCCGGCCGGGCGCTCCAGAATTTCAAGCCCATGCTGCTCCAAAAGTAGGTCAGTAATCACTTGCGGATGTAGCAAACTGACAGAATAGGAATAAACAGAATTGCGAAATCCCGGATGGAACTCCTCAGTAATGGCGGCTCCACCCAAGACGTCTCTTGCTTCAAAGAGACGCACTGACAAACCGGCCTTGGCTAGATAACTCGCACAGACCAACCCATTATGTCCGCCGCCGATAATAATCGCGTCTGACTTGGAAGCATGCGTTGTCATTAGGATAAATCGGTTTGGCGCTCAGTCGCTAGCGGCATGTAACGCTTGCGAATAACCCGCCACGCAATAACGCCCAGCGGCACATATATTAGCGTCGGTCCCACTACAAACCAGGACTCGGCTCCACTCCAGTCGACATTATCTCCCGCCGCAATCAAACCCGCGCCGATCTGATAAGGCTCGACATAAAAATGCAGTAACAAAAATGGCATAACACAACCATAAATTACCAAGAGAATGGGCGCCAAAAGAGTCAGGCGTGTCGCACCTCGATCAACATCAGCTGCGGGGGTTCGGTGCAACCGCTCCAAATAAAGACGCTCCGCTTCCGTCACAACATCTCCTCTGGAGCCCCAATAGGCCAGAGCAATGGACGCAATAATGCCGAGCAGCACGGGCTCTAGATAACTCGGCAAGTCAATAAGGCCAAAATAGTCCATCGCCGCGGGGATGATATTTGCGAACAATCCAGCAAGCATTCCCCAGCGCGCGCCGCGCGCCGTGATTGAGCGGCTCCAGATACTCATAAGCCCAACAGGTCCCCAGCTAGAAGCAAATACGGTACCGATGAATAGCGTTATCCAGAAAAGGTTATGCGGCAGCACGAGGCTAACCACCAGCACCACCAGACTGACCGCGCCCATGGCCAATCGTGTCCGCATTAAACTATTAGCACCGCTGCCTTCGGCGAGATCGCTACTGACACTGAAACCGATGAGAGAGAGAAACGTAGAGGCTGAAGACAGTGCCGCACAAACGATGCCCGCGACCAGCAACGCGCCAAGATAGGTTGGCACGAGATGAGTGGCGGCCCAAATAAGAACTGTCTCCTCGTTCTCGATGTCTGGGTTAACCAGATTCACGAAGCCGCCTGCCCCGTAGATCGCCAGCTGAAGGAAGATCACTACCAGCACTGTGTAGATTGATGCCCGCAGCACAACGTGCTCGCTCTTTGCCATGAGGTGCCGACTGGATTGCCATGGACTTACGGCATAAACGAGGCTCCAGGAGAGGTCGATCAATACAAACCAGATAAAAAAGTCGAGCGCCGTAGGCCAGGGGGTACCCTCCCCAATAGTGCCGTGCCAAGTCATCAGGTCCGGTTTCGCACTTTGCCGCGCCAGATCTTGAATGGTCTGTGAAATACCTCCGAAATCTTCCAGCAGATGCATAACAAAAAATAGCGACGCGCCGGTGAACAACAGAAACATCAAAGTATCGGTAATCACCACACCCTTAGACCCGGCGTAAAGCGTAAAAATGGAATAGCTCAACCACGCCATTACCACGCCGGTAGCGTAGCTGATACCAGTAAGGTCGGAGAGCAGCAGCGCAGCACCCTGGGTCACTATCAGGAGATACCCGCCGAGGCCGAATATTACCGTCCACCCGGCAATGCGCCGTACCTCTGAAGAGGCGAATCGCTCTGCGAAGAAAGCAGCGACGGTATTGGCCCGGCTGCGCCTCAGAAACGTGCCAAAAAATAATGCCCCGTAGATATACCCCATTACGGTAAGCCCGGGTAGTAATAAGTATGGGCCCAGTTGCCCTGCATACGTGAATCCCGCCTCGCCCATGAATACCGTCGTACTCATGAGGCTCGCAACCAGGGTGCCGATAATAAGGAAGGTGGGAGCGCTACGCCCCGCCACATAATAATCCTCGAGGGTTTTGACGCGACGACCCGCGTAACTCCCGATCGCCACAAACAGGATGACAAATAACGCGATCGTGATAGAGAAAGTCGTCATATCAGACGGCTGCCTAAGCATTGCCGACGACGTTCAATCTGATTCGTTACCAACGGGGGCTTACTCAGAACCATCATTGCCTCTTTCGGTGAGTGGACAGTCTAAACTTCCTGACTCGTCATGCAGGTTACTTGATTGGCCGTTACTTTTACTACGAGCATATGGGCTAAGAGGCGCTCATCCCCGTCAAGGTCTAAACTGTTAGCGTCCTTATGCCCCATTATCAGTCGATGATTTAGCGAAAATGTTTTAACTGGAGATAAAGCAATGACAGAAATCAGTGTCCAGAAGAATCCGGCGCAGCTATCGGATCTCGAGGAGTGTGAATCTTTTGGGGAGCCGGTAGGCGCACTGCCCTTGCAAACCAATGCCGGCTTTTTCGAAGGCGAGCTGACAAAAGGCCAGCTTTACACCGGCACCTGGGAGTGCGAGCCGGGCACATTGGAGCTTGATCTCGAACTGACGGAATTCTGCTACTTGCTGGAAGGCCACTGGAGGTTCACTTCCGAGACTGGTGTCGTCTCAGAGGTCAGAGCTGGCGATAGTTGGGTCTTCCCCAGAGGCTGGAAAGGCACTGCCGAGGTGATTGAAAAAGTCCGCAAAGTTTACGCCATGATGGTTCCGGACGACGCGGAGTAAAAGGCAGCCCCTAGAACAGATCCAGCAGTTTGTAATACGCCATCCCTGCGGCCAGCAGTGGTCTGCCAAATACCCGCCCTCCTGGGAAGGGTAGATGAGGTATGGACGCCATCACATCGAAACGATCCGTTTCGCTGGCAATACTTTCTGCGGTTATCTTGGCCATGATGTGGGTCGGAGCCACGCCGTGGCCAGAATACGCCTGAATATAGCGAATGTTAGGCGCAAGCTTGCCGAGTTGTGGCATGCGATTGATGCCAATGCCGATCCAACCACTCCAAGCGTAGTCCACCTTAATATCTTCAAGATCCGGGAATACATTACGCATCTTTTTGCGCATGACAGAGACCAGATTTTTGGGCTCCATACCGGTGTAATTAGAAAGACCACCAAACAACATACGACGGTCAGATGAGAGTCTGAAGTAATCCAAAGCAGTTCGCGGATCACACACGGCAACATCACCCGGCAGCAACTTATCAGCCAGCGTTTCCGAAAGCGGCTCGGTGGCGATAACCGAGCTCGCCGAGGGTAATACCTTTGTGCTGAGCTTTGGAATCAACTTACCCATATAGGCATTGCCCGCAAGTACCACCTGCTTTGCCGTCACACGACCTTGCTCGGTTCTCACAATCGGCTTGTCCCCGGGTACTATTTCGAGCGCCCGAGTTTGCTCGAAAATTCTCGCGCCACGACTGACCGCTGCTGCTGCCTCGCCGATGCAGAGGTTCAGAGGGTGGATATGGCCGTTGGCCGTGTTGTGAAGACCTCCGAGATACCGATCAGAATTCACGAATTCCTTGAGCTCGCTGGCATCGAGCAATGTGTAAGGATGGGGGTTACCGATCGTTTTTTCCCAGTCACGCCAATCGGCAAAATCTTTCATGTGCCGGGGCTTTAACGCCACGTCGCAATAACCCCACTTCAGATCACAATCGATACCGTAGCGGGCGACGCGCTCTTTGATGATGTCGCGCGCCTCAATACCCATTTGATAGATGGTATTGATGCCCTGCTCACCAATCGACCTCTTGAATCGCTCTGGAGTATGGCCAATACCACCAATGATTTGTCCGCCATTGCGCCCGCTCGCGCCCCACCCAATTCGATTGGCTTCAATCAGTACCACCTCGTGGCCGCGCTCTGCGAGCTCAACCGCCGTATTCACCCCGGAAAAACCGCCTCCAACGACCACCACGTCACACTCAATCGCTTCAGTCAGCCCGGGGTATTCAGTCGCGGGCCTGCGCGATGCCGCATAGTACGATCCCGTATGTTCGGACGAATCCTTTATCGCACTCAGTCCAAACATGTGGCTCTCTCCAACGGCAGAATAAGGTGGGTAACGGGCGGACCCAGTATGGTTTGCCTTATCATCGTCGCAGATTGTATCGAAGTTGATCCATCACCGAGTGGCGGCCTATACGACTGGTAGACAAACGTGGTCGCCGCCCTAAGCTTGGTACTATGAGTGACAAGAGAGATAGACGATGAAGTATGCCGACGCGGCAGAACTGGAAGATTTCTTAACGGCGTATCCTGACACTCAGGTGCTCGAACTGCTGATGCCCGACATATCGGGGATTTTGCGCGCGAAACGAATCCATCGCTCCGAGTTCTCAAGACTCTTCGACGGCACCTTTCTGACACCGCGCTCAGCACCATTGCTTGGCGCGAGAGGGGATTGGTATGACGAGATTCCTCTCTCAGAGCTTGGCGGCGACCCCGATCAAATCATCTTGCCCGTCTCGGGAACGCTGGCGCCTGCGCCCTGGTATGACTCACCCGTCGCACAGGTCATGGTGGCCTATACCCAAGACGACGGTGAATTGGACTGGGTGGATCCTCGACAGCCATTGGAAAGGGTCCTCGCCCGCTATGCCGCGGATGGGCTCTCAGCGACCGTCGCAACGGAATTGGAGTTCTATCTGCTGGCAAATACCAACGACAGTCGCCCTATGCCTCTCAAAGGAAACATTCCCGGTACGAATGTCGAGCAACAGGGCATTCAATACTGCATGGCCGATGACCTGTTCGACTGTGATGCATTTTTGAACGACGTCAGAATCGCCAGCGAATTGCAGGGCGTACCGTTGACCACGCTACACGGTGAATTTTCGCCGGGACAATGGGAAATCAATACGTTGCATCAGCCCAACGCAGTGGTCGCCGGGACTCATGCGCTCCTGCTCAGGCGTATTGTGAAAGGCGTCGCAAGAAAACACGGTTACGGCGCCACTTTCATGGCCAAACCTTTTGGTGAACTGGCCGGCAGCGGCATGCACATTCATGCCAGTGTTTATGACAAGGACGGCAACAATGTCTTCGCAGATCCTGCACCCGTGGATCCACCTCGCTTGATGCCGCGCCTGCGGCATGCCGTGGGCGGTCTGGGTCAATTACTGGACGAATCTATGCTCTGCTTTGCGCCCCACGCCAACTCTTATCGGCGGTTTAGGGCAGGTGCATTGGCGCCCTCGGGAAAAAGCTGGGGATACGATCATCGCGAAGTTGCATTGCGCGTCCCAAGATCAACAGAGCACAATCGCCGTATTGAGCACCGCGTAGCGGGCGCAGAAGCTAATCCGTATCTCGTGCTGGCCGCGGTCTTGGCAGGTATTCATCACGGACTGCAACAGGCTATCGACCCTGGAGAACCAGTGCCGAGAGACGCTGATCTCTCTGAGGATGACACCACTCTGCCAGCGCGTATTGATAAAGCGATTGAACTGTTCGCCGGTAGCGACATTCTGCCCCGCTACTTCGGTGATGAGTTCACTCGGATTTACACCGCCATCAGACAAGGCGAAAGCAACGCCTATCACGCCGAGGTGCCGGATCTTGATTACGCTTGGTATCTCAGGGCTCTTTGAAACTCTCAGGCCTAAGGCTTGACTCGCCGACGATATGAGCCGGGCGTCTGGCCCGTGACTTTGCGAAAGGCGCTGTAGAAAGTGGAAGTAGAGTTAAAACCCACCTCCAAAGCAATATCGAGGATCGCCTCTCGGGATCTTGTATCTGACTGCATCAGCTTGATCGCCGCTTCCACGCGCTTTTGATTGATGTAATCAAAGAAAGTCGTTTGCAAGCCGGCATTAATCGTTTGGGAAACGTGATTGACCGTAGTGTTCAAGCAATCGGCAAGCTTAGGGAGCGACAAGTCCGGGTCAAGATATAGCTGCTTCTCCAGCATCAGGTGCTCCAACGCTTCGAGCAGTTGCGCCATAGCCTCCGCTCGCAGACCAGACTTAACATATCTGACGGCGCTCTCACCACCTTGGGTACGCGACACCTCTGTTCGCAGCTGGTAGTAGTCGCGAATTTCAAAAGCCGAGTTACCGCGCAAGGTAATAAACTCGGCACCGTGCCAGATATCTTCCCGACTATCAGGCGCCATAGGCTTGGCACAGTACTGAAAGGCAATGGTTTTTCCGTTGGAGAGGATATCGCCCGTCACCTCATAAAAAGAGTGGTCGCTTTGAAAATACTCGACCAGCTCCTCAAAGAGGGTTTTTTTATTCATCGCCTCCTGAAGAACCTCATCGATATAGTGACCGTTTGAGCAAAGATGCTCTGTGACAGAACCAGCATCCTGCTCGTTCCAAGCTTCGAGATAACTCGCTACGAAAGACGTGGCTGTAACTTTTTTCATGAATTCTGCCGCCATCCTGGCGCGAAAAACGGACAAACATAGTGAGTGAATGACTGCATCCAAGCAACCCTTCCCCAGTCTTTGAGCCTATGGGTCGCTAAAGCAACGTATCGTCATTACAGTAAGGTTTGCAAAAACCACTCGAGATCGTCATCCACATCGAACCATGCCAACATTCCTGAGAGTTGAAGACTCACTGACTGAGTCAAAGGGCTAGGCTTATGAGCACAATGACATCATGGTGGCAGGCGCTTGATCTCAAACAGCGATTAAAACTCGTCGTATACGCCCTTCTTCTAGTCAATTTCGCCCACTACATCGGCAACGATATCGAGCAGGCGCAACATACCTTTCACTCGGGATGGCGCTGGTACGACTGGACCAGTAACTTCGCCACCACCTTGGATGAGCTTGGCTGGTTCATACTACTTTTCCTCCTCGAGCTAGAGACCTATGTGCTCTCAGACGACGCATTTACCCGCGGTCGGGTGATAGCGATGAACGTCATTCGTCTCATCTGCTACATCGCGATTGGTCACGCGGTCTTCGCATTTGGAGAGTATCTCGCCGACCTAGCAAGCGCGGTTCATCACGTCGACACAACGCTCTGTACGTTCGCTGATGAAGGCCTATCTTTTACCCATAACCTGGCCTATTGGGAGCTCGACACGAGCAATTGCGCCGAACTGTCGTCGGGCAGTGAGTTCTACGTTTTTTCTCAAGGTCAGGCCATCAGTGACGCTGCAGGCATGGCAGTGGAGCTTGAACTTGCATGGGCTGACCTTGTTGAGGTCGTTGTTTGGCTGTTCATTCTATTTTTCATAGAGCTCCGAATCCGATTGCAGGATCGCGGTATCAGTAGCAGCCGTCTCCTATCGTTTGCAACCAGTACAAAGGGTGTCTTATACGGCGCCTTATGGTGCCTTGCAGGATATTGGGCGTATCGCGGTCACTGGATATTTGCCTGGGATGAGGCACTTTGGATTCTCGGCTTCATGGCGATCGGCATGAATCTCTCCGATTGGCAAAAAGAGATCGCCCAGGCAGCGACACCTAAAGGGGACGCCGGAAGGAGCGGCTGACCGGGGCGTCTGAGCCTTGTTTAGAGGAGACCGGGAGGCGTGAGCCTCGCTCGCTCATGAGACCAGAACGGTTCGCTCTGGATAGTGCATCGCGCCACCTTGTGGTGGTGCCGCAACTCGCGCTGATAATAAATTTCTGCCCAGACCTCGCCCTTCAGTGCGGCGGTATCAATCATCGCCAGCGCGATATTGGCCTTAACCGCTGGGGACCACATTGCCGACGTCACATAGCCAATCTCGTGCGAACATTTCTTATCGCTGTATAGAATCGATTCCTCTGCCGGCTTGTTGCCCTCGATATTTAACTTGGTCAAAACCACTTCTGGGCCATTGCGTTTTTGTTCCAGCAACGCCGCTCGACCGTTGAAATGGGGTTTTTTAAAATCCACCAGCCATCCGAGATCTAGCTCAAACGGCGTCTGGTCGTACTCGAAATTTACGGTCTTGAGTGCCTCGTTAAATTCCATGTAAGGCATGATAAATCCGGCCTCAAGCCGCGCCATATTGGTGGCGGACTCCCCATAAGGCTGGATACCAAAATCTGCCCCGGCAGCATACAGGGCGTCCCAAAAAGGCAAGGCCAACTCCGGGTCAATCCATAGCTCATAACCTAGGTCCCCAGTGAATCCCGTCCGGGACACCATGAGCGTGCCATCGAGGAAAGGGAAGTGACCAATGTCGAACGGTTTCAGGGCGGCAACACCATCGAGCCCCATCCGCTGCAGTACCGCAAAACTGGTTGGCCCTTGCAGAGACAAGGCAGCCCAGTCCTCCGTAGCATCTGTGACCTCAACGTCGGTAAATCCAAAGGCGCTCTTGCGAAGCCAAGCTAAACAGGGACTGCCGCAAGTCAACAGATAGCGGTTCTCGCCGAGACGGAAGACCGTCCCGTCGTCAATCAACCTGCCCGAGTCATTACACCACGCCACATAGGTCACGCGATTGACTCTGAGCTTGTTCAAATCTCGGGTGACCATGCGATTGAGCATGCGCAGCGCATCGTCACCCTCGATCAAATATTTCTGCATCGGGCAAATATCGTAGGTACCGCAGGTATTGCGGATGCAGAAATACTCGTAGTCGACATCATAATAATAGTCGGCAAACTTAAAGCCGTTCCATGACGACCAAGCATCACGAAGATTTAGCACCTTCTCGCGGTCATGAAAGTAAGAGACCTTGAGACGTTCTCCCGCAAATGGGTCACTGGTATCGCTTCGGAGGATATCGGTCCTATTCATCATAGAAGTCGTCCTCTGGCACGGTGTTGGGCTTGCGCAAATCGCGCAGAATTTCTCGCGCCGCGTTCGCGCCGCACGCCGATGAAACGCCACCGCCCGGGTGGGTCGACGAGCCACACATATACATCTTTTTTAACGGCATGCGATATTGCCCGTAGCCGGGAAACGGCCGATTAAACAGCAGCTGATCTATTGTCAGCTCGCCTTGAAAAATATTGCCCTCCGTGAGGCCAATCTCGTTCTCGATCTCATGAGGCGTCCGAACCTCAGCATGCACCACAAGATCCTTGAATCCTGGTGCATAACGTTCAATCTTATCGATAACGGTTGCGCCAAACGCATCACGCTTCTCCGGCGTCCAGTCGCCGTCGGCTAGCGTTGGCGGACAATACTGAATGAACGTCGACATCCAGTGGCAACCCGGCGGCGCCACAGTAGGGTCCCAGGCCGAGGGAATCACGGCCTCTATGAAGGGATCATCTGACCAACGACCACGCTTCCAGCAATCATAGGCCCGTTCCATTGTCTCCATGGAGCCCGTAAAACCTTGTCCGCCGCGATTGATATACCGATTGTCAGGCACATGTGTGAACGTGGGCATGCCAGACAGCGCAATGTTGACCTTGCCCGACGACCCGCGAATCTTGAAATTTTTAGCACGCTCGTAAATACCTTCCGGCAGGTCCCCGCGATCCATAATCTTG
>MDTG01340682.1_pt1 | contig 10009 bp, 12 predicted proteins | sample 811421 | NCBI WGS metagenome assembly MDTG01 (sample SAMN05326645, study PRJNA326480) | marine metagenome | isolation source: seawater | place: Pacific Ocean: South East | collected 2011 | reverse complement strand
TAAAAGTAACCAGTCAGTATGGTCATTAGTAAATGCACTTACTTGGGTTGGTACTAACTCAGATAAAGTCCTAGAGAATAACATTCAAGACCAGGACAAAATGAACCTACAGATTGCAGGAGGTAACCTACTATCTAAGCAATACGACTTAAAAAACCAATTTAAGTCTCCATTTGAAGGTCTTAACCCAGACGATCAAGTAGGTATCATCCTTAACTAAGAGACCAAACCCTAGGTTATTGTTACTGTTTATTAATTACCCCAAGCGATGAGGTTCCACCTAGGTAACCTCATCCTTAATATATACAGTATGCTAATAGGACTACTTCTTCTTGGTATACTCTTACTCCTAATCGGTTCCGTATTAGATGAGGTCTTCCCACCAGACTTATGAACAATAGATTGTTAATAACTTTTTGAAAATAAATCACTCCAGATTTTTTTATGTCGTTTATTTTGATTATATTTAATATGTAGTTAATTGATAATAATAGTAATAAACAGAAACACATGAAGTACACAGTAAACAGAGTAACAGGTAAAGAGGCAACCCTTAAAAGCCTTGATGGTAAAACGACTAAGACCATTGAAAAGTCGCATAAGCATTTTAACAAAGTCTTAGCTGCAAAAAACGCACAGCTAATAGTTAACTTTAACGAGAGTGGTAGAGTAACTACTACCAGAACTGGTGCACAGAAAGCATACAGTAACCTCCAACCCCTTAAAGGGACTAAGAAGAAGAGGTTCAATCCTCTTAAAGCCATTACTACTATGGCTCAACTTAATATAGACTCTGATAGTCTTAAGCCTATAGAGACAGGTACCATTTTTGACAAATTTATGTCCAATGAAGGTGGTTTCCTTCCAGGAACCAATGTTATGGCAGCAGGAGCTCCAGGTGTCGGTAAGACAACTGTACTCCTAGAGCTCTTAGAAGGTGCTCAAAAGAATGGACATAAGGTCTTATTTATCTCAGCAGAGATGAACAAGATGGATATGGCAAGATACTCTAAAAGATTCCCTAACTGGAGTTCACTTCCTATACTCTTCCTTAATGAGTTCTCTGATGAGTGCCCAAAAACTGTAGTAGAGAGTGTAATCAACGAAGGTTGGGACCTCATCCTAACAGACTCTTACACAGAGGTTAATGACACTGTTAAAGAGAGTTGTAACCTAACCCGTGGTAAAGTAGAAAAGTGGTTCCTAGACCTAATGATCTCGAACAATGAAGGAGAGAACAAGACAAAGACCTTTACAACCTTTATAACTATACTACAATTGTCCAAAGGAGGAACCTTTGTAGGCTCTAACAAACTTAAGCACATGACCTCGGCGATGATGGACATTAACTGGGAAGGTGGAGAAAACTCGGGACAGAGATATATGGAGTTTACCAAGAACCGTTGTGGTATGGTGGGACAAAAACTCTACTATAAGTTAGGAGAAACTGTCCAATTAGACGCTGACCGATTCGCAAAAGAATTAGAGTATAAGAAGATACTAGAAGAAGAACAAGAGAGTAATGACTTCTCTTGGGATGATATCTTCTCTAAAGGAGATGAGCCAGTAGAAGCTCAAGAAATATAAGATAATAAACGCATACTGTGTCCCCTAATTAACTACAACTGGGTCCTAAATGGGCCCAGAGGGGTGTAGGTCCCAAAGGTATATCCGGCTTACCCTGTAGACCCTTCCCCTAAGTGGTTGATAACCAACCCTTTAGAGGTTCCATCAGGCGCAATCCGACTATAGAGACTATAAGACCTCTCTGCCTGTGTGAACCTGGATGAGTTGAGGGGTAGGGCGAAGCGGACTGTGTGTATGTGGGCAGCTGGGTTTAATTAAGGACTTGGAGAATAGGGACTTTCTTGTACTTAGACTACTCCAAGTTCTCTGGTGGGGGCTAGATGGTCCTTTCCAATACCCGCGCGTGTAGAGGTGTCCTTGTTATCTATTTGGTATAGGACTTGTCTAATACCCCGAGGGATAGAGAGATTAAAAGACTATGTTATTAAGATCGGTTTGAGGACTAGGAGGGTATCCCTTAAGGATATATAAGGGTTAGCCTAGGGGACCTTGTGACGGTTAGAGGGTAGATGGGGGTTAGATTCAAATTTTCTCCAAATTTTTTTCGCGGACAGTGAGTAGTTAGAGTTCTTAAAGAAGATAACGGGGTGACTAATTGGAGACTATGAGTCTAGTCTAGATTCCTTACATGGTAGTCTATTAGGTAGATTAATATGAATGCTATTAGGACTACTGTACTCATGTTGATTGGGTTGTCTTTGTTACTGTATATACTTATATATGTGTTTATTAAGATTTATTCACTGAGGGTATGCGCCGTTTACCCTTCTTGCTGGTCTCTACTTTATCTCTTTTGTTCTATTATCATCGTATATTCTCCAGATTCTCTCTATAACATTAGCGTATTGGGGATATCTCTTCATATTCCATTTCATGAATTTAGGATCGACCACCGCAACGTATATATCTTCTGTGTCTATATGATTCCCTAATATCCATGTTTCTGATTCGTCCATTGGGTTAAGCACATTTAAGAATTCTGGATTCATTATACACCGGTCTTCTATTAGACCAAACTGTGCAGCGGCAACTATTGGCCATCTGTTATCGTCTTGTGTCTGAAACCTTGAAGCGGTTTGAAGACTGGTTGATGCACTTAAGAAACCATTGCGCTGTCTACTAGTGACTGTAGTGTTTGCCCCTTTTAGGACAAGATATCGGGCATTAAAAGTCTTTCTGGGTTGTTTTATCTTATTACTCATCTTAACTATACTATCACAACTGTCTATTGCATCATGAATATCTTCAAATGGCATTGTCATTCCTCTATAAACCATATCATTAGGTCGGAGTGTTTGTGCTGGATCTAGCATTTCTGGATACAACTTCTTGTATCCAAGTAACTTTTTAAGTAAACCTATACGTCTTTGAATATCATTGTCGCCTTGTGCTAAATAGAATTCAATATCTATTAGCAGTTGGTCTTCTCTACCGGTATTCCTTTCAAGCTCATCACTATTATACATTCTATCAATATAGTCTGTAAATTCGTAATGCGATTGTGTGGAACGACTATAGCCTCTATCAGGGAATGTCTTATCTGACCAAAGGGTGTTTCCAAAAAAGTCTTCAAATAGTCTTATATACTTCATAGCTTAATTATGCGTTCTTCTCCGTCAGGATACAGTTTTTTAAAGTTTCTTGGTCTTGAATAGCCTCCAAAGTAGAATTGAGCCTGATCTCCACTATAGTTCTTTATGAATTTAAGTCCGTCTTCTGTAGGTTCATCCCAAACAAGAGGCTCTTTATGTTCACTTTGAATAGACTTTAACATCTTCTTATTAATGCTATTTCTCTTATAACCTGGTCTAGTACTCATCATTTGAATAATAAGATATCCATCTACTATTTGTCCTTCTATACAGGCCCAAATCATTTCTGAATTCTTTATCTTCTTATTATAACTCTTTTTCCATATATCTGTGATTGGTGCAGCACCATACTGACTTAGGCTTCCTCTCATTGGATTGAATATCAAGATTCCAGCTTCTCCTTTGTCGTACAATGGTCTCCATTCTTCATCGTGAAAATAGCAGAGTATCTTACCTGCTGGATACATTATATTCTGCTTCTCATTAAAAAAGAGTGTAATGTTGCTGTCTACTGCTTCTAAGGATAGTGCCTTTAACGGTAAACCAGAGTCTATATCTACTAGGTGTTTACCCCGTTTTACAAAGGCTGCGAATTCGTTTATATACTTCATATCTATATTCTGTCTTTGATTGCTCCATAAGTCCATAAAAGCTCCTCGCCTGGTTGAATATCTTTTGTTGCCTTTAAATAGGCTACTCTTTCCCATTCTTCGTTTTGGGATACTAGGCAGTTGGAATTGTCCGTAGATTGATTAACAAGAGAAAGCGCTCCACCTACTATTTTATAGCAGTATCCATGAGTTTTTGGATTATAACCTTTAAATCTATAGTTTTTCATAGCTTTTAATTTCGGTGATATATTATCGGCAAAGATTACAGCTTCTTCTATAATTTCACCATTTTCAATAAATTCTGTTGCAAACACACCATATCCCCATTTTGATTCTCTAATCTCTATTTTAAGAGGTCTAACTAAATTGGGTTTTAGACGCCCTTTATTACCATCTGTTAATTTCATTTTATCCTTTATCATTTTTTTGCCAAATACCCCAAGTTCGGTTCATAAGCTCTCTATATGGCGTATTCTCTTTTACTCTTATAGAGCTTTTGTATACTTCAGGATCGAATACTGGTAGGTATACATCAATAGCCTCTAACTCATTTCCAAGTACCCATACTTCTGATTCGTCCATTGGGTTGAGCAAATTCAAAAAGTCAGGGTTCATAATGCATTTCTTTTCTATTTTACCGAAATTTGCGGCTGCAACTATTGGCCATCTACCAGTGTCCATCTGTACAAAAGAAGCTGAAGTACGTAGACTTGTTGACGTACTTATAAAACCAGTATCTGTTCTACTTTTTATCTTTTTTCTTACTCCCTTTAGAATAAGGAATTTTCTACCCGTTACATTATCATATAAACCCTTTAAATTGATTATCTTTTTACACTTGTCTATCATGTCATTAACATCATCCCATTCCATTGTCATTCCTCTAAAAAGCATATCAAATGGTTGAAGTGATTGACCTGGGTCTAGCATCTCTGGATAGAGCTGCTTATATGGAAGTAACTTTTTAAGTAAAGGCATAGCACTTCGCATGTGTCTTCTGCCACCTGTCGCTAAATAGTGCTCTATGGCGTTTAGTAATTTGTCTTCTTGTCGAGTATTCTTTTCAAATTCGCTATTGTTGTACATTTTTTGAATATAAAGGAAGAATCTCCTTTCGTCATCCATTCCAGTCATACCGTATGATCTGTCGCCAACGTATGATGTATCTGACCAAAGATTGCTTCCATAAAAGTCTTCATATAGTTTAATGTACTTCATATTTCATATTTATCTTTAAAACCTTTTGTATAACCCCTATTTTCTAGAGCCTTTATTATCATTTCGCGTCCTCTTTCAAACACCTTTTTAGTTTGCCAACTTTTTGGATGTGCTATTGCTATTTCTGTTGCCTTTATTGTATTTCCTAGTATCCATGTCTCTCCTTCTTCAAAACCACTCATAACAATTGCAAATTTAGGATTCATGAATGCATTTTTAGCTACATTCTTAAATGGAGTACCTACCGCTATAGCCCATCTATTTTGATTTTGTGCAAAATCTGTAAAGTCTATTGCCTTTCCAAATTGGTTGGATATTGAAATAAAGCCATTGTCGTTTCTTGATTTTACGTTGTCTTTAATACCCTTTAAAGTTATCCATCCATCAGCCCACTCATGACGAACTATTTCTTCACAATTTTCTATCCATTCAACTACTTGGTTAACCTCACCTGATTGTCCTCTCCATACCATATCATTAGGTTTAATAACCAATGAAGGGTCTAGCATGTGTGGAAATTTCTTCTTTAGTTTTAAAAGGGTCTTAAGGTCTTCTTTATGGTATTTTGCTATTGTTTTAACATTGTTCTTAAAATAGTCTTTGATTCTCATCCAAAGCCATTTTTCATCTTCTGTATCTTTTTCAGTTTCGTCACTATACTGTTGAAATGCCAATGTTCTATATGGACCAGAAGAACTGATATATCCAGGATCTGCAAATAGCTTCTTTCCGTAGTCTAGTTCATTCAAGTGTTCCTCAAATAGTTTTAAGTGCTTCATAACTTATATATTCTAATAAGGAGGGCTTAGTATATAAGATTCTATCTTTGTAGTAAAATATTTTCTTCTATCCAATTCACCATTTGTTGTCAAATATCTTTTAAGGGCTGTATTGAATTCACCTGCATCTATATGTTGAAAATAAAGTGCCTTTGCTATAGGGTATGCATCTTTCCAGTTTACATGTCCTGGACCCCATATACCTGTTTGGTAAGGACTTCTAACCCATATTCTTTTTGTATCAAACGATTTTCCAAGAAGCCATACTTCATTTTCATCATACTCTCCTACGTTTTTTATCCACCAAGGATTCATGTACGTTCTTTCCCTAACTTTATTAAAATCAACTTCTGAAATTACAGGCCATCTCTTACTACCACTATTTCTCAGTGCTTTTTGTGGACTAGAAAAAGACTTAGCGTCTCTTCTTTCTGTAGCGAAGCTTAAAAAACCACTATTGTTTTGTGAGGTTTGAACCCCTGCATTGTTAATTCCTATCCAAAATCTACCTCCCCACTTATAATTACCTGCACGATTGGTTCCATTACTGCTTCTAAAACTATCTATTTTAGAATACCAATTGGCAGGGTTCTCCATAATAAATTTATAGAGGTCTCCTCCTGGCATTATGCGTTTCTGATAGTCTTTGTCATTCAAGATTGCACTAATAATAAAATCATGAGTAGTAGTAGCACCTCTATAAATAGTATCTAATTTTGTTTGATATTCAGGGTCTAGTATTTCTCCAAATTTCTTCTTTAGATTTTTTCCATGTTTCCTAATGAATTTTACAGCCTGTAATGCTGAATATTTATCACCGTGTTCGACATAATCACAAATATATCTTAGTGCAGCTTCTTCTTCTGGAGTATCGTCTTCTGATTTACCATATTTGGCTTCTATCCATTTCTTATATTTACCTTCATCATACTCTGGAGTATCAGGATCTGCAAACAACTTCTTTCCGTAATTAAATTCGTTCAAGTGTTCTTCAAAGAGTCTTAGGTACTTCATAACTTATATATTCACCATTAATACCTTTGGGTTGAAATTCATTTGAAATGCTATATCCATTCTGGTGTTTCCGCTAAAAATAGTCATTCTACCATTTCTATCCTTAAATACTATAGGGTAGTCCATTGGTTTTCCATTACCAAATCTGTTGTACATGTCCTTTAAAGTATCTTCGTTTCTATATTTGGGATATGATGCATAAGTTGAAATTAGGTTATGTAAAGAATCAAAGTTCTTTGTTCCAGATCTGTTGCCTATTTTTCTATCCATTCTCATATCAACCTCAACAATTTCAGCATTAGTGACAGCATGGACGAATTCTTCTTCTGTTGCAAAGTCTCTTCTTCCCTTTTTCTCATGTTCTACTCTATACTCTTGAGCAAGCATCTTTCTATCAGGCATAGTCCATGCGTTGTACTTTGCCTCATTAATCACTTCTTCAAAGAGTTTTAGGTATTTCATTTTATTCTTTTTGCCAGTTTAAATATATTGCTAGCGTCTTTTTTTATTTTTGGTATAAGACTGGTATCTATTTCCCATGCCTTGTCTATTTTTATTTTACCAGTATGCGCTATTGCATTTCCATCCATTTTTACCAATTCTAATATTTCATCGTCATCTAACTCTTCTTCTAATAATATCTTTCCAGCTACGGCCCATGCAATGTATTCTCCTCCCATCACAGCCTCTAAGAGAGTAAAGCCTAAGAGTTGAAGTTCTTCTTGTAAGTCTTCTGGAAGTTCCCATTCTGGATAGTCATTTAAAATCTCTTCAGCCCTGTCATATAACCATTCAGGCTCTCTATTGTATATCATCTTTCCTACAAAATCTTCGTCTGGTTGAATGTCTTTAAGTTCTTTTCCCTTTACAGTAAAAATATATCCCTTCTCTGAAGTTGGTTGGTATGTTTTATCCCCCATCACATGTCCACCTATTGCATATATTGTAGCGTATTTTATGTCTTCTGTTAGGTAAACTTTACCAGCAACAGGAGTAAGAGACTCCTCTTTCCATTCTATATCTCTTGGTTTTAAATAACCTTGCTTCAAGATATTTTCAGCAGCATCCATTTTTGAAGTACCGTGATAGAATGTCTTTTTTAAAAAAGAAACAGATGGTTTTGCCATCTCATTAATCAATTCTTCGAATAGTTTTACATGCTTCATAAGTATAATAGTATTACGTCTTGACCAAAAATAGATTCGGTTGTAACGTTTTTAAATAGTTTAGTCTTTGCAAGAAATGCTTGATAGAGTCTAAGTCTTCTACTATCGCCTTCAGAACCTTTTTCTGGTTTTGCTATAATAATATCTGCCTTTCCTTTATTGTTCTTTAGAAAGTCTTCCATGATTTCTGAGTATGTCGAAAGTATTTCAAAGTGACTTCCTTTATTTGTAGCAGTTTTAAAATCTACAGTTCCTCCATATCCATGAATATGTCCTTTAAGATGACCAAAGCTGGTTTCCCATACTCTTTCACTTCCTTTAAGGACCTTCATCATACCCTGTTGTTCTAACCATTTTCTAGGTTTCTTTTCAAAATAGGCATAATATCTTTCTTCATCTTTAGTCATAAATGAATAGCCTTTATGGTCTTTTTCATATTTTGACTGTATCCAATCTCCTGCTGGAACTGATCTATCTCCTATTTCATTGATATGTTCTTCAAAGAGTCTTAAGTATTTCATTAGTCTAAACTTCCATATTTTCCAGCACTCATGTCTCTTCCAAATTGGTCTATAGCATCACTTTCCATAGCAATATTGATTCTTTTAATATATGGAGAATTTGCAAATTGTCTTGCATATTTTTTGTCAAAGTCTTTAAACCCTTTAGCACCTTTCTTAATTATCTCATATTGGTCGAATCCTACGGGTTGATTATCAACTTCAATATTCCAAATATAAAACTCTACTGGGTCTTTTTCTGCCTTATGGTCTTTGTCATGTTTCTTTAGTATATCTACTGCCTCTTTAAAAGTTCTTTCTGTTCCAGAAGACCCTAAATAATCAGAAGGTATCATAAATGTAGCATCTGGATATAATTTATTAACCTCTTTGAGGGTATTAATCATTTTTGTTATCGATACAGCATGTCTATCGTGTCTTTCATTAATGTGTTCTTCAAATAGTTTTATGTGTTTCATTTTTTGCTAAATTTTTTATGGTATGCTGAAGTGTGCTTAGACTTTTTCATCTTTCCTTTTTTACGGGCTTCTTTGTCTCCTGGCATGTCTTTATAGGCATTTGGATCGTCATCATCCATGGCTGCCTGTTTTTTCATTTGTACTTCTTTGTCTTCTTCATCATCATCACTTAAACCTGTCATATAAGGATCTGGTCCTGGTTTCTCTTTACCCTCTTTAAGCTGTTTTTTAACCTCATCTCTGGTCTTTTCCATTTTGTCAGCGTATTCTGGGTCTTCATTTTTATTGAATGCAACCTGTTGGTTAAGACTTCCTGTGATTTTTCTCATATCACCATCTCTTGTCTTTATTAACCATTTTGCAAGCTCTTTAGGACTTAGGTCTCTAAATCTTCCATTTGCATCAGGAGCATCAGAATGATGAAACTTAAGCTCTTCTTTTTCAAGCATATATTCTTCAAATAGTAACAGTTTCATAATTATAGTTTTTTATCATGACCTCCGTCTCTAACCTCTTTAGCCATATCTTTATCTGCTTTACCCCAAGTTCCATCACCTTTTGTCAAAAATGAATTTACTCTAGCATATCCCCATTGGGTTTGATTTGTTCCTGGTCTATGTCCTGTTTTCCAAGCTGCCATTCCTCTTCTCATAATAACCCTTAATATACCTATTGGAACTCCAGTCTCATCTGCTTTTTTCTTAAGACCTGTCTCTATACCTTTACCACTGATTTTACTCTTGTCATTAGTTTGGTCTTCTTTTTCAGAAATAAAATAATCATTTGATTCTAATTGACCATCGCTTCCATCAAGAGAATCATATACTGAAGTAAGATAGTCTTTTGCCTTTAATATTTTACCATGCATCCAAGCATCAAATGTATATCCTGCTTCATATCTTTTTCTAAGACCATGTGCATTATCAATAATATTTTCTAAATGGGCAAATGACATTCCATCATGTTCTTCTGATTCTTTAACTGATTCGTCAAGTTCTTCCATTTTCTTAATAGCCCAATCGACTCCTTCATCTCCACCCCAAATAAGCCATGCAACATGACC
>MDTG01247890.1_pt1 | contig 10009 bp, 7 predicted proteins | sample 811421 | NCBI WGS metagenome assembly MDTG01 (sample SAMN05326645, study PRJNA326480) | marine metagenome | isolation source: seawater | place: Pacific Ocean: South East | collected 2011 | reverse complement strand
TTCTCTTTCTTTCCATATTTTTTCAAAATCTTTCTCTCGTCCAAGAGTAATTTTGAATCTATTCATAGCTATGTACATAAAAAAACTGGCCTCTTACATCATTTATTTCTTTGATAGTCATCCTCAAAACGAATAATATCATCCTCACCTAAATAACTACCAGTTTGTATTTCTATAATTACTAAGGGGACTTTTTCGTGATTTTCAAGCCTATGAGTCTGACCTTTAGGAATAAAGGTTGATTCGTTTTCTCTTAATTTAAATACCTTATCTCCACATGTTATCAAAGCAATTCCTTTAACAATTACCCAGTGCTCTGCTCGTTTTTTATGTTGTTGTAAAGATAATTTAGCGGCAGGATTAACTAAAATACGCTTTACTTGGAAGCCCTTACCATAATCTATTAAATCATAGTAACCCCATGGCCTGAATACTTTTCGATGGTTTTCAAATTCGCTTCTATTATCATTTCTAAGTTTTTGAACAATATGTTTTATATCTTGAGATTTTTTCTTACTTGAAACTAATAATGCATCCTGAGTATCAATAACAACAAGATCTGAAAGATCATTGACTGACACAAGACGATTTGAACTATGAATATATGAGTTTTTAACTTTACTAAGTATTACATCTCCCTCACTGACATTATTATTAATATCTTTGGACTTTGATTCCCATAATGCATCCCATGATCCGATATCACTCCAACTACCTTTGAATGGAACAACAACGCCTACTTTTGTTTTCTCCATTAAAGCATAATCAATAGATTTTTCAGGGCAAGTATAAAATTCTTCATTACCTAGGCGAATAAAATCTGAATCTTTAGAGGATTTAATAAATGATTTTTCACAAATTTTATAAATTTCAGGCTCATATTTCTCTAGTTCTTTTAAATAGGATGAGGCTTTAAATAAAAATATTCCACTATTCCAATAGTAATTTCCTGAGTTTAAATATTTTTTTGCAACCTCTAGATTAGGTTTTTCTGTAAATGAAATAATGTTGTAATATTTATTTCTTTTAGAATTATCAACTTCAATATAACCATAACCTGTTTCAGGCTTATGAGGATTAATACCAATAGTTACCATCTTGCCTGTATCCGCAATTTTGCTCGCAATTTTAATTGAGCTGGTAAATTGCTTACTATCTTTTATACTATGATCAGCAGATAAGACTAAAAGAGTTGGATCTTCATTTTCATTTAATAAATGCAGAGCTGCTATAGCAATTGCAGGCGCTGTATTTTTTCCAACAGGCTCTAAAATAACACCTTTATTTTTAGATTTTATTTGTCGAAGTTGCTCAGCTACAATAAAGCGATGCTCCTCATTGCAAATAATAAGAGGGTCAGTTACTTCATTAGGAAGCCTAATAATTGTATCTTGAAATAAAGTTGTTTCATTTACTAGGCTTAAGAACTGCTTTGGATATAGCTTTCTGGAAAGAGGCCACAATCTTGTTCCACTTCCACCTGATAAGATTACTGGTACTATCATTTAGAGAAAAAGGATAAAATTAAAAAGAGGAATATTTTTTTCATACTAGGATTGTATATCATCTTGAACTTAGTCAAAGTCCAAATTTCATTTTATGTGTGAGGGAGAGATTATATTAAGTTAAACTAATACTGCCGCTTTACACATTAAAAGTTATTCTTATTATTGGGAGAAATTATGGCTAAGGGAAAAAATTCTAGAAAAGAAAAATTCAAGAAAAATAATGTTTTAATAATCGATATGCATAAATCTCAATATGGATATCGTTAAAATCAACCTATTTGAAAATTATGTTTGACTTTAATGAAATTTTATTGTTTTTAGCAAACAATAATTTTGGTTTTCAATTTTTAATATTATTTTATTTATTTTCTGTTATTTTGTTATCTTTTCCATTCCCTATAACTTTTGTCATTATAGGAAATGTTTATGTATTTGGTTGGTATGGTTTTTTAATAGTAATGTTTAGTATGCCTATTGGCTCATTACTAACTTACGTATATGTCAAAAAATTATATAAATTATTAAAAAAATTTCCTGTAATTAACAGATACTTAATTAAAAAAAATAATTCAAGAGATAAATTTTATAACAATATTTACTTATTAATCATTGCAAGAGCAACATTGCCTTTCTTTTTAGTAAGTGTGGCGATGTCAATTCTTGATATATCAAAAAAGAAATTTATCTTTGTTACTATTATAGGACAAATTCACTTTGTCTTAATTACTTCTATTTTTATTCTTGGCATTAGAGGTACAATCATTGATTACAATGATATTATTATTGATTGGAAGCAGCCAATATTTTTTATTCCATTAATTATTATGATAAGCCTTGTTTTTATTTCAAGATTTCTTACTAAGAAATATAAAATTAAATTTTAAAATATTTTTTTTACTATATTTTCCAATATTCACTAATTATGATTTGTAAAATTACAATTTAAACCAGGTTTTTATAGATTGATATGAACGCCTTGATCAAAAGTTTAATAAATTACTAAAACGACTCCAAAAATATATTATTTAATTATGATTATTTAAGCTTTATAATATAAATTTTAAGCACTACAATATACCTACAAATTATATTCTCTCTTCAGATAAAATATTATGAAAAATAAAGTGGCCCTTATTACTGGCATAACTGGTCAAGATGGTAGTTATTTAGCTGAATTCTTGATTGAAAAAGGCTATATAGTTCATGGAATTGTTAGAAGAGCAAGTACCTTTAATCGTCAAAGAATTGAAAGCTTTTTTAATCGAGATAAGTATCTTATGGGTGGCGATGAAAATAATTTCTTTTTACATTATGGAGATTTAACTGATTCATCTTCAATAAGTAAGCTACTAAAAAAAATACAGCCAGATGAAGTTTATAATCTTGGCGCGCAAAGCCATGTAGCTGTAAGTTTTGATACTCCAGAATACACAACTGATACTGTAGCCCTCGGCACTCTTAGACTTCTTGACGCAATCCATTCTAATGACCTAGATTGTAAGTTTTATCAGGCTGGTTCAAGCGAGATGTTTGGGAAAATTCAAGAAAATCCTCAAAAGGAAACAACTCCTTTTTACCCCAGATCCCCCTATGGAGCATCAAAAGTATATGCTCATTGGATAGCAATTAACTATAGGGAATCTTATGATATGTTTGCATCAAATGGAATTCTTTTTAATCATGAATCACCTAGAAGAGGTGAAAATTTTGTTACAAGAAAAATTACTTTAGGAGCATGTGCGATTAAACTTGGCCTTCAATCTGAACTACTTCTTGGAAATCTTGATGCAAAAAGGGATTGGGGATATGCCAAAGATTATGTTGAGGCAATGTGGTTAATGCTTCAAGCTAATGAGCCTGATGATTTTATAGTTGCAACTGGTGAAACATATTCTGTTAGAGATTTTTGTAAAATAGTTTTTAATAAATTAGACTTAAATTTTGAAGAGTTTGTAAAAGTTGATAAAAGATATTTTAGACCAACTGAGGTTGACATATTGCTAGGTGATGCCACTAAAGCAAAAGAAATGCTTGGATGGGAACCAAAAGTAAATATCCATATGCTTGCAGATATTATGATTGAAGCAGATCTCAAACTTCTTAAAAATGAAAAAAAATAATTACCAAATTCCCTTAACATTTGATTCCTTTTCTAATGAAGAAAAAAATGCAGCAAAAAAAGTAATGGATTCAGGTTTTTACTCAATGGGTAAAAATGTTAAAAAATTTGAAAAAAAGTTTGCTGAGTGGGTTGGTGCAAAAAATGCCATAATGGTAAATTCAGGTTCTTCAGCAAACTTGCTTCTTGTTTATGCCCTTTTACATCGTTATAAGAAAAAATCTTTATTAACGGAGGGTGATGAAGTTCTCGTGCCAGCATTACTTTGGCCAACTACTGTTTGGCCTATCAAGCAATTTGGATTAAAACCAGTTCTTGTGGATATTAATCTAAAAACACTTGCAATTGATCTAAACTCTGCTTCAAAAAAAATTACAGCAAAAACAAAAGCAATTTTCTTAATACATGTTTTGGGTTTTGCAGCTGACATGAATAATATAACTAAATTTTGTAAGAAACATGATTTAGTTTTAATTGAAGATTGCTGCGAGAGTTTTGGAGCCTTCTATAATAATAAGTCTGTTGGTACTTTTGGATTAGGAGGTACTTTTTCACATTTTTTCTCTCATCACCTTACCACTATTGAAGGAGGCTCAATAGTAACAAATGATGATGATTTAGCTAATGATTTAAGATCTTTTAGAGCTCATGGTTGGATTAGAGATAGGACTGATCATGATGAGATTATTAAAGCTAATAAACTAGTTGACTCTAGATGGTACTTTATTTTGCCAGGTTTTAACGTCAGGCCTACTGAAATTCAAGGGGCGCTGGGTATAGTCCAACTTAAAAAAGTGAACAAATATTTAAGAGACAGGGAAGATTTTTTAATTCTCCTTCAAAAGCATGTTACTAATATTCCCTGGCTAAGAATTATAGGTGATGAACAAATCTCTAAAAATACTAAAAATAAAAGACGACATTCCTGGATGAATGTTCCATTTATAGTTGAAAATAATTCTCCAATTGGTTGTAAAGAATTGACACTCCTATTTGAGAAATATCGAATTGAAACTAGGCCTGTGATTACTGGTAACTTTTTACATCATCCAGCATTTAAATATCTCGATAATAGTGATACATTTTTTCCAAATACTGAGTATATAAATAATAACGGCTTTATGATTGGCTCTTTCATTAAGCCCAACCCTAAAATTAATATAACTCTAGAGAAAATTTTTTCTCATCTTAAACGATTATGAACAGCGTAATAATCTTACCTTCCTACAACGAAAAAGAAAATATTGTTAGCCTCATAAGTACGATTATGGACTTAGATAAAAGTTTTAGTGTGATAGTTGTTGATGACAATAGCCCAGATAAGACTTATGAAATGGTAAGTAATTTCAAGAGTAATCTTTCAGATGAAGACTCAGAACGAGTTCATTTGATTAAAAGGCAAAAAAAAGATGGTAGAGGAGGTGCTGTCTGGGAAGGCATGCGCATGGCATATGAAGGTGGCCATGCCTTTGAGAATTTTATTGAAATGGATTGTGATTTTTCACATGACCCTAGTTATATTAAAAACGGGATTAGTTTGCTGCAAGAAGGCAATAACCTAGTATTAGGATCAAGATACCCTGATGGTAAGATTATTAATTGGACCATTAAAAGGAGAATCATTAGTTTTTTTGCAAATATTTTGGCGCGGATATTGATTAATTGGAGCATTCATGACTTTACAAACGGCTTTAGATTCTATGACAGGGAGCTAATAAAATATCTACTGACACAAGAAATGAAACATAGTGGATACATTAATTTAACTGAAACAATATCAATGACTTTGAAAGTGAGGAAATCAATAGCAAGTTTCCCTATAATTTTTAAAAACAGAAAGCTGGGTAAAAGTAATACTGACATAAAAGAATTATCTAACTCATTTCTGGGGATATTTTCTATTGCTTGGCATCATCGATTTAAATGATAAAGAAAAATATTTGTTTTAATGGAAGCACTGGGAGTCTTGGCTCTTTGATGCCCAGAAATAAAAATCTAATTCCTTGTTTCGCAAGGTCAAATGATTCAGATCTTAAGATTGATTCTGAAATAAAGAATTCTAATGCACATACTTTTATACATATGGCAGCTCTGACAGATATTCAACAATGTGAAAAGTTTCCAAAAAAAGCAAAAGAGGTAAATGTAGAATTTCCTTTGAGGATACTTAAACATGCTATCAAGAATGATGTTCAAAGGTTCATTTTCATATCTTCTTCACATGTTTATAAGCCCACTGAATCACTAATAAAATTAAAAAGTTCTGACAAACCAGATCCTCAAAATTTATATGGAATGAGTAAGCTTGAGGGGGAGAAAAAACTTTTAGATTACTCAGCAAAAGTCCAATTTGATGGCTTAGTTATTGTTAGGATCTTTAGCTTACTATCAAATAAGGGAAGAGAAAACTTTCTCTTACAGTCAATAAAAAAAAGAGCTATGAATAAAGATTTTTCATATATGCATGGTATAGAAAATGTTCGTGACTTTATTTGGGCTGATCAAGCTTGCGATGAAATATTGAAAATAACACAGGCTAATAATCCCCCAGGCGTTATTAACCTGTGTTCGGGTAAAGGCAGGAAGGTGAAAAGCCTTGTTAAAGAAGTTTTTGATTTAAACAAAATTGAAACCAAAAAAATTTTTAATAATAGTATTTCAGATCAAAAACCTAACTATTTAGTTGGTCATCCAACCTCTTACTAGAATAAATTCTAGTAATTTTCAATACTAGAAAAGTAGCCAATATAAAAGATAAGAACATATTTATGAGTATGTTTTTTTGTTTCCCAGTAAAACTCAAATCGTAAATATTCCTGCCATTTAAAGGATCTATTTCAATAAATCCTAGTTCAGATTTTTGTAATCTATTTTGAATTTTCCCATTTATTCTAAGTTCCCAATCAGGATGAAAATTATTACTTATATAAATTTTTTCATTTGCCTTTTTATGATACTCAAATGATAGACGGCTTGGGCTGTAATTTATCAATGGAATACCTGATGTGTTCCAATCTTTTGTATTCATTTTAAGCGTCTTATTAATTCCAATAGTGTTTGAAAAAACTCTGTTCAGTGAATCATCTAATTTATATAAAAATACATTTTTTTTCATTTTTTCTGTATTTAAAATTGTTGATCCCCAAGTTGGATAATTAAAAATCTTTTCTTGTATTAGTTCTAGCGAGGAATGTTGAATCCTAAGTGGAGACCTTATTAGCTCCACATTATTTATCCTTAAAAAGGGAAGAATTATTTCTATATTTTTTTTAAAGTCATCTGCAGTTATTTCAATCCAATTATTCCAATTTGAAAATTTAAAACCATAAGTAAGATACTGACTAGTAAGGTGTGAGGCAACATTTTCTTGCCAAGCAATTGCATCATCATCGTCGTAAATAACACTGAATCCATCAAGAACTTCTATGTTCTTAATCTTAATTTGAGCTGGGAAAAGTGTTTTTGAGTGTGATTTATCCATGAGGCTCAAAACCCTATAAGGTTGGCTTTTTAATGGATATTCAAAGGTATCCATAAATATGAATCCAAATTCAGGTACTTCCCTAAAATATTGATTTTTTGCTTTGAAAGGCGACAGAAATGCAATCAAAATGAAAATTAAAAGGTAGATATTTTTTTTCTCAAAGGAATAGTTATATATAGGAATAAATATCACATAAAAAATTCCAAATACTCCGATCATAATGCCTTCCAAGAATCTATTATGTATAAAAAATACTACTGATAAAAGAAATAATAAAAGAAAAGATACTTTAGAGAGTTCTAATTGTTTGAAATCCATATTTTTTAATACGTATATTGCACAAAGCACTATTGTTGGTGCAAGAAAATTATGCAATCTTGCCCACACAAAAGATATGCTTTGAATTATAGGAAATTCTTGTTTTAAATTATTTAATTCTCGTGAATCAATAAAAAGTATCATTAATAAAAATACTAAAAATACGACAATCATTAAAACTGAAGAATAAAGATTTCTTTTTTGTGTATATACAAGGAGAAATAAAATTGGAAGAAAATCAACATAGGAAAAGATATTTTGTATTAACTGTTCTTTGAAACTTAAAAAGGACGATTCTGATCCAGGCGCCCATAATGCTCGATTAGTTTCATTAATTACCATCAACATTTCACTAATACTGCTTAAATGAAATATAAGATATAAAGCCCAAAAAATTAATAATGTAATAATGTTAGTCGTAAAGTGAGCGCCAAGTTTATTTTTGTTCAAAGCAATAAAAACAAAATGAATAAATGGCATAAGAGGTACTGTGTATGGAGGATAACTTGATGAAATAATTACAAATAATAGAAAGATTCTTAAAAAAATATTTAAATGAACAGTTTGAAAATTAAGAGCTGCTATAAGAATTGGTAAAAAAGATACAAAAGTAACAATTAAATTTTCGTTGTACCAATAATGTGAGGATAAAAACAAAATTGCGCTTAATATTGAAAGCACTTGTTTCATACCAAGAATTTCCTTACATAATAAGTACATTCCAAAAAGAATTAAAATATCACTTATTACAAAGAAAGTTATGAATGCATACTCTATCTCCATGAATAATGCTAAAAAAACTAGAAAGTGATTTGGATTTATGCTTCCTATATCAGTTGGCCAACCTTTTAGAGTTAAACTATTCCAAGAGAAATTTAGCGGATCAATCCAGAAATTTATAAGATAATTTACTTTATCAATATACATCTCTGATGTATCGAGTGTTCTGAAGCTTGAATATTCGCCAAGAATAAGCCGATCAAGATTTATAAGAACTCCAATCAATATGAAAAAAATCAAAGATTTCGAATGATTGGCAGGATTTGTGAAAACACTTTCTATTGAAAAAAGAATTTTAGGCATATTGGGAATAATATTATTCAATAAATTAAACATCCTACAAGTCAGTTTATGAAATTGGTGAGTGAAGGCATATATTTGTAGCCGAACTTCATCCTAAAAAGTACATTAAAAACTCACTCAACAGTAACTGATTTTGCTAAATTTCTAGGTTTATCTACATCTGTTTTTTTAATTAAAGCAACATGATAAGCAAGTAATTGAACTGGAATTGCATGAACTATTGGAGAAAATATTCCTGCATGCCTTGGAGTTCGAATAACTTTAATATCTTTTTCTTCATTGAAATGACTGTCTCCATCCGCAAATATATATAGAATTCCTCCTCGCGCTTTTACTTCTTGCATATTTGATTTTACTTTTTCAAGTAATTTATCATTAGGTGCAATTACTACAACTGGCATATCTTTATCTACTAAAGCCAAAGGCCCGTGTTTTAATTCGCCAGCAGGATATGCTTCTGCGTGAATATAAGATATTTCTTTTAATTTTAAAGCTCCCTCTAAAGCAATAGGGTAATGAATACCTCTACCTAAAAATAATGCATTATCTTTTAAGGCAAATTGCTTTGCCCATTCTTTTATTTTAGGTTCTAAATCAATTGCAAATTGAACATTTCCAGATAATAACCTAAGCTCCTCGAGATAATTTTTTTCATCTTTATTTGGAAAAGTTTTATTAATCTTCGCTAAAATCATAGTCAAAATGAACAGGGATGCTAGCTGAGTAGTAAATGCTTTAGTTGAAGCTACGCCAATTTCTATTCCTGCTCGTGTATATAAAACCAATTCTGACTCTCTAACAATAGCACTATCTTGAACATTACAAATAGATAAAGTTTTTTTATGGCCAATACTTTTTGCATGCTTTAATGACTCAATAGTATCTAAAGTTTCCCCGGATTGAGATATAGTAACTACAAGCTGGTTTTTATTTGGCACAGATGTGCGATATCTATATTCACTAGCAATTTCTACATTAACAGGAATTTTTGCAATACTTTCTAACCAATATTTTGCCGTAAGTCCTGCATAATAGCTTGTTCCTGCAGCTAAGATTAAAACACTATCAACGCCCAAGAGAATTTTTTCTGCATTTTTTCCTATAATCTCTGTATCAAAGGCATTATTATCTATTACTGCTTCAATAGTATCTGCCAAAGCTCGAGGCTGTTCATAAATTTCTTTTTGCATAAAATGATCATAAGGACCAAGTTCCATACTTTCAAGATCAAGCTTACTTTCATGAACCAATCTTTTTACTTGCTGAAAAGATTTATCATAAATCTCAAATCTATCTACATTCAGATTCGCTATATCTCCATCCTCTAGATAAATAATATTTTTAGTTGCTGGAATAATTGCAGATGCATCCGATGCAATTAAATATTCGCCCTCAGCAACCCCAATCAAAAGTGGGCATCCTTTTCTAGCACAAACTAATTGATCTTTTTTATTAATCGCTATGACAGCAATGGCAAATGCACCCTCAAGCTCATTA
>MDTG01107697.1_pt1 | contig 10009 bp, 11 predicted proteins | sample 811421 | NCBI WGS metagenome assembly MDTG01 (sample SAMN05326645, study PRJNA326480) | marine metagenome | isolation source: seawater | place: Pacific Ocean: South East | collected 2011 | reverse complement strand
TTAAGTTTAAATCGAATTCTTTTAAAACATCATTAAACACGTATCCAAAAGAAAAAATTGTCACAAATAATAAAATTCTATTCATTATGTTCTCCTTAAAATGTCACTCTCATTTTTTAAAATAAATGTTGATTAATCAACAAAATTAATCAAATTATTTCGTAATGTTCGAATGTTAGAAGTATAGAAAACTATAAATAACCTATGTTCTTTGAGTTAAAGAGTTTAGGTTATGACAACAAATGTCACATACAAAAAGGCTATACAGGATTGGGTTGAGAGACATGCCTGTGATTGGATTGGATGGTATTCAGTATCACTCACCATGAGACAATCTCTTACCGCAAAATCTAGTGATCGAACTGGAACTTTTAGATTTAATGTCGATGAAGGCATCGCATCCCAGAATATGCGACATTTCCTAAATCGAATGGATAAATCTATTCTAGGTTCTTCGGGACAAAGGTATGGGAAACGCCTTGGAGCTGTGCCGTGTTACGAGTATGACGATAATAATCGTCTTCATTACCACCTCTTACTTAAAGTGCCCAACCACATAACTGAAACGAAACTACATTATTTAATACTCGCAAACTGGATGAAAAGCAAATGGGGTCTCTGGCAAATAGATTGCCAAGAGACCTACTCATCTGGGTGGTTGAGATACATTACAAAGGAGACCACTATGGACTTCGCCAACATAGATTTCTTTAACACCACTCTTACTTCCTGAGTCAATTCTCGCTGTAGGTTGAACTATGTCCCAACAAGTAGTCGCACACTACTTGATGACGAAGTATTAACTAGAGATAAGTATTTATGGAAATTCCAAGATATACACCACAAATATTGAGACAGAAATTAATAAATTACATCGATTTCTTATTGCCTAAACCACATATTAAATCGGTTATGTCACTAAGATATTACAAAATGAAATTAGACCTTGATGAGTGCCTTACAGCTAGAGAACTAGAACACATCTTTAAATTTCTAGTTCGAGATAGTGATAGAACTCTTAAAGAATTGAGACAAATATTTCTGCCAATTACTGCTATGAAAAATAACGAGAAACCAACTCCTACTCTTGAGGAGTTTTTAACTTAAGGAAAATATATGCGAACAGTTACAAACTTTAGAATAGATGAAAACACTAGAAAAGATTTCCATATTTGGTGTATCCAAAATGGAACTACTATTGCTGAAAATTTAAGAAATCATATTAACGATACACTTGGTAAAAGACCCCAACCTCAAATAAAGAAAACAGGGTGGTTATCTGGCTCCAACGACACTGATAGTGGGTTAAATGACCGTTGGGAGAGTAGTTATTAATCTAACTTTCACGCTAGAATAGAACTATGAAAAGTTTAAGAATAAATGCTTGGGTATATGGCGGTGAGTTTGTCATCGGTACAGTACCAAAAAAGACTGCCTTATATTGGGAAGAAAGGGGTGAGGAAGATTTCATCGAACATATCTATGAGGAAAATTTAGATCTTGATACTGTTCCTGAAGAACATCAACTACCTCTTTGGTATGAAATTGATGATCTAGAACATGGCAATAGTATTACTTTGGGATCCAGTAATGGCTTAACCATAGAGGACACAGATACCAACGAGACAATTATGGAAATCGAATTGGACGATGAATTTCTCGAAGGAAAACTCAAATACGATAAGAGTACAAAATTAGAAAATCTTGTAAAGAACCTTGATGATGATATGTGTCTTTTCTTCGGTCAAAGCATTGAGAAAGGAACTTGGACTTATGGGGAAGGGGAATTTTATCTTGATGATAAAGATGAATTCGATCCAAATAAATTGTCTTTCACTGCGACCTTTGTCGATGAAGATGTATATCTCTCAACAATCGACTACGAGGGAAAATTAGACGCGGAAGGAAACCCAAACGAATATGATGTAGGACAGACAGATGGAAACAGTAGAGGCGTCTCTTCTAACTTTTTCTTTTATATCGATGGCAGATATCTTGGAATGAACTTCTAGTTCTTTTTACTCCAAAACAAACCAAATAATTAAGCGTGTCTCAAATCTTATAGGTTGTGAGACTATGCTTTGCCGTGTCTAATAATGTGTGTTATAGCTGGCATATCACAACATTTAAGGAGTTATAAGACATGGCAGTTGTAGCATATTGCAGGGTTAGTACTGGAGAACAATCTTTAGACGTTCAAGAGGAGATTGTACGAAAATATGGTGTCGATAAAGTGTTCGCTGAGAAGGTATCTGGTACAACGCAAGACAGACCCAAACTAAAAGAGTGTCTTGCATATGTCCGTGAAGGTGATGTCCTTGTAGTGACAAAATTAGACCGTCTAGCAAGGTCTGTGAGTCACCTTCACACCATTTATGATGATCTAGAGAAAAAAGGTGTTGGTTTTGTAGTCATCCAACAAAATATTGACACTACAACGAAAGAAGGACGATTGATGTTTTCTATTTTGGGATCCCTAGCACAATTCGAAAATGAACTACGAAAAGAGAGATGTGAAGAAGGAAGACTAGCAGCAATCTCACGTGGTGTAAGGTTTGGAGCTCCACACAAACTAAAACCCCATCAAGTGACTGAAATGTGCGAGAAAAGAAAATCAGGAACTATGATTAAAGATTTAATGAGAGAATATGGCTTATCAAAAGCGTCTGTTTATCGATTGATGCGTGCGTAAGATGAAGTATAAAACCTATTAAAACTCTATAATTTAGTATTCGAAGTGAGGTAGGATAATGAATGAATAAAGGGAACAGACGGAAACCGTTGAGTAGAATTGTTTGTAACAGTTAGGATGCGCAAATGAACGAAGAGAAACAAAAAAAAGAAGGAATGTTCAGAACGTTTTGGACTAAAATCGAGGATTTAGAATCTGCACAAGTAGCAGCATCTGGTGGAGCTAATGGTTCAAAACTGGAACCAGTTGGTGCCCTTCTTTAAGAGGTTAGACTATGTCTTTAAAGGATTTATTCGGACAGCACCTCATCAATTCTGTTTCTATCTATTATTTATCAAGAATAAATTGCTTATCAAGTATTGAATCAGCTACAGGCATATTATTCTGAAAATTTTTAACAATATTAATTATTTCATTTTTTAGAATATCCTTATCTGATAATTCATTTTTTTCACCAATGTCCATATCTAAATTATAAAGTAAAGGTATTTCATGAACTTTTCTTATTGGTTTCATATTGTATGAACCTTCAGTAATAAAATGAATTTTATGATCTTTATATCTGAAAGCTCTCAACTCAGAACCAACATAATATGGAATAAAATCTCTTAGACTTGAACCTGTTCCTTTTAAAGAATTGGTTAAATCAAAGCTATCTTCGGGAACAGAATAGTCATCAATATTTGCCAATGACATTATTGTCTCAAAAATATCAGTTTGAGAACCAATATCTGAATTAATACCAGTTTTTATATTTGGTCCCTTAAAAAAAGTCATTACTCGCATACCTCCTTCAAAAGAAGTCCCCTTTCCAGACCTTAAAGGTAAAGCATTTCCTCCATGATCTTCATATAATAACCAAGGACCATTATCACTTGTAAAAATAATGTAGGTATTGTCTTCAATTTTTAATTCTTTAAGTTTTTGAAGAATAGATCCAACACTCCAATCTATTTCTTCTAAAACATCACCATATATACCCAGTCTACTCTTTTTTATAAACTCTTTAGATCTAAAAAGTGGAACATGAGGCATGCTATGAGACAAAAATAAAAAGAAACTTTTATTTTCTAAAACAGATCTCTCAATAAAGTCTATTGAGGAAACTGTAAATAATTTCGTAATTTTGTTTTGGTCAGCAGGTCGTTCTAGAGTACGATCAACAAATTTTCCATTGTTTTTATTTACACTTTTGACCAAGGGTACGTTCCAATCATGGATGTCTGGATTAAATATTTTTTCAACAATTTTAGGTTGAATTTTAGCGTAGTCTACTGTGATATTTTTTGGATTTTTTATCAACTTATCTAGTGTTATTCCGTCAACTTCCCAATCCATATCGTTAGAATATGGAATACCAATCCATTCATCAAATCCATGCCTTGTTGGTAAATAGTTACTTTTGTCTCCCAAATGCCACTTTCCAAATATTCCAGTTGAATAACCATTAAGCTTCAAAATATCTGCAATTGTTATTTCCTCTGAAGGTATTCCTTTATTACTACCAGGAAAAAATACTTTAATTTGATCACCGTATAGTCCTGATCTTATAGGCAATCTTCCTGTTAAGAGTCCAGCTCTGCTTGGAGTACATACAGAAGAGGATGCATAAAAATTTGTCCAAATTTGAGATGAAGCTGAAAGCTTATCGATATTAGGAGTATTAAGTAACTCATCTTGATATAAGCCGATATCTGCATAACCCAAATCATCTAAATAAATGATTATAAAATTAGGTTTATTTAGTTCTGCAAAAGAATATGGGATTAGAAAAAGGCTGAGATATAAAAACTTTTTCATTAGCAACTATCAATAACTTAATCCGTGGCCATATACAAAAACCGGATTTTTAGTATCATCAGGTAAATCTTCTTTTTGATTTTGTACTTCTTCCATGGATGACGGAATTTCAAAAGGCAATTTTCCTGAAGGATTAAAGTTACCAAACAAAACTTCAAGAATAGATTTATCGGAAACACCAAATGTGCCAACCATTGCGCTACTTTTCGAATTAACATCGGTAAGAATTGCAGGCCTATTAAGATCAACTATTGTAATTAATTTACTTATACTAGAATATTCAAATATTTTGTTCATAATATCTTCATCGTAAGTTAGGTCTGGGTTGGGAAACATCTTGCTCAAAAGATTATCGAGCATTCTATCAATACCAGATTCTTGATTACCATTAAAAACAGTATTTATAAAATATAAGATATAGTCAGCATCTTCAGGATTGTCGACAACCTCTGCATAAACATCAACTGAATCAACTTTCATTCCATCAACATATACTTTAATTTTGTTATTTAAAGGTAATGTATTCTCTTTATTAGTTAACAATACAATAGATTTTAATTGTGCTTCAAACCCTTTCTTAACATACGCATCAGAATTAACTATTTCTTCAATAAGCGACTCATCTACATAAGTATTCTCAAAAATACCTAAATCAAATTTATTAATTAAAATTCTTAAAACAGATTCATCAATCCTATTTTCTGAAATATTTCCATTTTTAACCAAGTCAATAATATATTCAGGTTTATTCTCACCACCATATTGATCGACACCAGCATTGATAGACTTTTCATATCGTTGAGAAATTGATAAGTCACCAACTCCCCAATGCCTTCCTTCAATAATACCCCAATCGGTACATATAACTCCTTCAAAATTAAGTTCATCTCTTAGAAGATCAGTTAAAATATACTTATTGTATGCCATAGCAACATTCTCATTGCCTTGACCAACAGGAATTCCGTAGTAAGGCATAATAACTTTTAAACCATTATCAATAGCAGTAATGAATGGTTTGAGATGATAATCAAAATTATCTCCAGGATAAACCTGATCTTCACCTGACTTAAGATGAGGATCCAAACCATTTTTTTGAGGTCCACCACCTGGAAAATGTTTTACCATGGTATGAACACTTTTATTATTGATTTCATCACCTTGAAAACCTTTCATATAAGCTAAGGTCATTTTGGAAGACAAGTCAGCATCTGAGCCAAAAGTTCCAAAATTTCTTGCCCATCTTGGCTCGGTAGCTAAATCACTCATCGGATGGAGTGCTGTCCTGAAGCCAACTGCTCTGTATTCAGAAGCTGCAACTTTACCAAATTCATAAATTAAATCAGTGTCTCTCGTTGCAGCAAAACCTAATTGTGATGGCCATTTTGAAAAACCATCCAATGAGAAAGCAGCAATACCTCCTCCTCTTGGAACTTCGTGTATTGGGTCAGTACTGAAAGTAATTGGTATTCCTAATCTAGTTTTTTCAGCAATTTTCTGTAAGTCATTAAGTCTTGAAGCTATTTCTTTTGGGGTCGCCCCTCCATAAAAATTAAAATGCGATAAATATTTTACTGAAATGAACTCTTCAATTGAAATCCCATCACTCATTGCTTCTAAAAAAGCTCTAAACATGGGATCAGGTTTAATCATGACGGGGGGATGGAACATTTGACCTACCTTTTCTTCAAGAGTCATTTTATCCAACAGGTCTCTAGACCTTTCTAAAGAGGATTTTCTATGATCCTCGTAAATATCTAATTGACCATTTTTATTTAAATCTTTATACGAGAAGCCCTCATCTTGAATTTGAGATGCTTCTGAACCTTGACTTACATAGGCTTGAATCTTGCTAATGGGTTTCAAATAAAAATTTAAAACCCATAAAGCTAAAACTATAATTGTTAAAAAAAATATTCTTTTTAATAAGCTAATATTATTTCCCCGTTATTCTCCAAAAGAATATTTGAAATTAAGACCAATTAGTCTTTCATGATCATGATTAAGATACTGCTGATCTCCTAAAAGACCTCCAGTAGTATAATTATTAGCATAAAACTTGTCTGCAGCATTTCTTACGAAAAATTCAAAAGAATAATTATCAACTTCATAACCAACAGATAAATTTAAAATACCATAACTATCAACAATACTATTTGGATATTGATTCCAATTACTCTGTATTTCATCTTGATACCTATATGAGCCTGTTAAAAACATCATATTGCTACCAATAGGTATATCGTATCTTGCATTGATTGATAATTTTAGATCTGGAGAATTAGGCACTTCGCCCCCTGATAGATTTTGTGTTCCAGCGACACATCCAGCAGCTTCTGATTGTCCTGCGTAACATGCACCACCCAACCAAGAGTCAATTTCAGCATCTATTAATGCTATACCACCACTAAGAGTTAAGTTATCAGTTGGACTACCAAATAAATCTATTTCCAATCCACTAGTAGATATTTCACCAACATTTGAAAGTCTAAACTGCAGAAGTTCTTCTATAAAACTTTGTTGTTGATAGTCCTCATAAGTAGCATCAAAATAAGTTATTGCTAATATCATTGAATCATTAAATACTTTTTTCTTTAAACCAAATTCAACTGATTTAGCAGTTTCAGCCTCAACAGAACCTCTCGCAGCAGTTTCAGCTGTCATTTCAAATATAATGTCCCAACCTGGTGATTTATAGCCAGTAGAATATGTAACAAAGTACATAGTATCCTCATCGGTATTGTATTTTAAACCTAGCCTACCGGAAGTATTAGTTTCTGTTCCAGAATCTGAACCAGAATATGCTGGTATATTTGGAATAATTATTGGACCAGTTGGTCTATCAAAATCATAACTAAGTTCATCATCTGTATATCTTAAACCAGCAATGAGATCTAATTTATCTGACAATTTATATGTTGTATCACCATATATTGCCCAATTTGTAGAATCAACAGTCGCATTCATATACCCAGTTCCATCAAAACCTATAGCTCCCCATATTACTCTTCTGTTAAAATTTCTAACTAATTCCTGATCAAAGTAGAAAAATCCTAGTGTGTAATCTAATCCATCAGATGTATCAATATTTGTTAATTGAAATTCTTGTGTAAACTGCTCAGACTCACTAAACCCTCCATTTCTTGCAATTCCAACAGTGCCTGCATTTTCCCAGTGCCCATCGACATCTTGTTCAGTTGGGATTTTTGAATCTCTTGATGAGGTAATTGATTTGAAAATATGGTCGCTTAATTCTTTAGTGTAGGTAAACGAAACTCCTGAATGAGTCAATTCGTTGTATGTGGGTCTATTAACACAAACCGATGTATTTTTTTCTGAAGGAACAAGTCCACAAGCTGCATTGGTTGCAGTTGGGTTAGAATCAATGAATCCGGCTGCAGGCATTTCTCTAGTTGTTGCAGTAATACCAGATCTATATTGGTCCTCATAATCAGCAGTAATCATCAATTCTGAAGTATCATCAATATCAACTAAAAATTTTGCTCTAAATCCTTCAGACTCATTACCACCAAAATTCTCTTGAACAGTGTTATCAATATTAAAGTATGTATTATTTATAAAACCATCTCGTTCTTTTTTGAAAAATGTCACCCTTGCATTAACATTATCAGATAACGATCCGTTAAAAACAGTCGTAAGATTTTTCTCAGAGTTACTACCTAATGTAAGATAGACATCTGTTGAGGATATATCTGTAGGATTCTTCGTTACGATATTAAGAACTCCCCCAGATGCATTTTTTCCAAAAAGTGTTCCTTGAGGTCCTCTTAGTATTTCGACTCGTTCAATATCAACCAGGTTTGATAAAAAATTATATGTTCTCCCCAAAACAACGCCATCAATCACAGTTGAGACTGTAGGTTCCACTCCAGATTGAAATAGAGAAGTTCCTATTCCTCTAATGTAGACACCATCGCCTCTCATTCCACTTGTTCTGGTATATGTTACTGATGGAGATGCCTGAACAATTTCTTGAACATAACCCGCTCTGGCAATCTCTAAGAATTCACCAGAAACAGTTGTTACTGAAACAGGAACATCAATAAATCTTTGCTCTTTTTTTTGAGCGGTTACAATGACTTCTTCTATCTCAGCTGATTCACTGCTTTGTGCATAAGAATCTGTATTGAATAAAAAAAAGGTAGAAATAAAAAAGATTTTATAAAATTTCATGTTACTCCCCCGAGAATTTTAATATGAATTGATAGTACACAAATAAAAAATAAATTAAAATGTAAAATTAATATGTATATAAAATTTATCTAATTGTTAGGAATACCTCTTCACTCTCCTTCCAACCATATTTTACTGACTTGGTGGAAATATGTTGGGCCCTTGGATTCTCAGCGGACAGTATTTATTGATGTTGACTATCCTGAACTTGGAAGCATTTCTGTTACAAATCTTGTTGGTGAGGTTTTAATAAAAATATACGAATCAGGAACTCAAATAACTGATGCATCAGTATGTTTTCAGCTAGTAGTTTATAAAGATTTTAAAAAGATAAAAGAAATGACCATTGAGGGAAGAGACAAAGTTCTCAATATGTCTAAGAAACTATTAACAAGTAAGCCTTCACCAGATAAATGAAAACTCTCACTAGAATAACTCTAATTTTGGCACCGATGGTTTCAGTCTCGTGGGCAGTATCCGAAGGAGAATTTATCGTCGCATATGTACTTTTTTTTGGTTGGTTATATGTACTTTACAGAGAGAGACACTGGTTTAAAAAGGATAAGAGTGAAGTTGAGGTCATGTATGAGATGTGCCTAAACAGAGATAGAACCCAAAGTTTTGATGATTGGGTCAGGATTAGTATTCAAGAGATGGCAATGCACGAAGTAGAGTCGGGAGTTGTAGATGAAATATTAGCAACCGAGCTGAAAGAAAAGTGGGGAAAGTCTTGGGATTTCCACTATCCGATTGCGAGAGTAAAGCAAGAACTATCGAAAGAAGAGAGTTACTGGACGGCACTACGCAAATTTGATGAGGCCGCCGAAAAAAAAGTGTCTGGCAAATAAATTTCAAAACAAAACACAGTTTCCTGCAAATTTACTACAGCTCCAGAGGCGTGCCTGGGTTACGATAGTCACCCCTAGGTATTGAATTGAAGTGGACATATAATGGATAGCAAAACAGGAATCTACACCCTTAGTTTTTTAGCAACCCTATTAACGGCATGTGGTGGTGGCGGTGGTGGTGGCGATGGTGGCTACAACCCAAATAATCCACCAGTTATTGATGGATCTACTTCTTCTTATTCTGTTATAGAAAACCAAACATCCGCATTTACAGTTTCAGCATCTGATGCAGACGGAGACTCATTAACCTACTCGATTAGCGGCGGTGAAGATGGTTCATTATTTAATATAAGCTCTTCAGGCATTGTTACCTTCATTTCTGCACCCGATTTTGAGGTTCCTACAGATGCAAATGGCGATAACAGCTATGCACTAACAGTGTCAGTAACAGATGGAACTGCATCTGCTAGTCAGAACT
>MDTG01032903.1_pt1 | contig 10009 bp, 10 predicted proteins | sample 811421 | NCBI WGS metagenome assembly MDTG01 (sample SAMN05326645, study PRJNA326480) | marine metagenome | isolation source: seawater | place: Pacific Ocean: South East | collected 2011 | reverse complement strand
TTTTGATTCCACACTGAGATAGGTTAGTTAAAATGTATTCTGATATCCTGTTGTTAAGAACTCCTTTGCCTTCTACGCTAGCTTTTTTAATATTATTGAAAGCAGTTGCATCATCTTTGAAATGTTGAATAATTAAGTCTTTATCCTTCGTTTCATAAAGAATTTTAGCTTTACCTTCGTATAGTTTTTTACCTTTATTCATTTGATTAATTTTTCAGACTTCTATTAAAAATTATATTAATTCTTTTTGTATGGTAACTAAAATTAAATAGTTTTTGTAGTTTATTAACAGGTATTTTGTTTGTAATTTTTTTATCAGCAATTATTTTATCGTAAAATGAAGAATTTTCTTTCCATGCTTGCATTGCATTTTTTTGAACAATTTTATAGGAGTCCTCTCTCGTAAAACCTGCGGCTGTAAGTTCTAAAAGCACCCTCTGAGAAAAAAAAATACCATTAGTTATATTTAAATTTTTTCTCATATTTTTTGGATAAATATTTAAATTTTTAACAACATTACTTAATCTGTTAAGAGCAAAATCTAAAGCTATTGTAGCATCTGGTCCAATATTTCGTTCTACAGCAGAATGAGAAATGTCTCTCTCGTGCCATAAAGCGACATTTTCTAAAGCAGGCACAACACTTGATCTAATTAACCTGGCTAACCCGGTTAAATTTTCACTTAAAATCGGGTTTTTCTTGTGAGGCATTGCTGAAGATCCTTTTTGTTTCTTGCCAAAAAATTCTTCAACCTCTAAAATTTCTGTCCTTTGAAGATGTCGGATTTCAATTGCAAACCTTTCTATTGAACTTGCAATAATTCCTAAAGTTGAAAAAAATTGTGCATGCCTATCTCTAGGTATAATTTGTGTGGAAATGGGCTCTACTTGAAGTTTAAGTTTTTTAGCAACATATTTTTCCACTCTTGGGTCAATATTAGCAAAAGTACCTACAGCACCAGAGATGGCACAAGTAGATACCTCTTTTATAGAATTTTCTAAACGTTTTTTATTTCTTAAAAACTCTTGATAGAAAGATAACATTTTTAATCCAAATGTAATTGGCTCTGCGTGAATACCGTGACTTCTTCCAATGCATAAAGTAAATTTATGTTTTACAGCTTGTTTTTTAATTGATTGCAATAGTTGTTCGATATCCTTTAATAAAATTTTTCCTGATTGCTTAAGCTGAAGGTTAAAGCAAGTATCTAAAACATCAGATGATGTCATTCCTTTATGTAAATATCTTGCTTCTTTGCCAGCTTTTTCAGTAATTGAGGTTAAGAAAGCAATAATATCGTGTTTGACTTTATTTTCTATTTGTAAAATTCTTTTAGGATTAATCCTTGCTTTAGACTTAACTTTTTTAACCACACCTCTTGGAATTATCTTTAATTTTTCCATGGCTTCTGCTGCGGCTAGTTCAATTTCAAACCAAATTGAATATCTATTAAAATCTTCCCAAATACTTTTAATTTCTTTTCTTGAATATCTTTCAATCATTTAATTAATTATTCCCGATTTTGTGAAAATTTCACAACCATCCTGTGTTACACCAATTGTATGTTCAAATTGTGCAGATAAAGACTTATCTTTGGTAACTGCTGTCCACCCATCTTTTAAAATTTTAGTTTCGTAATTTCCATAATTAATCATTGGTTCAATTGTAAAAATCATTCCTGTTTTAATCTTTTCCCCAGAACCTTTCTCACCATAATGTAAAACGTTAGGTTCTTTATGAAAAGTTTTACCAATTCCATGACCACAAAAATCTTGAACCACAGAAAACCCTTCTTTCTCTACGTAAGTTTGTATTGTCGAACCTATATCACCTAAGTGTATGCCATCTTTAACAATCTCAATTGCTTTCATCATAGATTTATAAGTAGCTTTAATTAGTTTTTCAGCTTTCACAGAAACATTACCAACTTTAAAAGTTCGACTTGTGTCGCCGTGCCAACCGTTTTTTAAAGCAGTGACATCAACATTTATAATGTCACCTTCTTTTAAAATTTTTTCTGATGGTATTCCGTGACAAACAATATGATTTGTCGATGTACAACAAGATTTTGGAAACCCTCTATAAAATAAAGGTGCAGAATAAGCGCCGTGATCGTTTATATATTCATAACAGAGCTTATCTATTTCTTCAGTAGAGACACCAGGTTTTATAATTTTGTTTACTTCATCTAAAGCACCAGCAGCAATAGAACCAGCTACTTTTGTTTTTTCAAAGGATTCTTTATAATCAATACTCATTAAATTTTAATCTTAATCTTCTTATTGAGTTTTATTCCTTTTGCAGAAAATTTACAATCGTAGGAAAGTATATTTAGGTTGTTTTTAACAGCTTTTGTCAAAGCTTTTTTATAATCAGCATCAATATCTTTAGCTATTGAGAAAGAGGTACAATCATTTCTTTGAACTAAATAAAGAATAAAAATTTTGTATCCTTTTTTATAAGCATTCAAAAGTTCTTCAATATGTTTTAAACCTCTAGATGTTATAGCGTCTGGAAATTCAGCTAAATTTTTCTCTCTAGATAAAGTGACATTTTTAACTTCAAGGAAGGTTTTGATGTAATTATTTGTTAAAAGAAAATCAAAACGAGTATTTGATCCAAATTTTGCCTCTGGTTTTATAATAGATGTGTTTTTAAATTCTTTTATTAAATTATTATTTAAAGCATTTAGAACAATTTTATTTGCTGAATGAGTATTAATACCCACTTTTACATTACGATCCTCAATTATCTCTAAGGTATATTTAAGTTTTCTATTTGGATTATTAGATTTGCTTATCCATACTTTATTACCTTGTTTTAAAAGACCATACATTGACCCAGTATTTGGACAATGAGCCGTGATTACTTGATTTTTAATTTTTATATCAACAAAAAAACGCTTATATCTTTTTATAAAAACCCCTGATATTAATTTATTTTCAAATTTCATATATATTTATTATCCTTATGAAAAAAAAAGTAAATGCTGCAATATTAATTATTGGAAACGAGATACTTTCTGGCAGGACACAGGAAAAAAACATAGCCTTTATCTCTAGCTGGCTCAATACAAAATGTGGAATCTCAGTAAAAGAAGCAAGAATAATTCCAGATATTGAAAAAACAATTGTTGACAATGTTCTTATATTGTCCAAAAAATTTAATTATCTTTTTACAACTGGTGGAATAGGGCCGACTCATGATGATATTACTGCTAAATCAATTTCAAAAGCATTTAAGGTAAAATATGAATATCATCAAGAAGCTTATGCGATTTTAGAAAAATATTATGGAAAAAAAAAATTTAATGATGGTAGGAAAAAAATGGCAATGATGCCAAGAGGCGCAAAATTAATCTACAACCCTTCAAGTGCTGCTCCCGGTTTTATAACTAAAAATGTTTTGTCATTACCTGGTGTGCCATCAATATTAAATTCAATGATTGAAAATTGTAAAAAATACTTGGTTATGGGTTTAAAAGTTCATAGTAATACTATTAATCTTTATACAGTTGAAAGTAATATTTCAAAAAAATTAAATCAAATTCAAAATAAATATAAAAAAAAAGTTGAGATAGGTAGTTATCCTTTTTTTAGACTTGGGAAAATTGGTGTTTCTATAGTGTCAAGATCTACTTCTAAAATCGAATTAAAAAAAGTAAATAAAGATTTACTGAAATTGATAAAATTAAAAAAAATTAAGATTTTAAAAGTATAATAACTGTGAAAAAAAAATTATTAAAATTACATAATTATATAAAAGATTTTAGTTTTAAAGATGAGTTAAAAAAATATGACAAGAAAAATAAAAATATTAATTTTAAAAATATAGTTAATTGTAGAAAAAATTTAAAACTTACAGAAGGATTCGATGAAGCGCGTAACAAAAAATTAGGCTTAAGAGCTTTACAACAATTTTCTAGTGAAGATTTTGTAGAATTGATTAACTATAAGATACAAAATGTAGGTAATTGCAATTTTTCTATAAATATTAGAAAAAAGATAAAATCAAAAATTTACAAACTAAAAACAGACTCTCAAATATTGTATGACTATTTTTTATTTAATTTTTTTAAAAAAAAAATAAAATTTAAAAAAACTAATTATATTTTAGCCATTGGAGAGGGATTTGGTTCGTTTTGTGTATTGATTGCAAAATATTTTTTATTAAAAAAAAAATTATTTAAATTTGTAATTTATGAGCTTCCTTTACAAAATTTAATAATTTATTACTATTTAAAAAAAATTTTTCCCTCAAAAAAAATACTAACTGTAGATAGAATTAAAAATGATGTATTAAGTTACAAAGACTTCAGAAATCATGATTTTATAATAATTACACCCAATATTAGTTTAGATAAAAGAATCAAGTTTGACTTTGTTTTTACTAAAATGAGCATGATGAATATGGAATATTCATCTATTAAAAATTATATGAATATTATAAATAATCACCTTAAAGACAAAAAATATTTTCTATTAGTAAATAAGTATTTTAAAAAAAATTTTAGGATCTATAAAATTTTAAAATATTTAAATAACTATCAAATAATTTTATCATCAAATATAAAAATTAGGTACGATCAGCATTTGCACTTATTTAGAAAAAATAATTCAGATAAGCTTTCAAATATTGCTGAATTTTTAAAAATTTCTTATATTACAAACATCCTTATCATAAAAAATTATATGAGAAAATTATTACAATAAATTAAATACTTCATCTACAGTAATTAAATTTATATCTTTAGATTTATAAATTTTTTTACTATCCAATACTTTAATAAAATTATTTTTTGGAGCAAATTTTTCTGAACTTGTGGGTCCAAATAAAGTTATCATTGGAATATCCGAAATCGCAATCATGTGCATTACTCCATTGTCAATTGAAACTGCCTGATCTAATCTTGAAGCTAATGCAGTCACTAAAGCTGGACATGAAAGCTCTGAATGTGATTCAGGAAAAAGGGCTGAAGGTACTTGGTTTTTTATTTTTTCAATAATTTGTTCTTGATTTTTTTCTATAAAAAAAACAGGTATTTTATTTTTTATTAAACATTTATTTGCAAGCGCAATAAATTTATAAACGGACCAACTTTTTTTTCTGTACTTATTTCCTTGTGTTAAAGAAAAACCTATATAATTAGATTTTGGTAATAATCTTTTTGCTTCATTTAATAAATTTTTAGGTAATTTGTTAAAATTAAAATTTATAACCTTAATTTTTTCCTCTAAAAAAATACTTAAATTTTCAATATGGTTTTTTGTTTTAAATTTAATTTTTTTAGTAGAAAAAAAATTGTTTAAAGTAGCTGAATAAAAATGAACATGTGGAATTCTTTTAAGGATTATGGAATTTCTAAGTTTTGATTGTAAATCAATTATTAAATCGAATTTCGGAAGATTTTTTTTTTCGAAATTTTTTTTTGCAAATAATAAATGCCACCATCTAAAACCAAAATATTTTAAGTTTAAATCAAATGTATCAATCTTGATATTGTATTCTTTTAACTTGCCATGAAAGTGATTTTCATGAGCACCTAAATAAAAGAATTTAGCTTTTCTGTAATGATTTTTAAGACTAATGATTAAAGGAATAATTTGAATGGAGTCTCCCAGACCTCCCCCAGAATTATAAATTAATATCTTTTTCATAAGCGAGTGTACATAGGATTATTAAAATATTATATTAATTAATTATTAAACAGATATAAACAATTTAGTCCATGAACTTTATGAAAATATATGGTTTTTAGTAAAATAACTAATTTAATTTTATTTCCGATTTATTACTTGATACATAGAAATATCCTATTTGGTTACATCCACAAAACTTTAATCAAAAATTTTTATTATAAAAAATTTAAATTTCATTTAAATGAAAAGTTTATTCCATTAAAAAATTACTCAAGTTTTTTGTTTAAAACATATGAGTATAATGATCGGGCTCTAATAGAAAGAAATCTAAATGACAAAAACAAATGTATTATTATAGGCGGGGGAATAGGCTTTATCGCAACGATTGCTTATGATATTACAAAAAAAAAGATAATCGTTTTTGAAATAAATAATAATATAATCCCAACATTAAAAAAAAATTTAAAATTGAATAAATGCAATTACAAAATTTATTCAAAAAATTTATCTTTAAAAAATACAAAAAAAAATAAAAACTTTTTTATTTCAAATGATTTTCTAGATACTTCTAGCTGGAAAAAAACTAATAAAAAAATATCTGTAAAAAATATTAGTTATAATCTCGTGGACAGAGGGAGAAAATTTAATACTTTGATAATTGATGCTGAAGGTGATGAAGAATATTATATAAAATCTTTAAAAAATTTAAAAAATATTAAACATTTATTTTTCGAACTTCATTACAATATTTTTAATAAAAATGAAATTATGAATATAATGGAAACATTAAGAAAGAATAATTTTATAAGAAAAGATAAATGTTTTAACTCATTTTATTTTGTTAGAAAGTCTTTGAAATGAAAATTTTTGGAAATGGATTTATTGGCAAAAAATTTAAAAAAGCAAAATTTAAATTTAAGGATAAATATATAATATATGCATCAGGTATATCTAATTCAAAAATTACAAATAAAAAAGATTTATTGAGAGAAAGATATCTTATAAAAAAATTTATAAAAAAATTTGGGAATAAGAAAATAATTATCTATATTAGCACAATGAGTGTAGCTGATAATTCTTTTAAAAAAACTGATTATGTGAAAAATAAATTATTTATAGAGAACTTGATAAAATCACACTTTAAGAAATATCTAATAATCCGGTTAACGCAAATAGTTGGCAATAATAGTAACCCTCATACAATAACAAACTTTTTATTCACTAAAATCAAAACAAAAAATTTTTTTCATCTTTGGCAGGGAGCTACTAGAAACCTTATTGATATAGATGATCTTATTAAAATTTTAAGAAAGATAGTTAGCAAGAAGTTTAAAAAAAGCAAAACTATAAATATTTACAATACCAATTCTATAAAAGTTAAAAAAATTGTCATAATCTTGAGCAAAATTTTAAAAGTTAAACCTAAATTCAAATTAATTAAACAAAGAGACAATAAAAACTATATTTACAAAAAAAACTCAAAAAAATATCAATTCTCGAATATATTTAAAGATAAGAATTATAATAAAAAGGTTTTAAATAAATATTATAAATGAAACTCTCTATAATAATTCCAATTTATAATAGTGAAAAAATCATACCTACATTAATTAATTCAATTAATGAAAATCTAAAGGATTTTTTAAATACTTATGAAATTATTTTAGTTAATGATTTTAGTAAAGATAAATCATGGGACACAATTGTGGAACTTTCTAATAATTACAATTTTATTAAAGGTATAAACTTAGAACAAAATTATGGTCAACATTATGCAATATTTATTGGCCTAAAATTTGCGAAGGGTGAAAAAATAGTATGTATGGATGATGATATGCAACATGACCCATTCTATATAAAGAAAATTATCAAAAAATTAAATGAAGGAAACGAAATTTGTTATGTTAGATATTTAGGAAGAAAGCATAATGCAGTTAAAATATTCATAAGTTGGTTAAACAATTTAGTTTCTAGTTATCTTATGTCTAAATCTGCAAAAGTTTACACATCTTCATATAAAGGTTTTATTAATGATATTAAAAATAAGATTATAAAAAATTCCTCAGATTTTGTTTTTTTAGATTATTGGATATTTCAATATGGGAAAAAAATAGATGTAATAGACGTGTATCATAAAAAAAGATACCAGGGTGACTCTAATTATAAGTTAAGACAATTAATTACATTATGGTCAAATATGATTTTCTTAATTGATGTAAAAAAAAAGAATATAAAAACTTTAGTTGTCATTTTTTTTAAATTTGTTTTTAAAACGTTTTTTAAAAATTATATAAATTATAAAGAAAATAGAAAAATTCAAATTAGATCAAAAACATTTTAAAATATGAGATTTAATTATCTTAAACAAAAACAAGATTTATCACTTATTTTAATTTCAATTATTTTTTACCTACTTATACAACATTTCTTTAGGTTGGATATTATAGGATACTGGGAATCTGTTTCGGTCTATTCTTCTTTAAAGCCCAGTTCAAATCCTATATTAGGCAATATTCAAATCGCAGCAGATACAACAGGGGGTCATGGGTTAGGTTATCCTTTGATATTACTCTCTGCATATATTAGTAAATTTTTTACTTTAAGTTTTTCTAGCTTAAAATATATTTTTTTATTTTATTCGATAATATTTATTATTTTTTATTACTATTCCATTAAACACTTTATCAATTCGTTTGTAGCTTTTTCCTCAATAATACTTTTAATTTTAAACCCTTACTTCCTTTATATGAGTCCAATGATAATTTCTCAAACTTTTACGTTAGCGTTGATTTTTTTTAATATTTTTTTATTTACAAAATTTGAAAATGACAAATCAAAAACTATATATTTTTTACTATCTATATCAATTTCTCTTCTTTTAATGAATTATATTTTAGGAAGATATGTTTTATTAATAGTAATAATTTATTTTTTTTTAAAAGATATTCTTCAAAACTCTTTTAATAAAGATATATTTATTAATAATATTTTTTTATACAGTAAATTAATAATTCTAAGCTTAATAATATTATGCGTAATTTTTCCACCAAATATAGGAATATTATTTTCAAAAAATCTTTTTTTTCCTTTTACAACTCTTCAACAAGGTGGTGAAGTTGTTTTATACGAGAGTAGAATTTTAGAAATCATTTACCTAAATATTCAGCATGTAATTTATACTTATTTTTTGGGGGGTAATTTCAATTATGGTTTCAATTTAATTAATAGTGAGTCTGTAAATTTTTTTCCGTTAATATCAATTATTTTTTTATTAATTGGTTATTTCACTGCTCTTAAAAAAAAGACTTTAAATTTATTCATACTAATATTCATAACTCTTTTTACATTAATAATTCTCTCAAACTCAATCATTGAGGATGGCAAGTTGATTGGTACGTCAATAAGCGTTTATAGAATGTATATTCTTGTTCCAATTATGACTATTTTTATTTGTTATGGAATTCAAGAAATTTCTCAACACTTTTTTAAAAAGTCGAAACAAAATCAATTATTTAAAATATTAGCAATACTTACATTACTATTAGTAAGTTTTTATAATATTTTTAAAAGTGAAAACAGTTATGAAAATATTAAAAAAATTTATCTTACAAAAAACAGTTTTTACGAAAATATTTTTGACAAGAGTGACAAAAACTATGAATTAAGAATTGCTTTAGATTACCATATGAAAATTAGAACTTTATCAACTAAATTTATTAACTATTTAGAAAGCAAAGAAAATGATAAGACAAATCCTCAATACATTTATTTGAAATTAAATAAAGATTTAAATTTTATCAAATATCCTCCCAGATTAAAGAATGATAAAATTACAAAATATTCAAAACATATTTTCTTTACTTTATATTTTAATGACATTGGAGACGAGACTTATACATTTCTTTACAATACTAAAGATGAAATTAATTTATTAAAAAAAATGGATCAATATTCAAGAATTCAAGAAAAGAAACTTGAAAACTCAATGGAAAAAATTATAGCAAAAAAAATTATAAATTTATTCGATCATTTAATTGATTTTAAAAAAGAGAATGAAACTTATGAGGTATACAAAGTTAATTTTAATAAAAATTTTAAAAGGATCATTCTCTATAATGAAGAAGAATATTTTTTTGTTAAGAACAAACTAGGTATAGAGCCTATTACTATTAATGTTAGTGAATTTTTTAGTGAAAAAAAATAAAGTAATATTTTTACTAACGGAAAATAAATTATTTTTACCACTTTAAAACTCTTGTGTATTAATATATTAACAATAACAATAAAAAGAACGACGTGCCCTCGTGGTGAAATTGGTAGACACAAAGGACTTAAAATCCTTGCCCTTTTGGGAGTGCCAGTTCGAGTCT
>MDTG01410075.1_pt1 | contig 10010 bp, 23 predicted proteins | sample 811421 | NCBI WGS metagenome assembly MDTG01 (sample SAMN05326645, study PRJNA326480) | marine metagenome | isolation source: seawater | place: Pacific Ocean: South East | collected 2011 | reverse complement strand
GCAGCGCGATCCGCCGGGGCCCGACCAGTCGAGCCCGTCGTCATAGCGGGCGGCGAGCGCCTCGAGGCAGGCGATGCGGTGCGCGGCTTCATCGCGCGTGAGCTTGAGCTCCTCCACCCAGCGCGGGTAGTGGCGCTGGCGCAGCGCGATCTCGCGCGTCAGTGCGACCCGGCGCACGCGCCAGGTGAGGCCGTGCCGCGCGGGCGCCAGCGGGCGACCGGTGAAGCGATCGCAATCTTCGCGCCAGGCGGCGATCGCGGCGAGCTGGTGCGTGGCTTCGGCCTGCGTCATGGCGAGCGCTTCGATGCGGCGCGGGTAGAAGCGGCGGCGCTGCTCCTCCTCGCGCGCGAGCTCGGCCGCGACCTGTGCCTGCGTGACGGCGGGGAACAGGTGGTGGAGCGCGGTCACTGCTGCGTTCCCTCAAAACCCACCTCTCGACCGATGCGCTGAGATCTCGCCAGGCCAACTTTAATACCTTCGCGGAAATTGCGCGCCGCCATCTTCGCAGCTCGCGCGGTGTCTTGCTGCGGTACTTCGCCCATGTAGAGGAGCTGTCCGAAAAGAATGCCGCTGTGAGACTGTAAGGCTGTCATTAGGAGAGACATTGCAACCCGCGGATCTGGATGCGTTGCTACGTACTGTGCGGTTGCCGATCGGAGCATTTCATTGAGGGCGGCAACTTCCTGGTGTTGAGTTGAGCCTGGCGCTGCTTCGCGGAATTGTTTGCTCTCCATCACGCGGCCCCCTGTAGGGCGGCGAGCAGCTGCGCGCTGCCAGCGGCCATTGCGGCCAGGTGCGCGCGGGACTGGCCGCTGTCGTTGAAGGTGCTGACGATCGAGGAGACGGTGCCGCGGGCAATCCGCAAGTCGCGCGAGATCCGCTCGATCGAGGCGCCGCCATCCCAGCGCGCGAGCACTTCGCGTTCCTGCCGGCTGATCCCGTCGATGTTGACGCGATGCTCCTGCGCGCTCATCAGCCCATCCCCAGCGCGGCTTTGTAGGTGTCGAGGATGGTTTCTTCCTCGGCCCGCTTGTCGGGATCCATCTTGCGCAGGCGGATGATCTGGCGCATCAGCTTGGCATCGTAGCCGACCGCCTTCCCCTCGGCATAAACCTCGCGAACATCGTCGGCGATGCCCTTCTTTTCTTCCTCGAGGCGCTCGATATCGAGCCCGTAGAGCGCGGCGGCGCCGTAGCTGACGGGGAGGCTGCTCATGTCAGCACGATCCCATCCCAGGCGGGGAATTCGTCGGTGTAAGCTTCTTGGGGCACCTCCTCGCCAATTTCTTCGTTGAAGAAGGTTGTTGCCGCATGGTGTTCGCTGCGGGCCTCCAAGGTTTCCCGGTGCGCGCCGTCAAGGGCATTGGTTATGCCGCTGCCAAACGTGCCGTACTCTGGCATCTGGTAAATAACCGGCAAGTCGCGGGGGAAGGCTGACAGCTGCTCGATCAACTCGCCGACCGTCACGGATTGAGGACGGAAGCTGGAGCCATCACCCCAAGGATGCTGCCGGTAGTACGTCTTGTTCCGATACTCGCTCATGTAATCGCTCCTTTGCGGGTGGAGCTATCGTTGCCGAACAGCGCCCGTTCACCGGCCACGTGGCACCCGGCCAGCAGCAGGCCGAGCAATCCGCCGGCGAGCTGGGCGGCGAGGCGCAGCGCGTGCCAGGCGAGAACCGGCCCGCCGACAGCGATGCACAGGGTGGAGCGCAGGACGGTCATTCGCCGATCTCCGCATGCGGGATCTCGAACCAATCGAGCAGCGCGTGGGCGGAGTAGCCGCCGACAAAAGCGATGCCGAGCGCCAGCGCGCAGCCGAGCATCAGCTTGCGCCAGGGCAGTGCCGGCGGATCGCGGTGGATCGTGGTGGGCTTGTAGTTCGAGCGTTCGTCCATCTGCAGGGCCTCCGGTAATTCGTCGGGGTGAAGCTGGATCATGGCCGGCCGGTATTGGCCGCGCGGGCCATTTCGCGGGCGTGGCGATCGAGCTCGGCGGCGATGAGCGCGCCGGCGTAAATCAGGTGGATGCGGTAGGCATCGGCATGTTCGGCCGACAGCTTCCCATCGGCGATGAAATCGGCGGCGTCGGTCAGCCTTTGGCGGGTGAGGTTGAACAGGCTGAACCGGCGCTTGTCGTGCCCCTGCGCATCGTCATGCGCGGCATCGTAGCCCTTCGCGAAGTGCAGTGCGCGGCGCCAGGCGATTGCCGCCACGCCGGGCGAGGAGGCGAACAAGGCGCCCACCGGATCCGGCAATTCACAAACCCCACTTGATTGAACGGGGTCGGATCCGGCGGGCGAGGTTGCCGCGTCGGCTTGCGAAGCCACCGGCGCGGTAAGGTGTACGAGCTGGTCGACCAATTCGGCCAGCGGACGGCCGAGCGCGAGCTGGGGCGCGCGGGCCGCATCGAACGCGGTGTGATCGGGCTTCACAGCGCCGCCCCCAGCAGGCCGAGTGCAAAATGGCCGAACGCATAGGCGCCGACTAGGCGGGGGAAGATCTCGCGTGCGAAGATCATCGCGAACCGCCGAGGTCGAGCGTGACGAGATCGACTTGCTCGCCGGTAACGGTGGGCTCGGTAGCGGCAAGACGCCGAGTGCTGATTGCCAGCGAGAGCGCGGCGGCGGTATCGAGCGAGCAATGGCCGTTGCAGAACATCGCCGCGGCTTCGGGTTCGAGCAGGGCCACGGCGGCCTCCGTCTCGGGTGACTGGGACAGGTCGCGGCTCATGGCAGATCTCCCCCGCCGGTGACTTCGTAGCGGCCGCGCAATCCTGCGGGCAGCGTGTCGCGCGTGGTGCTGTCCATCTGCACCAGGTCGATCTCGCGCGCGTCGGCTTCGCTCTGAGCGCGGCTTTCGTCGGCGCTGGCCTGGCGCCGCGCGGTGATCGCGGCCGAGGCGCCGACCGTTTGCGCGAGTGTGAGGTCGTCGGTGGCGAACAGGGCGGCGGCCTCGGGCTCGAGTTTGTCGAGCAGGGCCTGTTGCTCGGTGGTGGGCGTGCGGGCCATCAGCGGTGCCTCCACCAACCGGCATTCTGGATATAGCCGAAGCCGCGCGGGCCCCAGTTGAACCGGAAGCCATAGCGATCGGCGGCGAATTCAAAGCAGCCGATCGAGACGAAGGGATTGAAGCGCAGCCCGGTGCGTTCGCGGAAGAACAGCGAAACGATCATGCGTAGATCCTTTCGCCATCTTCCGCGACCAGGCGCAGGCTGCCGAGGTTGGCCGCGGCGGCATCCATATCGTCGGCCGCGAGCTGGCGTGCCGTATCGTCGAGCATGCCGGCGGCGGAGGGCGGAAGGTAATCGCTTAGCCAGGCGACCACACCGGCGCGCAGCCACTGGCTGCGATCGACGTGGACGGTGGTGGAAAGGCCACCGCCATGCTTGCGATGTGGCAGGGGGGCTGGAAACCCGGCGCCGTCGATCAGCGCTTCGATATAGGCGACTAGCGCGGGGTCGGATCCGTCATGCCCGAGCTGGCGGCCGATCCAGCGACAATCGCAGGTCGGCGCCTCTCCATGCGGGGCGAGCAGGTCGGCGAAAGCAGACATATGTAAACGCTCCATCGGTTGCGATGGGGCGAGGTGTAAGCGCATCGCTTACACAAATCAATCGGAAAGTTAGGGTATCGCTTACTTCCGCATTTGCTCGAGCGTCAGCGGGTATTCGGCCGGCGGATCCTCGAACGCGCCGGCGGTCGCCTTTGCGCGATCCTGTTCGATCGGGTCAAGCCGCTTGTCGTGACGATGGGCGAGCGCCAGCACGCCGGCAAGCGCGGCGAGCGAGAGCAGCAAAGAGAGGATGGAGAGCGCGCGCGCGAGGCGCACGGTCAGGCGACCTTGCGCGTGCCGTCCTGGTTGGACGGGTGCGGAATTACGACGTCGACCAGCTGGCGCAGCTGCGTGCGCTGCGTATCGTCCGCTTCGCGCAGGCGCGCGATCAGGTCGCGTTCCTCGGCAGTCAGCCCGTCGGGATTGTCCGAGCGGGGCAGGAGATCTGCAGGGGTGACACCCAGTGCGGGCGCGATGCGGCGCATGTATTCGTGTGTCAGCTGCATCTTGCCGAGCTCGAGCTGCGAAACGGTGACTTTCGACACGCAAATGGCGTCGGCCACGGCCTGCTGCGAGAGGCCGGCGAGCTTGCGCAGCTCGCGGATCCGGTTGGGTGCATCAATCACCCGAAAAAAATGTAAGATTTCCGCTGACACGAATAGACCTCTATTCCCTCACCGGGGCTTGTCAAGATGTTAGCGTATCGCTTACATCGTTAAGCATGAGTGAGACGGTCGCCCTTCATCCCCTGCGCAAATGGCGCACCCGCGAGGGAAAGACGCTGCAATGGTGTGCCGATCAGGTCGGCACTAGTCGCCAGGTATGGTCAGACTGGGAGCGTGGCCGCCGGCGGCCGAACGATACCTTCATGCCGCGCGTGCGCCAGCTGACAGGCGGCCTTGTCAACGCCGATGCCTTTTATCCACCGATTTCGGAACCGGTCTGAACTATGGGTGTCCCCCAACATGAAAATCCCCTTTCCCATAAGGGGTTTACCCAAGAAGGTGTAAAACCTTCCTTAACGCCGCGGCAAGGTTTCACGAGTGGTGGGCTGGATATCTGGCAGCCTTCCGCGGGTTTCGGCGCGATCCTGGGCCGCGCCGACGGTGAACCCTGGTCGATCGTGCTGCTCGCGCCCGGTGCAGGAATGCTGGCGAAGCTGGATCCGGCCACGGCCGAGCGCCTGGCGCGCGAGCTGCAGCAAATGGCGGCACTGGCACGGCGGCCGGGGGCGGTGCCCGAATGAGTGCGCCCTTCGACGACGACACGCGGTTGATTATCGACCAGCTCAATGCGCGCGCGAGCACGTTGGGTCCGGAGCTGCTGCGCAACGGGCGCAAGTCGGGCAACAAGCTGATGTTCAGCGGGATCGCCGATCACGGCAAGAGCGAGAGCGCCTATCTGCACCTTTCCGGCCCCAAGCAGGGCCTGTGGCTGGATCTCGGCAATGCCGCCCAGGGCGAGGATCGCGGCGATATGCTGGACCTGCTGCGGCTGAAACGCTGCGGCGGCGACAAGGCGGCGGCATTTGCCGAGGCGCGGCGCGAGCTGGGGTTGCCCGAGCGCGGCAGCGGCAAGCGGATCTCCGATGCCGATCGCAAGGCGATGGAGGAGGCAAGCCGTAAGCGGGCGGAGGAGCGCGAGGCGGCCGAGCAACGCGAGCGGGCGAAGAAGGCGAGCAATGCCAAGCGGCTGTTTCTTCGCGGCGAGGCGCTGGGTGGCACGCCGGGTGAGCAGTATTTTCTAGGCCGGGCGCTGTCGTGCGAACCGGTGGGCGCCTGGCCGGCATCGCTGCGTTACTTCGGCGAGACGCATCATGGCCCGCTACAGGCCAAGCTGCCTGCAGTGCTGGCGTGCATCGTGACGGCCGAGGGGCAGCATATCGGGACGCACCGGATCTTCCTGCAGAAAACGCGCGGGCGCGGATGGGAGAAGCTGCGCGGGGTGCCCGATGCCACCGCCAAGATGGTGCTGGGCAATATGTGGGGCGGGTTCGTGCCGATCCACAAGGGGCGCAGCGGCGTGAGCATGGCGCAAATGGCCGAGGGCGAGCCGGTCTATGTCACCGAGGGGATCGAGGATGCGATCGCGGTGCGCATGGCGAAGCCAGAGGCGCGGATCGTCGCGGCGATCAGCCTGCCCAATATCGGCGCGATCCTGCTGCCGCCTGCGGCGCGGCGCCTGGTGGTGGTGGCCGATCGGGACGACAAGGCCGAGGCGCAAGACGCGCTCGAGCGTGCGATCGCGCAGCAACAGGCGCGCGGGCTCGAGGTCAGCCTGGTCATGCCGCCGCCTGGTTTCAAGGATGTCAACGACTGGCTGCGCGGACAAGGCGCGGGGGTGGCCGCGTGAGCAAGAGCGGTTTTGCCTGGTCGTGGAAGGATTACGAGCGCGAGCTCGCCAAGGAACGGCGGGCTGCAGCGCCCGCGGACAAGTCAGCCGTCGCGGATAGCGAAACAGCGGCACGGGCGCGGCCCCTGCATGGAGGGGTCCGCTGCGAAGATGAAGCACCGGAAGGATCAAGCGGGGCCGCGTCGGCGATACGGGTAAACCCTGCGAATGCTTCACCAGCGCGCCCACCGAGCAAGCAACGCGCGCCCGCGCCGGTTGCCAGGCCGGAGCCCGCAGTGCGGCGCAGCGGCAAGATCAGCCTGGCCGATGCGCCGAGCGGGATGGAGGAGCGCGCGGCACGTTGGCGATCGCCGGCCGCCGCCGCCGAGGCCGAGCGCGCGCGAGCCATGCGCGAGGAAGGCGTGGGCCGTGCGTTCTGCAAATGTGGTGGCTGGGGGCAGGAGGGCGGTTACGTCCCCGCCGATTTCGGCCGCGACTGTATCGAGAAGGATTGTCCGTTGAAGGGGTCGCATGTCTGAAACCGTCGCGCAGATACGGGAAGCGCTCGACAATCCGGCGCCCGCGCCGCTGATGGCGCAGGAGGGCGATGTGCCCGAAAAGCGCAAACGCGAAGTGCCGCCCTTTCCCCCGGGTTGCCCGGTGCGCCCGCTGGGGATCAAGAGCTCGATCGACGGAAAACAGACCTGCTATTACCTCGATGCGAATGGGCAGTTGGTCGGCCTCGAGGCCGGCAATCGGCATGGCAAGAATTCACTGATCGCGCTGTTCGGCGAGCATGCCGACTGGCTCGAGGACAATTTCCCGCAATGGTCGAAACCGGTTTACGAGGGACGCGGAGCGGCGCGGCACCTGGTCAAGCCGAGCGAGATAATCGGCTTCGACCAGGCCGAGGCCAGCCAGGCGCTGATCGTGGAATGCGCGCGCAAGGGGATCTTCACCGCCGCGGGCAAGGTGCGCGGGCTGGGTGCGCATGCACACAATGTCACCGGGCTGACGCTGCATTGCGGCGACAAGGTGCTGACCAGCCTGCACCGGGTCGATGGATCGATACGCGGGTGGGAATGGGTGGAGCCGGGCACACATGCCGGCTTCGTCTATCCCGGCGCCGAGACTATCCCCCGACCCTATGAGGAGCCGGTGGGCCCGCGCGCCGCGCGCGAGCTGACCAAATTGCTGATAACCTGGAACTGGCGCCGGCCGCTGGTGGATCCTCGCATGTTGCTGGGGGCGATCGGCGCCAGCCTGGTCGGCGGCGCGCTGCGTTGGCGATCGAACGTATGGATAACCGGCGGCGCGGGCACCGGCAAATCGACACTGAACGGACAGGACGGCGTGATCCATCAGCTGTTCGGTGAAGGGCTTTTCCGCACCGGCAATGCGAGCTCGGCCGCGATCCGCCAAAGTCTGCAGAATGCGACTGTGCCGGTGATGATCGACGAGATCGAGGCCGACGAGGACAATGCGCGCAAGGTCAAGGAAGTGGTCGAGTTGGCGCGTATCAGCTCGAGCGGGGACAAGATGCACCGTGGCGGGCAGGATCACCAGGCGCACGAATTCACGCTGCGCAGCCTGTTCTGGTTCTCGAGCATCAATATCCCGCCGCTGAAACCGCAGGACCGGAGCCGCCTGGCGATCCTCGAGCTCAAGCCGTTGGCGGAGGGATCGGTGCCGCCCGACCTGCCGAGCTACAAGCTGCCGTTGCTGGGGCGCGAGTTGATGCGGCGGATGGTCGACGGGTGGCATCGCCTTGAGCCGACCAAGCTCAAATACCATGCGGCGCTGGCGCGCGAGGGGCATGTGGCGCGCGCATGCGACCAGTTTGGCTGGCTGCTGGCCTGCGGCGATGTCCTGCTGCACGACTGGGGTGAAGGCGATTACGAGGCGGGCGCCGATAGCGCGGCGGATATCGAACGCGGGCTGCCGCCGCAAAGCGAGGTGGATCGCTGGGCCGAGCTGTGCCGGCCCGATCGCATGCGCGAGGTTGCGCAGGCGACCGCCGACCATGAGGAATGTCTCGAGCATCTGCTCAATTCGATGGTCCAGGCGCGCGGCGGTGACGAACGCGAGACGATCGCCAGCTGGATCGGCGATGCGGTGGCGCATGCCATGGCGCCGCTATACGATACGCCGGATCCCGATACGCATTCGACGCGCGGCGAAAAGGCAGCCAAGCGGCTGCAGGAGCTGGGTCTCAAACTGGTGAACGCGGTCCATCATCCCGAAGAACACGACGGCCGCGGGCAATTGGTCCGCGGCGCGCGCTGGGGCGCGAGCACGTTCGAGAGCAAAACGCCGGGGTTCCTGGCGGTGGCGCTGTCGCACACCGAGCTCGGCCGGCTGTACCAAGGCAAGGTATGGGCGGGCATTTGGGGCGGAGCGTTGGCGCGCATCCCCGGTGCGATCGAGGGCGTCAAGGTCAAGTTCGGCCGGCGATCTCTGACGGCGGTGCTGGTGCCGCTGCACGCGGTGCTCGATGCCGAGGACCTGCCCGATGCGAGCAAGCCCTCGGCCGCGAGCGAATGGTACAAGGAACAGACAGAGGATTAGGCGAGGCGTCGATTGCGCTCGCGCCGCGCGGCCTCGACCAGTTTCATGTTGGGGTGCGACTGGATGATCTGCTCGAGCTCGCGATCGGATGCCTCGCGCGCCTGCAGCTCGAGGCCGGCTTGGTATTCGGCTTCGTGGCGCGAAACCAGCTTGCCGGCCTGTTCGACATAGTCGCCGCGGCGGTAGCAGCGCAGGACCGTGGCGCAGTAGGACGGATCGCCTGGGAACCAGCGATGCGCATTCCAGAACTCGAGGAACAGATGGCGCTCGCGATCGGGAAGGTCGGCGATCGAGGCTCGCACTTCGAGCCAATGTGCCGCGCGTTCGCTGCGGGCCTTGATCTCCGCGATCAGCCAATGACGCTCGCGATCGCTCATCACCTGGTCGACGTCGTCTTGCCCGGCCGCGATCTCGGCCGCGAATAGCGGGAAGGCATCGCGCTCGCGCTGCTGCCGGCGTAGGACGGCGGCGCGCTTGCGGGGTGTATCGGTGAAGGGGTGCCGGATATGTTTCTTGAACCGCATGACGCTCTCCTAGATTTCCCGGGCCCGTTGAAGCTGACCGGTTTCGATCAGCTGCAGGCGGCGCTCGAGGATCTCGCCAAAGCCGCGATCGGGCAGGCCGATGCGATAGTAATCGCAGGACAGGCCGATGCGCACCATCTGCTTCAGCTCGGCATCCTCATCGAGGGTGAAGGGCGCGGCCGGGGTGCGAGCCCGGCGGCGCCAGCTGGCGGGGCGGCGGCTCATAGCGCCAGCTCCATTTGCGGGACGCTGGCTGCATCAAGTGGGCGGCCGTTGTCGATCCAGCTGCGCACAGCTTCGCGATGGCTTTCCCAGTAGTTGCGGAGCGTGCGAGGCATACCGCCATAGCAGCCGTCGTCGAGATTGTAGGTCGGCCACTGCTCGCAATGCTTCCAGCTGTGCTCGAAGCCGAGCACCGGAAGGGGGCGCCAGTAATACTCGAGCACGCGCGCGCCGGGATGGAACCGGCTAGGTTGGACAACCATGCACCATTCATGTTTACCGATAATGCGCGCGGGGAATACGTGCTGTGCTTCGATCGGGAGGCCCGGCGCGCTCATTTGAGTATCTCCGCACATTCGAGTGCGACGACGAGCTTGCGCGCCCATTCGGCGGCTTCCTCGTCCTTCCCGCATTGCTTGTAGGCGATCGCCTTGGCGAGGCACCGCGCGGTTTCGGAGCGGTCGATAGTCATTGTCTTTGGTCCTTTCTGACCGTTGGCCGGGCCCTGTGCCCTTGCCTTTGCTGGTTGGCCTGGTGGCCGCCCATATGGCCGCCCGGCGTTCGCCAGGCGGCGCTAGGGGCGGCCTCCTAGATCAGGGCGAGCTGTGCGGCCGGCGCCGGTTCGGCTGCCGTCGCCGGCGTCTTCGCCGCGACCGGTGCGGCCTCCTCGCGCTCCTCGATCGGCGCGGCCTGTGCCAGCACCATATCGGCCGCGGCCTGGGCGAGGCTGGCGGCGCGGAAAATTGCGCGCTTGTCGTCACGCAGGACCTTGAGCCATCCCGCCAGATAGGCGCTGTGGTTGTCGATATGCTC
>MDTG01398020.1_pt1 | contig 10010 bp, 7 predicted proteins | sample 811421 | NCBI WGS metagenome assembly MDTG01 (sample SAMN05326645, study PRJNA326480) | marine metagenome | isolation source: seawater | place: Pacific Ocean: South East | collected 2011 | reverse complement strand
GATCAGGAGCTGTATTGAAAAAGGCCTAAACGATGTACCGCGATGTGCACAAGGCAAGCCCATATTGGGTCGCTTGCGGGCAGAATAAATACCGTTACCGGATTAAGAGCCTGCAGGGCGCGCGGGGCGGGGGCCTAGGTTCCCCTCCTTTGTTTCTACGGCGTAAATTTAATAAGCAGGGGAATAGAAGGGTATGTTTATGCGTGATTTTAGTATTTAGCGTGCGGTGTGCCAGTATGGGTTGATACAATGTCTCGCCTGTTCAAAGTGGTCGTATGGCCAGGGCAAACCGCACTCACAGCCGAAGACCAGCACATCACGGGCGCTGGCTGTAACAAGGAAAACGTGGAGCCAGATTTCCCCAAGGGCACGCAGCTAGAAGGTGTTACCAAAAAGCTGGACCTTCTAAAAGTACAAACAGACACATCCAAGGTGCCGCAACTTTCCGAAGAATGCAAGATCAAAAACGCGCATTGCATTATTGACCGCCTCAACAAAAGGCTGGAGTCGCTTGAGCGTCTGTTGGGTGACATTGGAGTGCCGCAACTTTCCAAAGAATGCAAGGTCTGCACGGTAAAACGTGGCAATCTCAACTTGGACGATCGTGGATTCATGGCCGGCATGACACAGGCGCCGGCCGAAAACACCATTCTTGCCTTCTTGAGCGGCGCTAATAATACGTAGAGGCGCCGCAAATCGGGGGGTAGTGGCAGAGTTGGAGTAAGGGGGCTTCCTTAAGGAGTGGTGTAAAAAACAAAGCCGGCCTAGAGGCGCAGAGAAGTAAAGACGTTTTAGCGAATTAAGAGCCCGCAGGGCTCGCACGGCGGCGGCCTAGGCTGCGTATCATTCCTATACTGTTTCCAATTCCCCACACTATCAACTGCCTCGTGAAGAGACAACAACGAATCTTCAACACGAAGATCGCTGAGCTCTTGCAGCCACGTGAGGTTTGACGGCGGAGGTTCCTCCACGTTTGTGCCGCACCGAATAATGTGAAACTTAGCAAGCTTATTCCCCGTCATCTGCTCGTCTGTCACTACGCGCCGCAGGTTTGGCATATCCCCCAAATGAAGGTCATGAACGCCTGGAATGTCGTTGAATGCGACGATACAATGACGACGAAGTGGACCAAGTTCCAAATTGTCTTCGTCCAAGCTTGACACGGTGTTGTACTCCACACTGTCAACACGCAGTAGGTGCTTGAGAGTCAACTTGGCCAACTTTGTTAAATGCCGCAGAAACGTAAAGTTCTTTATAGGCAGGTCGGCGAGCTCCAACTCTTGCAAAGACCCCAGCCACCCCAAATTGTGAAAGTAGGAACCAGGCACTGGAATCTTAGGTGCGTGACGAATGCACAGCTTCTCCAATGATGAAAACAACTTTTTTTCGTACATGTGTCTATCACAGTGCTCGTGCAGCCATATTCTTTTCTTTGAAAAGCAGGGATCTCGTTTCCAAACAAGGTATACTTGCATGTAAGCCCGGTTGAGAAACTCAAGAAAACTAGCCGAGAGATCCTCGTTTTGCTCAAAAGAGAGCACGCGCAGGTGCTTTATGTGCATAAGCATCTCCATCGTGCGAGTAAGGCATTCCCTCCAAGGATCTGTAAGATATTCAAGGCAAACGACGTTTCCCACAATTGCAACAGATAGATTGCACGAGTTGTAACAATCCTCGAGTTTTTGCCACAGGGGCGTCATTTTGCTCATTTTCAGCTCAAATACAGTGCATTCGCTAGGTAAATCCCATTTCGGGAATACGTGCTTGATGGTCTCAGGGTCGCTGTTATGTAGCCGCTTTGACATGTTAGGTGCGTGTTGTCAGGTGACTATTGGCCACCGAGAGTACGCGGGTCGTTATATCACGTTAACGTTAACCCGGGTGCGTAGTGGTCTTACCCGGGTGCATAGTGGTCTTACCCGGGTGCATAGTGGTCTTACCCGGGTGCACAGTGGTCTTACCCGGGTGCATAGTGGTCTTACCCGGGTGCATAGTGGTCTTACCCGGGTGCATAAAAGAGTTGTGACGGAGCGTTAATAGTACACCGCATCTTTTAAATAAACACACACGTTGTACTCATTGCTTTAAAGTTTTGTGCATCAATCTAGTCGAAAGGTACGCAGTGCCAACGAACACGACACCATAAAACAGCCCCAGTACCGCATTGTCAACAGCGTAGCACGACCAAACGTCTGGCCTAACAGGAGGCGCTGAGCTTAAGACGCCTGCGTGCTTTAAACCGTAGCACACACACACTAACACCCAAAAGCCAGCAATCACAATGCACCACAGCTGAAAAGAGTCGTCTGCCATTTCTCCATCCGGATCATTTTGATTTTGATAGTCTTGAAATCTCAGCAGCACACATTCTCTCAAAACTATTAATGGCAGCACGTGGACCACATTGTTAAGAACCACAAACACATTTGCGTTGAGTTCCATGATGTAATCTTTCAGTAAAGTTGTATCTCCAATCAGTACGGCAAAGAAGGTCACATAGACAGCGCTTAACATTGCATTGAGCACATAAACAACTTTGAGCTCAAACTTTGAGATGTCTTCTCTAAAACTTGCTGCCGTTTTCCCGCCGTACAGCATGCTACTGAAGACGTCGTGGCCATGGAGAATAAGGCCCGTACCCATTACTTGCATGCAAATACTCAGATTGGTTAGCATGTTGTAATGTGCACAGCGTGCACTTTTGTCATTGCTTGTCCACGTATCCACAACAAGATATAGCAAGTATCCCATAACGCAACAAAACCACACCGACAGCAAACGTGTGCAATACACGGCTGCTCTTGACATATTGTGGCTTTAGCCGCTGTGCCTCGCCACACGCGTTTATAGACGTAAAATATTTTACTTACAAGCAAACCCCCATCAGGCAGGCTGCTGCCGCTGTTGCTAAATTTACTGAACACTAAAAGAAGGCATTAGGTGCTTTGCAAACGGATACACATCTAATGGCAGGTTGTCAAAAAACGGTGCATTTGTAACTTGTTTCTCCTGCTCGTCATTTGGAGGAGCGACAGAGGGCTTCTTCTTGCCTTTTGGCCCTGATGCGGCTGAAGTACCACTTGGCTGTGTGTCCGTGTCAATGTGCTGAAATTTACAATTTACAAAATTGTGCATCCAGCTCTGGCGCTGCAATTGCTGCCGTTGCAAGACCCTGAGATCAGCCACAAGGCCCATTGCATGATCGCTGCTTTGCACGTATCCTTCTATTGATTCAAGCAATTTCTTCGTGAACGTTGCCGACAAGGTCACAGTCGCAGATGACGAAACAGCAGCTGTCTTGGCCAGCTCAGAATGCAACTCTAATAGTATTTGCTTTTGACGATCGCACTCTACCAGTGGGAAACAGTCTTGCAAAACAGCGTCTCCCTTCATTGTGCGGCAAATCGCGACTTTCGCGGAGCCTGTTATGCACACTTGCAGATTTCGATACGTTTGCCTTGCAAAATGTGTATATATCACAGATTGGAAATTGCCACACCTTCAGGTTGCGCCTGACATTACAAGTACCACTATAAAAGAATCCAAACGCCTGCGTCGTTTAGCGAGCAGTAAAGCAAACCATGGCTGACCGCGCCCCGTTGCCACCAGGAGCACGTGCTGCCGCACTCTCCAACACAGCAGCTTTCATAAACGGTACCAGCAATCCGTCTGGCATCCAAGCGGAAAAGGTAGACCCCAACGCCGCCACCAACTATGTGGGCGCCATGCAGCAGTTCTTTGGTCCATCTCCAAAGAAAATTGACCTTGATCTCGAAAGCATGCGGCCACATGAAGCATACTTTCTGCCCGACGCGTACAAGGGACGCTCTGATTTCCTCCGCAACACCGTCGTGGATCTTATGAGCGAGAGGAAGCGCAACAATTTCCTCACCAGTGTCATCCTGCCTCTGAGGCACACCGATAATCCGAACATGAGCTGGTCCTCCTTCAAATTTGACCAAACCCTGGTTGATTACGAACCCGAGCAGGGTGTGCCCAGGTACGTCTCTGTGCGTTCTGAGGCTCATTCCGAGTACATGCAGCGCCGCGGTATTGCGCTCTACCTCAATCACGGTTTTGCAAACACTCCCATGGGTCGCCTCGAGTACAACCTCAAGCTCAACGCAATTGCCTGTGCAACACAGGAAACCATGGCGCAAGAGGGCCTCCTTGCCATGCTAGACACAAAGATGGTGTACAAGGAGCTTGCCGCCAAGATGATCTTGCAGAGCGGCGTGTCCAATCCCGATGAAAAGATCGCCTTTGACGCCATGCAGCGCTGGGCCTGTGTGCAAAAGGTTGACCGCGGATGGCACCTGCTCGATGCCGAGGTTAACCACCAAATGCATGCCCAGAGCATCTACCCAGACACCTGGATCGTGCCCCCTCGCATGCGACACTACGCGGCACTCGGCCAAAAGGCCGAGACAGAGTATTATCGGGCAGGGCCTGCAGCTCGCCAGCACATTGCCAAGGGCGAGGATCTCACCAGCACCTCATTCAGGGGTGCCACGGTCTACGAAATGGCCCCGTACACCCTCGACGGCGACGATGTCACCGTCATGCCCCTCCAGAGGGATCGCGTCATTGGTATGCACGCTGTTGTGCGCGACTTTGCGTGTGGTCGTTACAAGGAAGACCCACATCCAGATACCCTGGGCTATGAGGGTGTCACACCCGAGGCGGCCAACTCCACTGACGTCTACCTCTGCGAATCCGATCGCTTTGAGACCTTTTCCCTCAAACAGTGCATTGATCACGCTGGTATCTTTGAAAGCAATGGAGCCTTCACGCCTGAATGCCAACAATTTACAGAGCATTGTATCAGAAGGACCCACCAGCCTGACTTTGTTTTTGAAAATTACTTCACAGTGGATCACTTGATTGATGGAACCGACCGCGTCAAATTCAAGCTCACTCAGCGGGGCATCCGAGAGCTTTGTCCCTTTGTTGTGCCACAAGAAGCTCTTGTAGGAGGCCATCCCCGTCCGGAATTGAACATGGAACCAACTCGTGCAACCTTGCCTCACGGATATGATAAAATGGGTAAAAAAACACAAGGATTAGTGGAAGATCACCAACGTCTGCTGGAGAATCAGGGGAGATCACGACCTGGCGTAGACAATTACAAAGAACGCTTTGTTCTGGTGCACCTTAACGACGCTGTTAACACGATGATGAAGGGGTGCAAGAAAGACCCCACAGACTACAAGAAAATGGAGGCATGGGCTGTGGTGGGCGAGATGTACATGGCTGGCTGGCTTGACAACCTGTCTCCTGGTCAGAAAAAGAAGATTGAAGACTATGTTAAAACACGTGGCAGTGGGTCGCAATTTCCCCGCCAAAGGATGAAAGACTGGATTGCCAAAAGTATCAATGGCAATGGTCATTTGAATGCAAAAACCAGGGATAGTCTTGACAAGGCATGGAAAGAACTCGGTAAACAGCAAACAGAATTAAAGAAGCTACGTGAAGAACAAGAAAAGCAAAGTGCAACTTTCCAGAGTCACCAAGACGTCCTCTTTGATAAGGAAGCACAACTACGCAAAATTTCTCTAATTGGATTACATACTTACTTCATGTCAGAATATGGAGCAGAACATCTCAAAAAGCTTGCAGAAGATGGAAACGCTGAAGCAATTCGTGTTCAAAGTGCGCTTAACTCAGGCAAAACCCTTTATGAGTATGCCGCGGAAAATTCTCTGTCGGCAGAATTTCTACAGAAATTTGCAACTGACATGGTTGAGTTTTACAGCTTTCTTCGCACGGAAACTGAAAAAAATCGGGAGGCGTTAGCAGAAGCAAAAAGAACAAGAGAATATGCCGCTCAAGTTGCCGAAGCAGATCGCAGAGCAGCAGCAGGGGAAGCACCAGAACGCCCAAACCCTGAAGCTCAACCTGATCCTATGGAAATACTTCGCAACCCTGAGGGTTCCCAGGCGCTTATGGGGACGTTTGCGTCCATGACCCAGCAGAGCGGAGCTTCAGCGGATCGTGCCCAGGCGTATTTGCAGGACAGCAAGCTGATGCATGAGCTGCAGAGCGTTGCACCGGCTGCTTTTGCAAACCTGGTGACCAGCATGGTGCCGCATTACGAGAACCCCGACACCAAGAAGGAGTTGCAGGCCGCAATCCATGCATCTGCCATGGCCGTAGTGGATGCAAACATGCACAGCACCGCAAGTGGCCAAGCATTGAGCGAGCAAGACGCTCAGGCAATCACGTGCGCCATGCACAGCACCATGAACGCCGCTTGCATTGACAAGACGGAGATTGCAAAGCTGGGCAAGATTGCTCAAAGCCAGTTGAGACAGTCCAAAAAGTCCAAGATGACACCCGCAGAGGCAGAGGAGAAGCACATGGACACACTGCGCAAACGAGATCTCACAAAGTACACCAAGGCAACCGGTGCAGGCGGAGACGTACCGCTGTTGCGCAAGATTGCAAACCTTCTACACGAAACGGGTGAATGGAACATAATTGGTGACGGACAGTTCCCGCCGCGTGCAGAGTCGGTTGGTCCCGCGTTTCAAGTCCCCGGCCAGCCTCCAATTGCACACGGAGATACCCATCGAGATCGCTTTGTGACCAACGTGTACAAGCAACTAAACTTTATTCCGTTTTCTGTGCTGCTGGTGTGGCCATTCCGCAGTTACCAGATGGGTTCTGCGATCAAGTGCCGTGCAGGGGAGTCAATGGGTGCGACTGCCTACGGTCACGCGGACTTTCAGTTGTCTGATGACATTATTGCCAAGGTGCACGTGGGTCACTTTACATTCTACCACGCATCTGTGGTTGTCAACCCCAAGGCACTGTGTGTGCTCGAGGATGTGTTCTGTTCCGGCTTCAACGGCGGCGAGAACTCAAACTTTGTGACGCACCGAGATTGGGTGGACCGCGGCCACCATGATCCTTACCAGCACGTGTTGGGCGAGCGCGCACAGACCAACGGTTCTTGCTTTGCCATGCTTGCTCCCTATGGCCTGAATCAGAACAACCGCAGCGCCATGGGCTCAACGGACGCCTTCAACACCCAAAACCCTGTGTTGTTGGGCAAAGAGGATTGCTGTGGGGCACCCTTTGCAAAAATGCAAAACTACTTGTGGAAATGGAAAGACATTGACAACCGCAACCCCGAAAGGGACGACGAGGAGTACCACACACGGTACGTGCCCCAGGAGAGCTCCGTCAACCTGAACACCTTCCAGACGATGCAGCGTGTGGTGAACGGGTCCGATACCACTGGTCTGAACAAGACAGGCATCATTCTGAACACGGATCACTGGGGCGTGGAAGGCGTGTACGAGGGCGTGAAAGCCGCCCGCACGGGCAAGTTGCAGGAGATGAAGGAACAGAACTACCAGGCTAATATGACCATTGTGTAATGCCACAAGGCGTGCGAGTAAGAGTTAATTGCCACGCGAGGCGGCATTTTTGTTATAAATCAATTGTATGTGTACACCGGCCCTGCTGCTTTTTGCGCGCGCGCCCGGCCTTAGAGAAAAAGCAGGGGGTGGGAAAGGAGTGCTGTTTATTGATGTAACGCGGCACTCCCGTGGGCCAAATACGCGCCCGTGCATGCATTATTGCTAAATGCCCTCCAAAAAACGTTCAGCATTGCTTTTCGGGGGCCTTCTCTGATCCAACTCCTCGACTGCCCGAGTCCAATCAAGCGACGGGTTGCAACTTTTGCCAGCGAGATGGATAGCAAGTAAAGCAAGCTTTGGCTTCAAAAACGTCACCGGATACTCTTGCTTTTTACGCAGTTCTGCCAACAACCAAGCCATGTTGCAAGCCAGCTTGTAGTGTTTGTAAAGCAATGTTTGGTCACGGTAATTGTCGACGTCCCGCTTAAAGATTGGTGCGCCTCCACTCACCGGAAGTTTGCGAAAAGGATGTCCAAGTCTCCACTTTGAATCCTTCTGGGCAATGAGACGAGCCGTGACAAGTCTGTAATTGAGAGCGTAATCATGTATTTTGCCGTCCATTTGGCGATCAGTTTGTGACATGTGCTCTTGTTCGTTTGCAGGAAATTGAAGCAAGGTGTCTGGACTACAAAGCTTGAGACCCAGTTTGTACCACTGTTTCTGACTGCGGCCTTGAATGGCACGCTGGTACACCAAACTCAAATTCCGCGCGATACATTCTTCCTTCAACGTTGACTCGCCATAGCCATAAGCTAACTTGGTTCCAATGCAGCAGTCGTCGACATCTTCATCCCCCATGCTGGAAGCATCCCGATGCGTCTGGCTGTCGAAAGAAATGTGTGTAGGGGTGCCACGGAGGCCTCTGGAGACTTGTTTGAGGCATTTTGTCAAGAATTCCGCTTCAGTGGGAGCAACCGTGAGTATAGATCTCTTCGTCGGGAGTAGATCAATGACTTGCCCTGGTTTGACTGGCATACCATTGTAAAACACAGTGACTTCTTTATTGAGAGCCTTTGTCTTCAAATTGTTCAGCATGTCGCCTATCTCTTGTCTCATTTCACGCTGAGACATGATCTTTTTGTTCTTGATCACCATCATGTCGTCCTCGACAACAGTCTTCATTACATGTCCTGCTCTCTTGACTGCATTCCAGAGGGGGATGCCCCAATGCTGTATGTCAAAGCTACAACCGCTTACACCCTTAAATTGCATGCACACTGTGAGGTTTGCAGAAGGGCCAGGAGTTCCCGAGGACCCAAAAACTTGAATTGGGTCATCCAAAATCCAAAGAAATTGGAGCGTCTTGGGACTCGGTGGTATCATACTACGTAGTATGAGCCGGGATCTGTTCAGCTGCTTCCAGATGCTGTCGAGAAAGTCACCGGCAGCATGAACCTTACAAAAGATGTACTTGCAAACTTGAATGCATCGTTCTTCACGTTCTGAACACCGTAGGGCGGGGCAGCTCTCTTTGCTTTGTGCATCGAGTAGGTAATTATGCATGTGTTGTGTGTCCCGTTGAAGCGAGCCGTTTGCTTTCAAAAATTCCGAGAAGGCGTGTGACGTTGTTGCCAACATGGCGCGCAGTCTCTCCGCCTCTTTTGGGTCAGTCAGCAAGTACACTTCTGTAATGATTGTCAGGGCGCTGGGTGGTGGTGGCCGCTTCTCCTCCAGATCATCTGCGACTTCAAAATGTATGCTGGTGGCAAAGTACGGTCTGTACAATCCAACAACCATACAGGAAAGCAGGATATTTCCAAGGAACTCGTCATTTCTGTTGCAATCTGCCCACATGATAAATTTGGGTTTGCGAACGTCCAGGGGAAACCATTGACTGTAAAATATCACGTTCATGCCTTCCTCGAGAAAGCAGGCAACATTTTCAGCCTGTGAAGCAATAGAATCGAAGAGTTCCTTAAACTGCCTGAAAGACAACATGCCCGCTGCTTGAACCGGCTGCATGCTGAGAAACTTAAAGGCCATCAGACAAAGATCCGCCTTATTGACAACTTTTGTGATGGAAGGCGGAGGAAAGCGCTTTTCGTGTGTCAGACACCGATTGTCAGCAAGGCATTGCAGATAACGCGATATCCAGGACGCAGGATTGACAACGAGTTTCAGCACGTCGCCAATAGACTCCTTGCACAGTTCCATAGCGCCAGCAAACGGGCCTAACACCGGCTGGATTCGACGCATCTGCAATGGGGACTTCACGTCTTCGTCTGTGTCTTCGTCTGTGTCGTCGTCTGTGTGCTTATCTTCGGCGACAAAGTCGTCGTCGCTGTCATTGTTAGACTCTTCTTCGCTTTCGTACTTCATATCACCTTCGTCGTCTTCCTTCATGTCGTTGTCGCTGTCTTCGTTGGCTGCTTTGAGTTCTTTGTCCAGACGCTCCTGCTGTGTTTCGGCATCAAGCCTTCTTTTTTCGCCTATTTGCGCTTGTTTTCGCTTCGGACGGGTCCCGTGCATGATTGCGTGTCGTGTTAGATGGGGTAGCTGTTTGGTTTCATTTGCGTCTTATATAAACAACCGTGGATTGTCTTACCCGGGTGCAGGGTGGTCTTACCCGGGTGCAGGGTGGTC
>MDTG01048369.1_pt1 | contig 10010 bp, 7 predicted proteins | sample 811421 | NCBI WGS metagenome assembly MDTG01 (sample SAMN05326645, study PRJNA326480) | marine metagenome | isolation source: seawater | place: Pacific Ocean: South East | collected 2011 | reverse complement strand
TTTGATTTGTATATCTTGGATCATTAAAATTTTTAATTCTTTTTTCTAATAAAAGTTTTTTTAACTCTAATATACCATATTTTAAATTATATATTGCTTTAAATGAAAGTTCTTTAGTTGCTTTATTATTTTTAACCTTATAATTTCTTGCATCTTGGAACTTTATTTTAGTTTTTATTATTTTTGTATTTTTAAAATATTTCTTAATTTCTTTCGCAATATCTATAATCTTCATATTTTTATAAGACAAATTATATATTCCTTTTTTATTTGACCTTATTGCTACCTCAATAGCTCTGGCAACATCTTTGACATGTAATAAAGGTCTATATTGTTCACCACCAAATACTGACATCTTTTTTTCAAAAAAAGCTTTTGCACTCAAAGTATTAACAACTAAATCCATTCTTATTCTAGAATAATTATCACTTACTCCAAACAAAGTACCCAATCTAAATATAATTGAATTTTTATTTTTCAAAATGCTTTCACATTTTAATTTTGAACTTGCATAATGAGAAAGTGGATTAACAGAAGAATTTTCATCTAAAATACCATTTTGTGCACCATATACAGAGCATGTTGAAATAAAAACTATTCTTTTTTTGTAAATTTTACATAATCTATTTAAAGTTTGAAAATTAATTTCATCAGTCAAATCAGGATTTATAGCACAAGCACCATCTCCAACTAATGCAGCAAGCCATACTATTGCATCATATTTATTTAAATTAATATTATAAAACTTCTTATCTCTAATATCGCCATATATAAAATTACAATCTTTTCTATAACTGTTTTCATATAAAAGATTATCAAATACTGTGACTTCATATTTTTTTTTCAATATTAGCAAATCAACAATTACACCTCCAACATAACCTGCGCCACCTACAACTAAAATTTTTTTTTTCATATTATTCTTGGCTTCGGAAGAGGAATTATAAATTTTCCCTTGTAACCTTTTTTTCTTAATATTTTTATAATATCTTTTTTAATATGCCACGAAAAAATTAATAAATAATCATATTTTTTTAAATTTTGAATTTTTTCTTCTACAATTTTAATTTTTGTTCCCGGCAAATACATTCCAATCTTTTTTGAGCCCTTTATTTCAAATATATACTCAATTATATTTTCATCTAATCCTAGGTAATTTATAAGAGTTGTGGATCTTGAAGGTGCACTGATTCCTGCAATTTTTAATTTTTTTTTATTTTTATATAATCTATTTAGTAAATTATAAAATTTTATTTTAGAGTCTAAAATTCTAACTTTAAAATTATATAATTTTTTTTCTAGGTTCTTTTCACTTTTTTTAATACTAACAACAGATGATTCAATTTTATAAATATTTTTCCTGGCAGCGTAAACTCTAATTGATCCACCATGTGTTTTAATTCTTTCAGCTTTAAATATTTCAAGATTATATTTTGAAAGAAGATAATTTAAGGATGTTAAAGAGTAGTACCTTAGATGTTCATGATAAATAGTATCATATTGATTTGTTTCTATTAGAGGTAAAAGATAATGAGACTCTGAAATAAATACACCATCATGTTTTAAGCAATTTTTAATATTTTTAATTAATTTATTAACTTCAGTAATATGTGCAAAAACATTTGTAGCAGTAATTACTTTTGCTTTTCCGTGTTTTTTATTTATTTTTTTAACTACTGAATTATTAAAATAATCAATAATAGTAGGTATACCTTTCTTAATTGCAATTTTTCCGATATTTTCAGGTGTAACTCCCAATACTTTGTATTTATCTTTAAAATTACTCAATAAATTTCCATCATTAGAGCCTATGTCTATTATTAAATCATTTTTTTTCAAAAAATGATTTTTATCTACTTGTTGCCTTAATTGCAAAAAATTTTCTCTTAGTATTTTAGTTGTACTACTTGTATAAGGATATGATCTGGGAAAAAGAATCTTTTTATCTACTTCAATATTAAGCTGAACAAGCTTGGACTTTGGACAATAATATAATTCTAATGGTGCTGAAATAGTAATTAAATCATTTGATCCAATCTTATGAGTATCATTTACAAATGGAATATTTCCTAATGAAACTACTTTTTTTAGATTCTTAGATCCAGAAACTTGGCAATAATTTATATATTTAAAATTTTTCATTTTAATTTATAATTTTTTTTAATCCTTTTATAAGATTAAATTTTTTTTTGAATCCTAATTTTTTTATTTTATTTATATTTGGAGTACGGTGTTGCGTTCCTCCTTTAGCAATTTGTATTTTTTTTATAGATAACTTTTTTTTAAAAATTTTTATTATTAATTTTGCTAAATCTATGATTTTTACTTGTTCTTGAGTACCGATATTATAAATATTTAAATGTTTTCCTTTTTTAAAAATTAAATAAAAAGCTTCAAGAAAGTCATCTATAAAAATAAAAGATCTAGTCTGCGACCCTGAACCTTTCATCTTAATATTTTTTTTTGCTTTTTTTATTTTATTTATTAATTCAGGTATTACATGCTCTTGTCCCATGTCATTTCCATATACATTATGAGGTCTAAAAATAATCATTTTTTTGAAAAATTTTGCGTTATTAATTCCAATTAACTCTGTTAAAATCTTTCCCCCAGCATAAGAAAACCTTGGATTTAGAATATTTGGTATCTTAATCGGCTCAGACTCATCAGTAGGTATTTTGTTGGGTAAATGATAAACCTCAGAGCTAGATGCTAAAAAAATATTTTTAATTTTTAATTTTTTTGCCACATCTATAACGTTAATTACACCCTTACAAGAAACATCCAAAACTTTATCTGGCTTTTCATAAAAAAATTTTGTTCCATTGATTGCTGCAAGATGAAAAATATAATCCTGATCTTTTAATGCCTTATAAACATCTTTATATTTAGTTATATCTCCATAAATAAATTTAATTTTTTTATTTTTATTAACTCTTTTTAATTTTCCTCGCGAATTGTTGTCTAAAATTGTAACTTTATAACCCTTTTCACTAAAATAATTGCTTATTGCTGAACCAATAAAACCTGTACCTCCTGTCACTAATATTTTTTTCATTATTTTAGATATGACCCCAAATATCTATAACTTTTTTATTTTTAATATTTAGTTTTTTATATTTTTTATGTGGAACACATAGAATTAAAATATCAGATTCCTTTATTGTATTTTCTAAACTCGATAAATTTTTATCAGTTTTTACAAATGGATCAGTGCAAATTATTTTTTTTACTTTCGTAGACAAAAATTTTTTCATTTTATAGCTTAAAGAAGATCTTGTATCATCAGATTCAGCTTTAAAAGCCATTCCAAGTAACCCTACTTTTTTTGTTTTTAAATTGTATTTTTTTTCTAACTTATCTATAAGATATAAAACTAGCCCTTCATTAACTAACATAGAACTGTTACCCAAGCTAAAATTATTTCTTGAAAATGATAAAAGCTGCATAGTATCTTTTAAAAGACATGGTCCAGCAGCAAATCCTGCTGACGGCATAGACTCTGCTCTAGGATAACCATCCTTAGTAATTTTTCGAATTTTATTAAAATCAAGTCCTGCTTTATCTGCCAACATATAAAATTCATTTGCAACAGCAAATTGGGTATATCTAAAAGCATTTGAAAATAATTTTGAAAATTCAGCTTCTTTTAGTGATGAATAAACAATTTTTTTAGATATTTTGCTAAAAATCTTTGTTGCTCTTATTTCAGCTTTTTTTGAACTGGCAGCAATTATTTGTGGTAATTTTTCAATTTCATCAAAAGTATATCCTTGAATAACTCTTTCATGGCAGAATGCTATATCACATTTTTTTTTCTTCGAAAGATATTTAAATAACCATTCTGATGTTCCTGGATAAACTGTTGAACGTAATATAATTAATTGATTTTTTTTGATATAAGGAAAAAGTCCATCTATACAATCTTTAATTTGACTCATATCTGGATTTAGAAAATCATCTACAGGCGTACCTACAGTTATAACAATTGTCGAATTAGAGATAAAATTTGATGGTTTATTATAAAATTTTATTTTTTTTTTTAGAGCTTTCTTTAAATTTTTATTGCCGTCTTTTTCCTTAAATGGCATTCTGCCTTTTTTTGCCATATCAATTGCAGTTAAATTTTTATCTAAAACTGCTACATCAAAACCCTTGTTTGCAAACACAATACTTAAAGGTAAGCCTATGTGTCCCGCTCCACCAACCACTGTTATTTTATTTTTTTTCATTTTTTAAAAATTCTTATTTTAAAAGCATAGAAGTACCAATACAAATAATCAAACGACCACTTTAAAATCTTGAAACGACTTTGACCCCTTTTTCTTTCTATCCATTTAGCTGGAAAACGTCCAATTTTATACCCTTTTTCTATAGATTTTAATAAATATTCTAAACTGTAAGTAAATCCAGTATTAGACTCTATTTTTATATTATCAATGACTCTTCTAGAGAAAAATCTAAAACCATTTGTTCCATCTTTAGTTTGAACATTGGCCAAATAATATAAACTAAAATTTACGATTCTAACTATTAAAAATTTAATAAAAGGACCATTGACTATTGATCCAGGTTCGATAAATCTATCAGGGCATAAAACATCTATTTCTTCATTTTTTAAAACATTAAACATTTTCATTAAATTTAGAGTATTGTAATTATCATCCGCTGGTATAACAAGAATATAGTCTGATTTACTTTCTCTGATACCAGTCATTACAGCTCCATGTGCTCCTTTAAGTTTATTTTTTACAAATAATATATTTTCTTTATTTAAATTACTTTCTTTAATGGCTTTTAAAGTATTATCTTCATCAAAATCATAACATATCATAATATTACAACTCAACTGAAAGTTTTGATTTATAGAATTAATAGTTTCTAAAATCAACTCCCCTTCATTATAAACTGGAACAATAATATCAATATTTTTTTTTAAAATCATATTAAATTTATTATTTTTTTTTTGAATATCTAAACCATTTTTAAAAACTAAAAATTTTTTTAAATCTTTATTTTTATTTAAAAAAATATCTAAAATATTTTTTGATGCAAAAATCCTTCCTTTTGAATAAGGAAAATTTTTTCTAAATATTTTTTTTCCATTTAAATATATATAAAAATTATTATGGTAATCTTTACTTTTATTAATTAAAGAAAATGATTTAAATTTATTTTGGAATTGAATCTTAAATAAATTTATTTTACTTCTAGAAAAAAAATTTACATTAAAAGAAAACTTTTTAGATTTAAATAAGAAACTATAATAATTATTTTTATTATTAATTTTATAAATATTAAAATTACCAAATAGATAAAAAATAACTGATACTAAATGAAAAAAAAAATTATTTAATTCTCCCCCAATTTTTTTTTTATTATTTTTCCATGATAATTTATTATTTGCAGTTTTTGGTTTAAAGTACCAACTAATATTTATTTTTGAATCTCTATTTAATTTCTCTTCTTTTAATAATAATTTAAATTTTTGGATTGCAGGAATTGTAATAAAATTTAAATCGATTAATTTAGTGCTTTTATTTTTTTTTTCTAATTTAGAAAGCAGGTTTAATTTTTTTAGATTATTTGTAATTGGTTTCTCACAAATAAAATTAATTTTATTTTTTATCAAGAAAGGCAATATTTTTTCCTGTTCTTTTGGTGGTATTCCAACTGCCACAATGTCTGGTTTTAATTCTGTAATCATTTTTTTCCAAGACGTGTAATATTTAAAAGAATTTGATGAACTAATATCTCTCGATTTTTTACCAGCAATTCCAATTACATTAAATTTTTTTGAAATATTAAAAGATTTAAAAAGTACATTATATGAATAGTTAAAACCAATTATGCATACTTTTTTTTTCATTAATAATTTAAAAATGACTTCTTTTCTTGTTTTAAAACTTTTAATTGAGACACAAAATCTTCATATTTATACCATTTACCATTGTAAAATAATATCTGATAAGCGCTTTCGGCGCAGTTTTCAAATGTTAGATTATCTTTAAAACAGACAATTAATTTATTATTTTCAAAAGATCTTTTTGCTTGCCAATGGATTCCTTGATATGGGAAAAATATTCCAGATAAAAATATATATAACATTAATAACTTAATTAATATTTTTTTAGAAAATTTTATATCAGCTTGATTTTTTGATAAATATATCCAAAAACCAATCTGAAAAATAATTGAACCAACTGAGTATCTTGCTGCAACTACAGTCTGTGCATCTGATCTAGTAAGAGAAACGATTATTGCAAAAATGATTCCAACAACTATAAAGTAATTTTCGTTAAAAAATATTTTAAATGATTTTACTCCTATTTCTTTATAACTTTTTAAAAAATAAGTTAAAATTATTATAATTTGTATCAAACTTATTATAAAACCCAAATACGCAAAACCATTTATCCAAGGTAAATAAACATTGGATAAAACACCAAAAAAAGTTAAGTAAAATTTAAAGTTTAAGATATTGTTAATAAAATTAAAATTAGCATTTGAAACCACTATATCTGAAAGAAAAAATTGTGGTAAATAGTTTGAGATAAAAATACTAAATATAGAAATTATTAAATAATTAATTTTTATATTTTTTTTTAATTGATTAAAATATATAAAAAAAATTACGTATAGTGGTATTACATATCCTAAACCAAACGTTGAAGGAGCAATTAATATTAAAATAGAAGCTAAAATTTGATTTTTTGTAATTAAATATCTAAATATAACAATATATAAAAAACAGACTGACCAGGCAATATTAGATGCTTGGCTAATATTTGCAAATTGCTTACCTGAAAAAATTAATAACAATATTAAGATTAGATAAATTTTTTTTATATTTTTTTCCTTACTAATTATAATTAAGGATATTACAAGAAGTATTATAATTGACAGAAAAGAAAATATTTCAAAGTTAAGATTTAAAAATTTATCAACAATAAGGAAAATTAGTTTAATAAAAAAAATATTATGAATATTTGTTGGTGTAAATAACCATTCTAATGTACTTAATTTTTTTAATTGTAAATTTTCAATCCATTCCCAATCATCAACCCAAGGTATATTGGTTCTAAAATTTAAAACTATTAAGATATATAAAAAAAAAATTCCTAATGAAAAAATAATTTTATCATTATTTTCCTTATCTTTTATGAATATAATTTTGTAAACAAAAAATAAAATTAAAAAAAAAATTAAAAAAAAAATTGGAGAATTAATTATAAATATAAAAATTTCAAAAAACTCATTTAAAAATTCGTTACATTTATCTTTGCGTGTGTTATCTAATAAAAAACAAAGATTAATTAATAAATTATCCATTTAAATTTTCTTTGTTAAGTGTTTTTTTTAAACCATCATGGAAAGTGTGAAATTTTAGATCTGGAAATAATTTTAAAAGTTTTTTGTTAGAATTTAACAAATCTATATTTTTGTTATTTTGATTTAGAAATTTAAATTTAAGTCTTTTTTTGATAATTTTTTCAATAATCATAGGAATTTTTGTTAAATTTATATAATTTTCTGCTGAAATATTAATAATACAATTATACCTTTTTGAGTATTTTTTAATCATCTCTAGAATTGTGTTACATAAATCATGCACAAACAAATAGTCTCTTTTTTGATTACCAGGCCTAATATTTATTACTTTGTTTTCTTTTATAGAATTAATTATATAACCCATAAACCTTTCTTTATTATCATTTTCACCAAATGTTAATGACGGTCTTAGCCATATGAAATTCATTTTTTTCTTTTTCATTATCTTTTTTACCTTATTAAATGATTTAAGTTTATATTTGCCATAGTATGAAATTGGTTTAGCCTCATAAGTCTCCTTAAATGGTTTTTTACATTTTCCATACTCTTCTATAGAACCAAAAAATAAAATTAATTTACAATTTTTATTTACTTCTTCGGCCAAGTTAACTGTAATTTGATAGGTATTTAATAATTGATTTTTTTTTTCTAAATTTTTTTTTTTCTTGAATTTTGTTGATGATGCTAAGTGTATTATAATTTCAGGTTTAGTTTTTTGTAAATATAACTTTAGCTTTTTTTTATCATTTAAATTAAGTTTTTTTTTAGATGGTGTATCTAATTTATATAATTTAAATAATTTTTTTTTTAAATGTTTTCCAATAAAACCATTGGCACCAGTTATCAAAATTTTTTTAATTTTATTTTTTTTCTTCATCCTCAATAATATATGTTGGTCTTTTTTTAACTTCATCTAAAATATAACCTACATAAATTGAGATAATGCTAACAACAAACATTATTAATCCTGAAAAAAATAATTGAATTAATATTATAGTTGTAAAACCAGGTTGATCTATTTTACCAAGAAGAAATAATATTAAATACGCTAACATCAAAATTAAGCTAATAGAAAAAATAATTATACCAAGAAAGAAAATTATAAAAAGTGGAGCCTTTGTAAAAGAAGTAATTGCTGATAGAGCAATTTCAAGATACTTAATTATAGAAATTTTTGATTTTCCTTTAAGTCTTTTTTTTCTATCATACTCAAAACCTATTTGTTTAAAGCCTGTATGTGAAATCAAGCCTCTTAAATATAAATTTCTTTCATCAAATTTTTTTAAGTAATCTATTAATTTTCTGTCTATTATTCTAAAGTCACCTGCACCTTCTGGAAGATTAATTTCTGAAAATCTATTAAGAAAATTATAAAAAAGGTTTCTAATATAAGTTAGTGCGGCAAATTCTTTTCTCTTTTTTCTTATTCCATATACTACATCATTGCCTTCTTCCCATAATTTTAAAAATTCTAAAATTAATGCTGGATCATCTTCACCATCAGCATCTAACTGAACTGCTGCATCACCAGTACATAAATCAAATCCAGCTTTTATATTAGATTGATAGCCAAAATTTCTGCTTAATCTAAAATATTTAATATCTTCAAATTTAGACATTTCTGACTTTGCAACCTTGTCAGAACCATCGGTGGAATGATTGTCCATTAAAATTATCTCAAAATTATACTTGTCTGAAATTAAAACTTTTGATTTTAATTCATTTAAAATTAATGGAATATTTTCTTTTTCATTATAAAACGGAATTATAATGGAAATTTTTTTTTTCATCCTTTAGCTATTTTATATAAGTAAAATGGGTTTTCCTTATCTTTATAAATTAGGTCTAGATTAATTCCATCATAAAATTCAAGGACTTTATCTATATTATTATGATTTCTTTTATATATATTTTCAGACAAATCTAACAATAAGTAATCAACATTATAATATTCTATCTCTTCTTTTGCTCTATCTGGATTAAAGGTTTGATTAAAAGTGGGGTCCATTATTATCTCTCTTTTTGTCACGCACCATGCATCTTGTACTGTTAATCCATACATTATTCTTGAAGTTGGAGGAACTATTTTTTGAACTTTTTGCCCAAATTCATAAAAAGGTTTAGAATTTCTTTCCCAAAAAGATTTTTTGTAAAATATTCCAAAAGTAGTAATTACAAATGCAAAAATTAAAACAAAATTTTTATAATTAATAAAATATTTTGATAAAAAGTATATTTTTTTATTTTGGATCAAGTTTTGAAGAGCTGAAGAAATTAAAATAGATACTGGAACTAACATTGGCATGTAATGTCTGGGCCATAATTTTCCACTCATAGCATTACTGCCTAAAGAAATAAGAACAAAATAAAGTATTATAAAAATTAGCAAGTATTTTCCTAATAAATCCAATTTAATCGATCCATATATAATTAATGGAATGGTCAAAAATGATAATACAAATATAAATGTAGGAAATGTAAAAATTGAAAAATCTTTTACATGGATAAAAAACCATACAATGTGATTTTTAATATACTGAATAAAATCTAAGTTTTGAATAATTAATGATAAATTTGGTTTAGAGGTTGAATTCATCATCTGACTCCAGTTTTCAATGAATGGATAAAAGTTAAAATTTGAATAATAAATGGATCCAAAATATTGATTAGTATAAATT
>MDTG01429366.1_pt1 | contig 10011 bp, 9 predicted proteins | sample 811421 | NCBI WGS metagenome assembly MDTG01 (sample SAMN05326645, study PRJNA326480) | marine metagenome | isolation source: seawater | place: Pacific Ocean: South East | collected 2011 | reverse complement strand
TTAATTAAGCTTAGAATTTATGGAATTAGCTCCTTTTGATAAAAGAGATGGATTTATATGGCTCAATGGAAGTTTTGTTCCTTGGAATGATGCTAAATGTCATATTATTACTCAAGGAATGCACTACGCAAGTTCTGTCTTTGAAGGCGAAAGAGCTTATAAAGGTAAGATCTTTAAGTCTGAAGATCATACAAAAAGACTTTTTAAATCTGCAGATATAATTGGTATTAAAATTCCCTATTCTCAAGAAGAAATTAATCAAGCAAAAGATGAGCTTATAAAAAAAATGAATTTTGAAGATTGTTATGTAAGACCTATTGCATGGAGAGGAAGTCAACAAATGGGACTATCTACTTCTAATGCTGATATTAATGTAGCAATTGCTGTATGGGATGATTGGGCGTCATATTTTAAAATAGAGGATCGTAAAGCTGGCTTAAAATTAATTACTTCGCCATGGAAAAGACCATCCCCTGATACAGCTCCATGTGAAGCCAAAGCTTCAGGGCCATATGTAATTTGTACAATGTCAAAAGAGTTTGCAGAAAAAAAAGGTTGCCATGATGCTTTGATGTTAGATTACAGGGGATATGTTGCTGAAGGAACAGGTGCAAATATTTTTTTCGTTAAAGGTGATAATATTCATACGCCTATTCCTGATTGTTTCTTGAACGGAATAACTCGTCAGACAGTAATTCAAATGTTAAAAGATCAAGGTTTAACAATTGAAGAAAGACACATGAAACCGGAAGAGATTCAAAATTATGAAGAAGCTTTTCTAACTGGTACTGCTGCTGAAATTACACCTATTCAATCAATAGATAATGTTAAATTTACTACTGGCGAAGATTCTAAAACTTACAAATTTATGCAAGATTTTCATAACTTAGTAAGGTCTTAGTTATTGGCCGCCTTATAATATTGATATCCACTAACAACTGATAGAATCATTGCTATCCAAAGGGTAACTATTCCCACATTCATTAATAATATATTAAATTGCAATGAAAGTGGGGCTAATAAAATGAGAAAGAGACTTAACATTTGAATTGCAGTTTTTATTTTCCCTAAGTTAGAAACATTGATAACAGCATTACTATTTGCTGTGGAGTAATATTCTCTTAGTCCTGAAACAAAGATCTCTCTACAAATGATTAAGAATCCAGGTATCAGTGATAAGTTCACAATAGTGCCATTTATCATAAGACAAATGATAACAGTTATTATAAAAAGCTTATCTGCAATAGGGTCTAACATCTTACCGAAACTGCTCTCTATACTCATTTTTCTTGCTAAATATCCATCAAAAAAATCAGAGGCTGAGATGGCTACAAATAAAAGTACTGCGTAAAAATTAAATTTTTGATCTGAAGACAGTATCATTAGAATTAGAACTGGAAGTGAAATAATTCTAAAAATAGTTAAGATATTAGGAAGGTTTTTCATTAGTTATTAAAGTAATTATATATTTTCTCTGATAGCAACTTGCTTATACCTTTGACCTTGGCTAGATCTTGAGAAGATGCGCTTTTGATATTTCTTACAGATCCAAAATGGTTAAGAAGTAATTTTCTTCTATCTCGACCAAGCCCTGGTATTGGCTCTAACTCAGAATTTTTTATATCCCTCTTTCTTTTGGTTTTATGGGCTCCTAGGGCAAATCTATGAGACTCGTCTCTTAGGCGTTGAATAAAAAAATAAGAAGGTGAATCCTTTTCAATAAAACCTTTTTTATTGTTATAAATAATTTGATCCAAGGAGTTCTTTCTACCTTCACCCTTATAAATTGCTAATACTTTAATGTCTTTCATTTTATTTTTCTCAAGAATTTTTTTAGCAAGATCATAGTGTCCTTTGCCACCGTCAATTAAGATTAATTCTGGAAGATTACTATGTTTTTTATAATCTTTTAGAGCTTCTTTATTGAAACGTCTGTTTAACACATGACTCATCATGCCATAGTCATCGCTTGATTTAACTTCATTTTGATTGATATTAAATTTTCGATATGCTTTTTTATTAAATCCTTCATCAGAAAAAACTATCATAGCACCCACTGCATTTTTTCCTAATAAATGACTATTATCATAAGCTTCAATTCTATTAATTTCTTTATTAATTTTTAATACAACTCTCAGCGTTTTAAGAGCTTGTTTGTTACTTATTGATTGAGTTATGTGGCTTTGTAGAGAAAGGTCTGAATTTTTTTTTGCATATGATATTATATCTTTTTTTTTGCCTTGTTTAGGAATAATAAAACTAGTTTTAAATCCATAAATTGAATGAAGAGAATTCAAAATCAACTTCTCATCTTTTAAATGTCTATTCATCAAAACTTTTTTTGGAGGTGTATATTTTGTATAAAAATCGACAATAAATCGCTCAAGTATTTCTTCAGTTTCTTCTTCCTCACTATGCTTTGGAAAAAAGGATTTATTTCCCCAGTTTTGTCCTGATCTATAAATAAATACTTGAATACACGATCTATTTCCTTTTCTTGAGATTGAAATCACATCAGTATCTTTGATGTCTTGAAGGTTTATATTTTGTTGACTTTGAATTTGGGTAAGGGCAATTATTTTATCTCTATAACTTCCAGCTTTTTCAAAATTAAGATTTTTGCTTTCAATACTCATTTTAATTGATAACTCTTCTTGAAGATTGCTATGTTTTCCAGACAAAAAATCTTCAGCACTTTTAACTGATGCTAAATAATCTTGTTTATTTATAGTATAGTCAACACAAGGGCCGCTACATCTTTCAATTTGATATAAAAGACATGGTTTAGATCTATTTTCAAATATTGTATTCTCACAAGATCTTAGTAAAAAAACTTTTTGTAATATTTTTAAAGTATAATTTAATGAAGAAATTGTAGCAAATGGGCCATAATATTTTCCATTTATTTTTTGTTTTCCCCTATGCTTGCTTATTTGAGGGTAATCCTGTTCGTAATTAATAAATATGTAAGGGAAAGATTTATCATCTCGTAGCAAGATATTAAATTGAGGCTTTAATTTTTTGATTAAATTTGCCTCTAAAAGTAGTGCTTCTTTCTCTGTTTCGGTTATTACAACATCAATTTTCTTAATTTGAGCTACTAATCTTTTAATACGATTAGATAAGTTATTATGATTCAAATAGCTCTTAAGTCGGTTTTTAATATTTTTTGCTTTCCCAACATAAAGTATCCGATCTTTAGCATTGATCATTTTATAGATACCTGCAGAAGTTGGTTGCTGATTTACTATTATTTTAAGATTATTAAGACTTTTCATCTTTCAGCACGTGAGCGCTCAATTTCTATTCCAGCACTTTCAGCATCTTGAATGGCATCAAGTTTTTCCAACCTTATCTTCATAGTTTCAATTCTCTTATTTTTAAAACATTCTAGGAATATTTTTTCAGCAAGCTTTTCTAATAAAATTGTATGCCCTGATTTGATAATCTTTTTTATCTTCTTTGAAATCTGATTGTAGCAAACCACACTATGAAGATTATTGTCATTAATATTTTTAGGATTTCTAACTTTGGCTATAATATTAATCCTCAGAGGCTGAGTTATTTCTTTTTCATGTTTGTAAACCCCAATATTAGCTTGAATTAGAAAATCATTAAGAAAGATTAAATCATAACCAGAGTTCTTATCTACTAATTCTACTTTAGATTTAAGCTCGCTTAATTTTAGTACATTTTTAGTATTCATGATAAGTGCTCTCCTCCATCAACCACAATAAATTGACCTGTAATTGATTTTGATTCAAGAAGAAATTTAACAGTTTTAGCTATTTCTTCTGGAGGAGATCCAATTTTTAATAGGGTTTTTTTTACTGATTTTTCAAAGTGTTTAGAAGATTGATGAATATTTTTTAAACTTGGTCCAGGACCAATTGCATTTACTCGAACATTAGGAGCAAATGATTTAGCAAGAATTTTTGTTGCTGAATAAAGAGCCGCTTTAGATAGTGAGTATGAGAGAAAAGAAATTTCTGGTTTTAAAATATTTTGATCAAGAATATTTATAATATGACCATTTGATTTAGCAGGCAATTGTTTTACTAGATTACTTGAAAGTTTAAGTGGTGAGTATAGGTTTACACTCATATGTTTATCCCATGAATTAAAAGTAAAATTATTTATATTATCATTTTCAAATACAGAGGCATTGTTGATTAGACAATTAATAGGACCAAAAAATTTACCTGATTTTTTGATTAAACTTTCAACATTTCTTTTTTTACTTAAATCACATTTAATTATTGCACATTTTGAACCAAGCTTTTCAATAGATTTCTTAAGTTTGGAAGCCTGAGTTGATGATTTATGATAATGAATAATAATATTATTAAAATTACTCGCAACAGCTAGACCAATTTCTTTACCAATTCTTACTGATCCTCCTGTGATTAAAATATTATTATTTTTGCTCATGCAATGACTGAATATATATAGATGACATAGCATATAATAAATATCAAGGATGTAAATTTACTCATAGTAAATTTGGCTAAAGATAAAAAAAATATGATAAGAGTTGAAATAATTAAGATATTTAAATGTAAAGTAATATTATCTGGTATAAAGAAATTCAAATTTCTTGATTGGATAATAAAAATTCCCGGAAAAAGAACAAAGAGTATATTCATTATATTACTACCGATTACATTTCCAATCCCTATAGATCCTTTCTTTCTTACATACGAAATTACAACAGTTGCAAGTTCGGGAAGAGATGTTCCAATCGCCAGTATAGTTATACCAATTATTGTTTGATCTAATCCAAATGAAGTAAATATGTTAAGTGAGCTATCTAGAAATACTTTTCCACCAATAAAGATTCCAACAAATGTAATTATTAATTTAAAGTATATAAAATTTGAAAATTCATTTATCACATTTTCTTTTCGAACTTCTTCATAAGTCCTTAATTGATTTAAGAAAAGAATGATTAAAAAAATGAATCCTACTGAGTGATAAAGGTTAATTTCATCAACAAAATAAAAGAGTATTGAGAAGTATGCCGTTATAATGAATAAATAAATATTGTCTTTGTAGCGAATTTTGCTCAGATCAATTTTGAAAAAGAAAGCTGAAGCTCCTAGAACTAATAGTATATTAGCAATATTTGATCCAATTACGTTACCAACGATTGCACCAGAAGCAGGTACTGTTTTAGTTGCCGCTATTAAAGTAATTACTAATTCAGGCGCCGAAGTTCCAAGCGCAATTATTGTTAGTCCTATCAAAACGGGAGGTAAAGAGAATTTCTTAGCTATCAAGTCAGCATTATGAATCATTTGGTCCGCACTGTATAGAAGCAGAGTAAGTCCGATTAATAAAATTATTATATTCAAAATCATCTAAGTAAAATATTTTTTCCTTTGTTTCTTCTTATAACCTATCTTTCGTGGGGTAGGTAATTCTAATTCATTATTTTCGAGCATTTTTATTTCATCACGAATTTTGGCTGCTTGTTCAAAATCTAGATCATCAGCGTAATCAGTCATTTTCTTTTTCAATTCCTTAATATGTTTATTTAAATTATCTCCTACTAGGTGTTTACTTGGGCCATCTTTTAGCTCAATATTTACATGATCATTTTCGTATATAGTCTCTAGAATATCACTTATGTCCCTCTTAATTGTCTCTGGAGTAATATTATTTTCTTTATTAAATTTATTTTGAATTGATCTTCTTCGACTAGTTTCATTAATAGCTTTTTTAATACTTTCTGTTTCTTTATCAGCATAAAGAATTACTCTGCCATCTACATTTCTTGCGGCTCTACCAATAGTTTGTACTAATGATCTTTCAGATCTTAAAAATCCTTCTTTGTCAGCATCTAAAATTGCTACTAAAGCACACTCAGGTATATCAAGTCCTTCTCGAAGAAGGTTAATACCAACTAAAATATCAAATACTCCTTTTCTGAGATCACGTATAATTTCTATTCTTTCTAAAGTATCTATATCTGAATGCATATACTTTACCCTCAAGCCATTTTCATGCATGTATTCTGTTAAATCTTCAGCCATTCTTTTGGTTAAAGTAGTAACTAAAATTCTATATTTAAGGCTTATTGTTATCTTGCATTCTGATATTAAATCTTCTACTTGAGTTTTAGCAGGTTTAATTTCAACTTTAGGGTCAATCAAACCTGTTGGCCTTATTATTTGTTCAGTAAAGACCCCCTCAGTTTTATTTAATTCCCATGGACCTGGTGTAGCTGAAATAAAAAGTGTTTGAGGTCGCATTTTTTCCCATTCTTCAAACTTTAATGGTCTATTATCCATACATGAGGGCAATCTAAATCCGTAGTCAGAAAGCGTTTGCTTTCGACTTCTATCCCCTTTGTACATTCCTTCAAGTTGTGGAACTGTGACATGACTTTCATCTACAAAAAGTAATGAGTCTTGAGGGAGGTATTCAAATAAAGTTGGAGGAGGTTCACCAGGATTTCTTCCTGATAAATATCTTGAGTAGTTCTCTATTCCTGGACAACTACCTGTAGCTTCAATCATTTCCAAGTCAAATCTAGTTCTTTCTTCAATTCTTTGTGCTTCAATCAATTTATTTTGGTCTTTAAATTCAGGTACTCTTTTTGAAAGTTCCTTACGAATATTTTTAATTGCGGCATTCAAAGTTGGCCTCGGTGTTACATAATGACTATTTGCATATATTTTTATTGATTGAAGATTTTCAGTTTTTTTACCAGTCAATGGATCTATTTCATTTATTTCTTCAAGATCATCTCCAAACATTGATATTCTCCACGCTCGATCTTCAAAATGAGATGGAAATATTTCAATTAAATCTCCTCTAACTCGAAAAGTACCCCTGTGAAAGTCTGTATCATTTCTTGTATATTGAAGCTCTATCAGTTGCTGAATAATATGATTACGACCAATCTTTTCATTCTGCTCCAAATTTATGGTCATTGAGCTATAAGTTTCAACTGATCCAATTCCATAAATACAAGATACACTTGCAACAATAATTACATCTTTTCTCTCTAATAAAGATCTTGTTGCTGAGTGGCGCATCCTATCTATCTGTTCATTTATTGAAGCTTCTTTTTCAATATATGTATTAGATTTTGGAACATAAGCTTCAGGTATATAATAATCATAATATGAAACAAAATATTCTACGGCATTATTTGGAAAGAATGATTTCATTTCTCCATATAATTGAGCCGCAAGAGTTTTATTCGGAGCAAGGATTAGAGTCGGTTTTTGCAGTTCTTCTATAACCTTGGCCATAGTAAATGTTTTTCCAGATCCAGTTACACCCAGCAATACTTGTTCGGTCTCATTTTTTTTAATATTTGAAACTATTTCTTTAATAGCATTTGGCTGATCCCCCGCTGGCTGATATTCAGCGACTACTTGTAAAATTTCATTATTAGACATTCATTATTACCTTAATTAGAATATAGCTTGAGAATTATAAAAATCTAATATATTAGCGATATTATTAAGCTAAATAAGTTTATTAAATATTTTAAAATAGTGAAGTTATCTAATAGCATAAAAAGAATAAAACCTTCTGCAACAATGGCAGTAACTCAGCAAGCACGCGAGTTAAAATCTCAAGGTAAAGATGTCATAGGGTTAGGGGCTGGAGAACCTGATTTTGATACACCCGAGCACATTAAAAATGCTGCCATAACAGCAATTAAAAGAGGAGATACTAAATATACTGCTGTAGATGGAACACCAGAATTAAAGTCAGCAATAAAAGACAAGTTTATGCGTGATAATAATCTTGATTATAATTTGGATGAGATTTCAGTGGGTACTGGAGGAAAACAAATTATTTTTAATTCATTTGCAGTTACGTTAGATAAAGGAGATGATGTTATAATTCCAGCACCTTATTGGGTAACATATCCAGATGTAGTAAACTATTTTAATGCGCAGCCAATTTTCATAGAATGTTCAGAGTCAAGTAATTTTAAGATTAAACCAGAGCAGTTAGAACAGGCTATCACTTCATCAACAAAATGGTTTATTCTAAATTCACCATCAAATCCTACAGGAGCTTGTTATTCAAAAAAGGAACTTGAAGACATTGCGGTTATTTTAGAAAAAAATCCTCACGTAAATATTCTTACGGACGATTTATATGAACATCTAATCTATGATAATACAGAATTTCATACTATTGCTGAAGTGAATCCAAATTTGAAAGATAGAGTCCTTACATTAAATGGCGTAAGTAAAGCGTATGCTATGACGGGATGGAGGATTGGTTATGCTGGAGGTAACAAAGACTTAATTAAAGCTATGGGAAAACTTCAGTCTCAATCAACAAGCAATCCAACGTCTATAAGCCAAGCAGCAGCTGTTGAAGCCTTAAATGGTGATCATTCATTTATTTCAGAAAGAAATGAAGTATTTAAAAATAGAAGAGACAGATTATTAGAATCTTTAAATAATATGAAAGGAATAACTTGTAACACTCCTAATGGTGCCTTTTATGTTTTTCCATCGTGCAAAAAGATAATTGGAAAAAAAACAAAAGATGGCTTAGAAATAAGTAATGATGAAGATTTCACTTCAGCATTACTAAATCATGCGGGTGTTGCTGTAGTGCAAGGATCAGCATTTGGATTAGATGGTTATTTTAGAATTTCCTATGCCACCTCAGATGAAAATCTAAAAAATGCTTGTAATCGAATAAGTGAATTTTGCAGCGAATTAAAGTAATTAGCTTTCTAAACTTGATATATATTTTTCTGCTTCAAGTGCAGCCATACATCCCATCCCTGCAGCTGTAACAGCTTGTCTATAAGTTTTATCTTTTACATCTCCTGCAGCATAAACCCCATCTACGTTTGTAGCGGTGGAATCTGGCTTGGTAATTATGTAACCTTCATTGTCCATTTCTACCTTACCTTTGAAAATTTGAGTGGCAGGATCATGTCCTATAGCAATAAAAACCCCATCTATATTTAATTCTTGTATTTCATCACTCTTAACATTTTTAATTTTTACTCCAGTTACATTTGGAGGATTATCTTCCCCAAGTATCTCAACTAGCTCGTGATCCCAGACGCAATTAATTTTTTTATTTTTGAATAATCTTTCTTGAAGTATTTTTTCTGCTCTTAGCTTGTCTCTTCTATGAATTAGGTGAACTTTTGAAGCAAAGCTAGTTAAGAATAAAGCTTCTTCAACAGCAGAATTTCCACCACCTACCACCACCACTTCTTTCTCTTTAAAAAAGAAACCATCGCAAGTTGCACATGCAGATACCCCGTACCCTTGGAATTTTTGTTCTGAATCTAGGCCTAACCATCTTGCTTGTGCTCCAGTAGAAATTATTATTGTGTCAGCAGTATAACTTTCTCCACTCTCACTCAATGCAGTAAAAGGTTTTGATTCTAAATCGACACTTTTAATAATTTCATTAATAATTTGTGTTCCAACATTTTTAGCTTGTGTTTCCATTTGCTCCATTAACCATGGTCCTTGAATCACATCTTCATATCCAGGGTAATTTTCAACATCGGTTGTTATTGTGAGCTGCCCACCTGGTTGAATTCCTTGAATAAGAGTTGGGTTTAGCATTGCTCTTGCAGCATAAATTGCCGCAGTATAGCCTGCAGGACCTGATCCGATGATGAGAACTTTTGAATGCATTTGGTTTTTATTCTAATTTATATATTATCCTTATTAATTAAAAGAACTTTATACATACTGTTGTATGTAATTATTAAATGGAAAAATTCAATAAGCATATTAGAGCCTGGTGTGTAACCGATGGATCAGCTGGTATGAATAGTCAAGTTAAGGGCTTAGCTGAAGCTCTAAATGTTAATTATGAATTAAAAACTATCAATTTAAAATTTCCATGGAATATTCTGCCTGTTGGTATTTTTCCAATCTATTCTATTATTTTTAAGGATTTAAATCTAATTAACCTTTCCAATGCACCAAATATTTTAATTACTTGTGGACGTCAAAGTGTTTATTTTTCTCTTTATTTAAAAAGAAAGCTTGGAGA
>MDTG01407831.1_pt1 | contig 10011 bp, 10 predicted proteins | sample 811421 | NCBI WGS metagenome assembly MDTG01 (sample SAMN05326645, study PRJNA326480) | marine metagenome | isolation source: seawater | place: Pacific Ocean: South East | collected 2011 | reverse complement strand
TCATCGGTTCTGTATCCGGTTTGACACCATCCCCAAATGTCATGGCGTATGCTGTTGCAAAAGCTGGTGTGGCGCACATGGCGCGTTGTTTGGCAGATGAGTTTGCCCCGGAAAATATCACGGTGAACTGTGTAGCGCCTGGTCTTGTTCGAAGTTTTTCTTCTGAGCCATTATGGAAAGATCCGAAAGTACTAAAAGAGGTGAGCGCCGACATTCCGCTTGGTCGAATGGGTGAACCAGATGACATTGCTGGTGCGGTGATTTTTCTGGCGTCTCCCGCAGGTTCTTATATTTCTGGTGCCACAATCCCCGTGGATGGAGGGCGAGCAGCTCTTTCTACGCAAAAACGGGGACTGTCTGCCGCCCATAAAACAATGGCAGGAACCGATTTTAATTAATTATGGAATCTCTGATAGTTGCTGAGCTTTAATATAATGCAAAGGGTCTCGCTGGAGAGCCCTGTGCACCGACAAAAGGTATTGGACTAAAGCTAAAAGCGAACTCATAGACTTTTTCGTCAGAGAGAGTTCTTAAGTCTAAATTTTCAAACATATAGATACCGTGTTTCATTAAAAAGATAGCGTGAATTTCGGCCAGTCGGTTATTAATAGGTGGAAAAGGCTCCATGGCAAAACTGTCTGAACCAACAGCAACCACATTTAATCCAGCTAGCCAATCTGCTGCTTCCTTATTCAGACCGGGTGTCGATTTATTGTAAGTATCTGGGTCGTCATACCATAACTGATCTCGTCCCTGACGCCAGAATACAACATCGCCAGGCCGAATATTTTTTTCCGCCATTCCTTGATTTTTAAGTGCTTCTTGAAGTATTTCCTTTGTGATGATTTGCTCCAAACCTAATTTATTATTGTAGTAAGCAAATAAATCTATGAGCACACCGCGAGTGAAGATGGGCGTAACGTTTTCTACTCCAAGTTTTTTGAAGCCATTGCGTGACCCTATTTCGCTATGAACAAAACCATTGTAATAATGGACGGTATTGTTATCGCCGTCTTTACCAAGCTGCCTTCCTACGTGAGCAAGCGAATCGAACTGTGTACCAATACCTGTTATTTCTCCACTTATCCATTCTTCATTAAACATATACTTATGTTTTCCCACCGGTCCGCCAGAGGGACTTCCCGCAGATATAAGCGTAAATACCCTGTGATGGAAATCTGGACGTCCCATTTCAAAAGGGTGTGCCATATCAGCGATGTTCCCTTTTTTGATTAGCTGAATAGCGTCAATGACTTTACCCGGGCCAAGATGGTTTAGTGCTCCAAGCTCGTCATTTTCACCCCAGCGAGATGGCCACCATGGACCAGTCGCTGGCCGTTTAGTAGCTTTGGTATCTGGAGTCAGAAGATAATTTTCTAGTTCTACCGCCATTGTTGGTAGGTTGAAAAAAAAGAAGGGGAAAAGTATCAGAAAAAATCGCATTGGTATGTTCTCCAAAAACTTATGTTGTTTATCCTGAACAGTAGTTACTAATTGCAATGAAATATCTCGAGCTATTACAAATTGATTTAGACGCTAGCAGCTCCATCTACACAGATGACTGCGCCACTGGTATAGGAGGCGCGTTCGGACAGTAAAAAAGCAATTACATCACCAATTTCTCTGGGTTCGCCCAAACGGTTAAGTCCGATCTTCATATGCGTGTTGTCTATCAATATGGTTTCTGCCTCGGCTTTAGAGCTTGCTCCGTTTCGTGTAATCTTCTCTAATCTTTCTTCTGCTCTGGAAGTTTTTGTATAGCCGGGACAAACACAGTTGGTGCGGATACCCACTTCACCATAGGTTTGCGCCAGATTCTTAGTAACATTGATTAAAGCAGCTTTTTGAGAGGCGTATGCAAACAAGGAATTGCTTGGGGAGTGTGCTGAGAAAGCGGAGGTTAGAACGATAGATCCGCCTCCCATTTCAATCATGTGGGGAATAAGTTTTCTGCACGGGCGTATCGAACCCATAAGAACATCCTGATATTTGTCTTCCCAGTCACTGTCTGTCATTTTAGTAAAGCTTGGTCCGTGCGCCTCTGAATGAGTGGTAATGGCAACTCCATGAATCTGATCGCACTGCTTAAGTAAATTCATCACAGCTTTCTCTACCGAGAGCTCATCGGTGACATCACACTTCTCTGATTTGACGCTAACGTTATTTAATGTAGCTAACTTGCTTGCCTTTTCTTGATATCGTTCCGGGAATCTAGATAGCAAAAATACATTTGCACCATCCTCTGCAAGTGCGCACGCTGCGGTCCAGCCGATTCCACGAGATCCACCAAACAGAGCGAAATTTTTGTTTTTTATACCAAGTTGCATAATTGATTTAAGACAAGCCTGATCAGGGAAAAATTAATCACTGTGCTGCAAATCCACCATCAACAGTGATAATGGCGCCATTCATCAATGACGCGGCATCTGAACACAACCATAATACTGTTTCAGCGACCTCTGACGGATCGCCAATTCGTCCCATAGGCTGCATGCTAATATACGTTTCTTCCAATCCAGGATTAGCCTCGAAATTATCCTTAATAAGATTGGTTTTTATCAATCCGGGACAGATTGCATTAACGCGGATATTCTGTCTTGCATAGTCCAGTGCCGCCGAACGGGTCAAGCCAATCACGCCATGTTTGGCAGCACAGTATGCGCCCATGTTTGGCACGCCTTTTATACCTGCGCCGGATGATGCGTTGATTATCACTCCACTGCCTTGCTTACGCATTTGTACCAGTTCATATTTCATAGAAAGGAACACACCGCTTAGGTCAATTCCAATTACTTTGTTCCAGTCCTCTTCAGGCATTTCATCCAGTAGAGGCCTACCTGGCTGATCAATTCCCGCATTGTTAAATGCATAGTCAATTCTGCCGTAGGTTTTTTTAGCAAAATTAACCATCTCCTCAACCATGGAAGAATTCGAGACATCCACATGCACAAAGGCAGCATCTCCGCCAGATTCTTTTATCGTTGAGGCAGTTTTCTCTCCATTCTCTATAGACCAATCGGCGACAACCACTTTTGCATTGTTTACGGCGAATAATTTAGCTGTAGCCAGGCCGATTCCGGATCCGCCTCCAGTCACCAAAGCAACCTTTCCCTCTTGATTTGCACTGCCATTCATTATGTTTTCCCCGCGCGAGAAATAATTTATTTATCTTTTGGAAAGTTCAAAATTTGTTAATTCTCTATCCCAGGTATCAGGGGTACAACCTTCTTCGCGCAACTGATATTTGAGGGTTCTGCCTACCGGATTTTTCGGTAATTTGGTTCTAAATTCAATAAATCGCGGCACAGCAAAATAGGGCATCCTATCCACACACCATCGACAAAGTTCTTCTTCAGTTATTTTGGCGCCCTCTTTAAGGGTAGCCGTTACTTTGACTTCATCTTCGCTTTCATCAGCTAATACAGCATGAACCGCCACTTCCTCAACGCACGGATGGGATTTCAGAGTAGTTTCCATTTCGAAGCTCGAAATATTTTCTCCCCGCCTACGCAGATAATCTTTTTTTCGATCCACAAAATAGAAAAATCCATCCTTATCAAACTTTCCTATGTCTCCAGTATGCAGCCACATGTTATTCATGATCTTTAGTGTTTCAGATGGTAAATTCCAATAGCCATCAAACATGACTCCTGGTTTTTTCGGACGCACCACAACTTCTCCGGCAGTCTCAGGTGGAAGTTCGTTATCATTTTCATCGAAGATCCTTACATCAAAATCTTCGTTTGCACGCCCCGAAGAGCCGGGAGGCGCATATTCGCCGTCAGGGAGGGAAGTGACTCTAGCCGCCTCAGTGATTCCATATCCATTGGAGCCAGCATATTTCACACCAAAGCGTTTTTTCCATACTTTCTGTAATTCTGGGGAGAAGGGAGAGCCACGTATAGCCTTGAGTTTTCCATAATAGCGCTTGGATGCCTCATTTTCTTCTGCATTAGCGACAAAGTTAAGCATAGAGCCAAGGAGATTGACTACTGTGGCGCCACTGCGCTCGACATCGTGCCAGAACTTCGACACTGAGAATCGAGGAAATAACGCGACGCTAGCACCTACCATCATGCAGCTAAGTATCGAGCCTGCTGTGGCATTCATGTGGAAAAGGGGGAGAGGTGTCCAGTTAACGTCTTTTTCATTTCTTCCTTCACGTTCAAGGATTTGGCTTGCTAAATTGCAGGCGTAGCTATGGCTAATCATGCAGGCCTTGGAAGGTCCGGTGGTGCCTCCGGTAAAAATCAGCATACAGAGGTCTTTCGGAGTATTTTTGTCTTCTAATTCTTCATGGCAGTTAGAATAGGCATTAGCCAATGATTCGGTTTTCATCCTCGCGAATTCGGGTCTTTCCTCACCGTTAATGAGCATCAATTCGCAGTCAGGTAGGCCAGCTTCAATATCAACAAACCTTCTTGAATAATCGGATTCGGCAACGATTACCCTACAGTTCGTATTCGCGAATTGATGACGCAGGAATTCTCCTTTGTAGGCTGTGTTAACTGGGACATGGATTGCACCTATTTTGTTTATAGCAACCCATACCAGTACACTCTCAATCGCTGTGTCGAGAATACTGCCAACTCTGTCACCTTTTATTACACCTCTGTTAGAAAAGCCATGCGCAAGAGAGGTGGAAAGTCGATCAAACTCAGCATAGGTTATTTTTTCCCCAAGGAAGTCTAGGAAAATATTATCTGGAAAATCAGAAACGGTCTTACTTAACACGGCCGTTACTGTATTTGAATTATTGTGTGACCACGCTGCGGATTTCATAGAACCACTTCTTAAACTGAGACCATGTCAGTTACAGAGTGCAGAATACGAAATTAATTTGATTGACACAAGCTACGAATTAATAATTGTGAATATTGTTATGGTTAAGTAATTCGAAGTTTAATGCGATTCTAGGTTTATTTATTAAGTGAGATAGTTATCCATAAAGGATCTGATGCGCGACTGTCTAGCTTTGACCCTCTCGATTCGAATCGCTCTAATGCACTTAATTATTTCCAGGGCAGGTCATAGTGCTGGTTATCATAAAGGCCGCAGTTTCCAGCATTCTAGGACGAGTTGCTTTATGTATGGAAGGTATGCGCACCACAGCTGCAGTACGCTCTAACATGGCAAGCAAGATAGATGCTGTTGAAGGAATATGCAGATTGGGTGCGTGCGGATCATTTTCCTGGAAGAGTTTCAGCTGTCGCTGTAGGCCGTAGTGTATCGGCTCGAGAGAAATTTTTCGCGCTTCAAAAAAGTCACGATCTCCCTCGTCAGCGGCAAAATTACGTAGGCGTAAAATAGCTGAGTGACTATCCCAAAACGCTATATAGGCTTTAACAAAATTTTTCGCGTTTTCTTCGATATTGCTTGCATCCCAGTCACGATTTAGTATTTCCAGAATCTCTGGTGAAGATTGGTTGATTCCTTTCGTGACTGCAAGACAAGCTTGAGGAACTCCTTCAAAATAAAGGTAAAAAGTGGAAGAGGAAACCCCAGCGCTAGCACCAATTTCGGTTACTTTAAGATCGCGGATACCTCGTTTCTCCATTAGCATGGAAGTGGCCTTGAGAATTTTCTCGCGCGTCGAGGCTCCTTTGTCACCCATGGCTTGGCCGTATAGATTTTGTCTTTTCTTTCGTTGTTGTAGTTCAGCTTTCATATTCTACCTATTACAGACACGTTCTGGACGATGCCTTCGTTTCCTAAAACATTTAGAAGGCGGAAATGCGGAACTTGATATCACTGCATTAAAACTTAGTATATTAACCTTGCGCCTCATTATGTCAGATATTTAATCGTGCGCACAGAACTTAAATAACTGAATATGTGTTATCTTTTAATTTAACGAGATCTTGGACACAATATGAGATTAGAAGGAAAGGTGGCTGTTATTACTGGTGCTTCACGTGGATTAGGCCTGGCGCTCAGCAAGGCTTTTTCAAAAGAATCAGCGAAGGTCGCAATGTTAGCGAGGGGCGCCGCAGAGCTTGATCGGGCAGCAAGCAGCATTGTTGATGCAATCCCCTTGCCTTGTGACGTGAGTGATTCGCGAGCTGTTCGCGACGCATTTTCCAAAATTAGGTCAGAGGTCGGAGATATCGACCTACTAATCAATAGTGCAGCAATCGCCCACCCACAATTGGTAGAAGATTCCCAGGATAAACTCCTGCATGAGGAGGTAGCGGTTAATTTGCTAGGACCTGTTTATTGTATGCGGGAAGCGTTGATTTCTATGCGCTCAAGAAAAGTAGGTGATATTGTTAACATTACTTCTGAAGCTTTAACTCGTCCTTATCCATATCTTGGCATGTATGCGGCTACAAAAAGCGCGCTTGAAACACTCACTGAAAATATGAGGGAAGAGCTAAGAGGAGAAAATATTCGGCTTTCAATTTATCGTTCTGGGCGCCTTGCTACAAATTTCAGTCAGAGCTGGGATCCGGAGATCAAGCACGACGCACGGACGGCCGCCAGGCAAAAGGGGTTTTACGATGCTAGTGGTGGACCCGTATCTACAGATGTTGTTGCTGATGCCATTCTTAAAATGGTTTTACTGGATCGATCTGCTGCAGTAGATATGATGACGGTTCGCGGTGTCTAGGCACGATTAAAACAATAAGGGGTATGATCGATGTCCTTTGATGGGAAAGTATCAATAGTAACAGGCGCTGGACAGGGTATTGGAGAAGCCTACGCTCGTGGTTTGGCAGCGAGAGGATCGAAGGTTGCGGTTGCTGATATACAGACGGAGTTGGGAGAAGGTGTTGTTTCAGATATATGTGATAGTGGTGGAGATGCGATTTATATTGAGCTAGATGTAGCGTCTCCCGAGTCATGTGAGAGGATGGCGGATGACGTCATGCGTAAATTCGATAAGATAGATTATGTTATCAACAATGCCGCTATCTTTGGTGGGAGAAGAAAAGAAAGTCTGATGACGGTTGATTACAGCTATTATCAGCGATTCATGGAAGTAAATATGAATGGCTCGTTGTTGGTGACGCGTGCTGTTTATAGCCACATGGCTGCCAATGGCGGAGGAGCTATTGTTAATCAATCCTCCAGCGCAGCCTGGGGCGCTGGTGATTTTTACAGTGTATCCAAGGCTGCTACAAATGCGCTTACTATTTCCTTAGCAAAAGAGCTGGGACCTATGAAAATAAGGGTTAATGCTATAGCACCAGGGCCAACCGATACGAAGGCTACTCGTGAGGCGGTTTCAGAAGACAGATTGGCGATGCTTTTAAAACAGATGCCTCTGGGTCGAATGGGTACAACCGAAGATGTCTTAAAGGCCTGTCTTTTTCTATTGTCTGATGAGGCTTCATGGATTACTGGCCAGGTACTTAGCGTTGATGGAGGATCTATTTTGCGTCTTTAGTCGATGTTTGATTTGGAAGATGGACTAACTTGTAGGTCGTAAGGAAATTAGAAATGAGTTATAGATGTTTACAGGGTCGTAAGTTAGATTTACTTGGTTTTCAATGTGAAGGATTTATGCAACTAACTGTAATTAAGAACAATCTCCCATATCTTAATTTAAAACAGATGGGGTTCGTGGTCGCGTCTGCCGAATCAAAGAGAGTAAATTACCGATGACTACCTACAAAACATTACTAACCAGTGTTAGCAACGGAGTATTGACTGTTACGTTAAATCGTCCCGAAAAGGCAAATAGTTTCAATAATTCCATGATTGGAGATTTCCATAGATTGTGGAATGAGACTCGGGAGGATCCGGAAATCAATGTGGTTGTGTTGAGAGCTGCGAAAGGAAAAGCTTTCTGTACCGGGGTCGATGTACGTGAAGGCTGGCGTCCACCGGAGCAAGAGCCAGGTCCTTTTGATTATGATGATCCGGGAGATTGGTTGGGTCCAAAATCAAATCGCGTTTGGAAGCCTTTCATTATTGCGGTGCATGGTATGGCGGCGGGAGGTGCATTTTACTGGCTTAACGAATCCGATATCACTATTTGCTCGGAGGAAGCCACCTTTTTCGATCCTCATCTGAAATTTGGAAAATTGTCTTCCGTCGAGCCTGTGGGAGCTCTTGGACGTATTCCTTACCAGGAAATTTCTAGAATGGTTTTGATGGCAGATAGAGAAAGAATAAGTGCCCAGACTGCTCTGCGAATGAGTCTGGTGACCGAAGTCACTTCAGAAGAAGGCTTATGGGACCGTGCTGATGAGATTGCGCAAGGGATTGCAGGTCAGGATCCGGTCGCTGTTCAGGGGAGTGTTCGTGCACTATGGGAAGCGCAGAGTCTTCCTCGAGCCCAGGCCGTTAGTAACGCGGTTAAATATGTACAGATATGTAAGTCAGCCACTGGGACGGCGAAAATTCCAAAAAATATCAAGAGCGGTGATTGGACGTTACGGTAGTGCAAACAATATCTGTTTTAGGTGAGAGAGGTCTTGTCAGGTGACTGCGAATATAAAAACGGCGAGTGATGAAATACTTCATATTCATGATGATGAACGATTAAGAATACTTACACTTAACAGACCAGAAAGAATGAATGCGCTTTCCCCAGAGTTGCATCACTTGCTTCGAGACGCAATTTTGGCGGCAGCCACTGATCCGAGTGTCGGAGCCGTTATGTTGACTGGTGCCGGGAAGGCATTTTGTTCAGGTGGCGATGTAAAGGCTAGTTCTGAGGTGGCAAAAAAAGCCAAGGAGAGAGAATCGATAGAGCAACGAGCAGATTCACTAGTGAAGCATGGTGAATCAACTTTACTTCTTAGTCAGATGCCAAAACCAACTATCGCTTTCATAAACGGCGCGGCGGTTGGTGCAGGGTTGTCGCTTGCGCTGGCTTGCGACCTCCGAATCGGCGCTAAAAACGCCATTTTAAAAACAGGATATGCAGATATCGGCTTAGCAGGTGACTTAGGAATCAGTTATTTTTTAAATCGACTTGTAGGTGGAGCGCGCGCGCGTGAACTTATGTTGCTAAATAAGAAAATTAATATGGACCGAGCCAAGGAAATAGGCCTTATTAATTTTTTATTTGAGGAAGAGGAGGTCGCGGATGAGGCGATGGCTATTGCTCTAGGATTGGCTAGTGGTCCTTCTGTGGCATATCGATATATGAAACAGAACTTGATCAGGGCAGAGACGGCAGGGTTGCAACAGTGCATAGAATTTGAAGCCTATAATAGCGCCAGATGTGTAAGAACGGAGGACGTGAAAGAGGCAGCAGCAGCATTTCGAGAGAAACGCGCGCCAAAGTTTACCGGGCGCTAAAAAATGCTTCCAAAGCACCATTAGTTTCAAGGGAATAATCGATTCTTTTTTTACATATTGGACTATGAGTTTTCAGTAGAGAGAACTCCCAACATTTTTAATCAATATTTAGAAAGGCGTGTTTTTATGAAGGACGAAAATGCTACCTCACATGAAGAGGAGGTTAAAAGAGCTCAGGATCGCTTTGAGCAGTTTAAGCAATCCGCGTCTGTTCTAGGCGAGGATGCACGAAAGTTATTATTTACTGAAGCGAGAAGTCAAAATGGATGGCTAGATCGACCAGTGGCTGAAGAGGTGCTTAAAGAAATATATGCTCTTGCCAAGATGGGGGCGACGAGCATGAACGGCAGTCCAGCACATTTCGCTTTTATTAACTCCGAGGAAGGTAAAGAGAGGCTTAGGCCGACGATACTGCCATTTAATCTGGAAAAAGTGATGACGGCTCCCGTTGTCACTGTCATAGCTCATGATGAAGAGTTTTATAAAAACTTGGAGAAACTCTTTCCACATTCGCCGGGAGCGGACTCCTTATTTAAAAAGGATCAAGATCTTGCGCAGATAACGGCATTTAGGAATGGAACCTTACAAGGGGCTTATTTTATGTTAGCGGCGCGCGCTGTAGGACTCGATTGTGGACCCATGTCAGGATTTGATAATACGGCTGTTGATAAGGAATTTTTTTCAGGTACCAGTTTAAAGAGTAACTTTCTATGTTGTTTAGGTTATGGTGATCCGAAGAAGATATTTGATCGATTC
>MDTG01396986.1_pt1 | contig 10011 bp, 9 predicted proteins | sample 811421 | NCBI WGS metagenome assembly MDTG01 (sample SAMN05326645, study PRJNA326480) | marine metagenome | isolation source: seawater | place: Pacific Ocean: South East | collected 2011 | reverse complement strand
TGTAAATCTCTAGCATTAGGATTAAAATATTTATTTACTTCAAATAATTTTTTTTGTTGAACATTTTTATCATATTTTTCACTATATGGACTTTCATTATCTAGTTTTAAAACATCTGTAAATATATCTAAGATATTATTAGGAAGTTTATTAATAAAGTAACCATCATGCTCTAATATTAGAAAGGGCTTGTCTTCATCAATACATTCTTTCCATAAAAGATAGTGAGATAAAAAACATCCAATTACACCCCTTCTACCATTTTTAAAAAAATACTTTGGTTTTAATGAATATTTTTTTAAAACTTCCGATGAGTTATGACCATGAATTCCTTTAAATGGAATTACCTCTAAACCAAATTTCTTTGCTTGTTTTATACATGATTGAGAAATTTGAATACTAAATTTTTCTTCCGATAAATAAATTATTTTTGCTACGATATCTTCAAACTTATAGCTCATTATGAAAGTTTTTTATTCTAAAATACAATTATAATTAATTAGTGTCACTGATCAAGTTAAAATCATTATCTTAAGTCTTTATAATAATTTAAAAATAACTTAAGAGTTAATCTAATTTATAATATATTATTTATTCAGTTTCATAATATGAGTTTAGAAAATCTTACTTTTTTTTAGATAAAATTTTAAGTAATGAATATTAATATTTTATTTAATAACCTAAAAATAAAATAGAATTAATGAATCAAATTGTTTTTTTTTGGAAAGGTGAAAATTTATCTATTCCTGAATTTTTTGTAAAATCTATTAAAAATAAAGCTTCAAAAAAATATACCATAATCCAGATCTCCGATTATAATACAAATAAAATTGAAGGTGTTGATAAATATATTAATGCCAATTTACCAAACGATATAATGACAGCCAGATTAAAGGGTTACTCATTAGTTGAGACAAAAAATACAAAAACAATATTTTGTGACGCAGATAGTTTAATGATTTCTGACATTAATTTTTCAAATTTTGATACAGGCTACCATTTAATGAAGCGACAAAATAACTCTTTAATCAATCACCGACACCCAGAATACTTTCCAGAATTCAAGAATAAATATTTTATGGATGTAATGCCCTTTTTATTTGGTGCTATAGTTATATGCAATAAAGATAATTTTTTTATTGATTTATATAAAATCTGTATGAAATTACCATTAAGATTTCAAAGATGGTACGGAGATCAAATTTCATTACATATCTTTTATTTAGATAATAAATCACAATTTCATTTTTTTGACCAGCATAATTATATGCATATTATTGATAAAAAAGATAATAATCCAAAAAAAACGATAAATTATTTAATAGATCAAAAAATACCATTTGTTACCTTTAAAGGCTCAAAGACTAAAAAAAAGATTGAAGAGTTCTACACTTTTTTAAAATAAATACAGTTTTTGATTATAGATACATACCATATTCTTGAGACCAAGTTCTCAACATCCACGAAATAATTTTTCTTTTTCCTGATATTGCCTCTCCAATTTTTGGATTATCTATATAATTATTCTCTATTAAAACTTGTTTTATACCGTCGTCTCTATTTATATCATTATGAAATTTTTTCCCTAAAGCCTTATCGTTTTTTAACCAATTCATAATTGGGGCTGACCATCCAGTTTTAGATTTGTTAAGCAAATATTTTGGTAATTTATTCCTATATGAATTTTTTACTATATATTTTGTTTCATTGGCTTCTTTTCCAAACTTATAAGATGATTTTATATCTAAGCAGTATCCCATAAATTTTTTAGATGATAATGGGAACCTTCCTTCCATAGAAAATGCCATACCAAATTTATCATTTCTTGAAAAAAAATCTTCAGTTACTAACGTTATACAATCAAGTGCCATTGCTGAATTAGATACATCATCAGGATTCCATATTTCTTCAGGCAATACTTGGGTCAATAAATCATGTAAATCGTCAAAGCCAAATTTCATATCCAATAGGACGGGAGCTCTAAATTTTTGCATCCACATTTTAATAAATTCTTTCCAATTTTGTGGTTTTTTTTCCAAATGGTACATTTTTAAGTAATGATTGTATCCACCAAATATTTCATCACCTATATCGCCTGCAAATGTAACAATAGTTTCATTTTGTGATAGAACCTTATTAGTAAAATAATACATTGGTAAATTCCAGCTATACCTAGGCTCTTCAATATATTTTATTGATTGATTCCAATTTTCATAAAATATTTTTGGAGTTATTTTTATTTCTTTATGTCTCAAAGCAATGTCTTCAGCAAACATTTTAGCAATTTCAGCGTCACTATTATAATCCTCTTCATCAATTATGTTAGGCTCTACTATTGTAGAAAATGAATTAAGGGATCCCAATTTATTTTTTAAACCTAATGCAATTATGGACGAATCAAGCCCCCCTGACAAAAACATTCCAAAATTTCTTATACCCACAGCTGAGTTATTAATAGCCAACATTGACTGCTCATAAAATTCCTCATCATTTAAATTCTTTCTGGAAAATGGTTTTACAAGATTTCTAAAAGTTGACTTAACCTTTTTGTTTTCTAAGGAATATACAATTGTTTCGCCAGGAAGAACCTTATATATTCCATTAAATAATGTTTGTCTTAAAACATTTACCCCAAGGTAACATGTGCATACCAACGCCAAGCGATCTATTTTCTTAGAATTTGGAATAACGTCAATAAGCCCCTTAATTTCAGATGAAAATACAATTCCATTTTTTACTTCTGAAAAATATAATGGTTTTATACCAACATGATCTCTAGATAAAATTATTTCTTTAGTTGTTTTATTATAAAAAATAAATGCATGCATTGAGTCAATTAAATCACATATGACTTCTTTGTAACTATAATTATCTAACAACCATCCAAGAAGTTCTGTATCACATGAAGTTTTTGGAACAAATTTATCTTTAAATCTTTTTATTAAATGATCGTAATTAAATATTTCACCATTATAAGTAAGTAAATTACCTTTTGGGGTCTTATAAGGTTGTGCCCCATCTTTTGGTTTAGAGGTAATTGCTAAAAGATTGTGACCTAAGGTAAGATCATTATTCGTCCAAATTGAACTACCATCAGGTCCTCTATGTGAACATTGACTAATCATCTTGTTTACCAGATCAGGGTTATTTTCAGTAATTCCGAATATTCCACACATTTAAAATTATAAATTTTATATTTAGCACTTAATTGAATCAAAATTAAATTATATCATTATTATAAATAAATAACTTAAACTTTAGTTAAGAATTAAAAATAATTATCAAATTTTCAAAATAATGCTAAAATAAATCAATGAAAATATACAATCTTTTTCCATTGACTGTAATGAAAGATACAATTTTTCTCGAAGATTTAGAAAAAAAATCTTTGATAAGTGAAATCAAAAAGATGAAAAAAGAAAATAAAGAAATAAAAAAAAGCCTTAATGCCTGGACTGGAGACACAAACGGTCATGAGTTTTTATTCTCCAATGATTTATTTAAAAATTTATCAGAAAAAATATCTAACACTGTCATAAAATATTTGAAAACACTTGAAATAAACACTGATTTACTAGATATTTATTATCAAAGGTCCTGGGCAACATTTACTGAAAATGAACAAAGTATAAATTTTCACACTCACTCTCAATCAAATATAAGTTTTGCATATTATCTATTAAAACCAAAAGACTCGGGTGGGATAATATTTAGATCAAATGAATCACAAAATGAAATCGCTAAAAATATATTCACTAGCAGTAAATTAGAAAAATCTCTAATTAATAAGCCAAATCCATACAATTCTGAAAGATCAATGTTTGATTTAGAAGAAGATTCAATAATTGTTTTTCCATCAAAAACACCTCATGCAACAGTCCCTAACAATTCTGGGTTACCTCGAATATCAATATCTGGAGATATTTCTATAATGCTTAAAGAAAGCAAAGGTTTTGAGCATTTAATGCCAAACTTTCGTAATTGGACAAAATTCTAAAACTTAAACTTACTTATTATATTTGTAATAACGGATTTATTGATAGTATTTATATATATATTTAATTAATTTATAATATTGTAAATGGAAAAACCCATTGTAATTTTTACTGATCATATTGTTAATAAAACTGTGTGCTATAATTTTGCAAAAGGTTCAGCTTCACTTCTTTGTCATGTTAATAATTTCAAAGATTATAATAAAACTATTGCAACATATGGAGTTTTAAGAGGAACCCTTGAATCCTTAAGAAAAACAAAAAATTATTTTTATATGGATCATGGATATTTTAATCAATCTAAAAGATCATTTGAAAATAAGCGAACAAATATTCAAAACCTTGATGGCTATTTTAGGGTAGTTTATAATAACTTCATTCATAATGGTGTTGGTAATTATCCTGAAGATAGATTAAAAAAATTAAATCTTCAAATACTTGATCAAAAAAATAATGGAAGCCATATCATTTTATCTGAGCCATCAGAAGTAATGAAAAAAGTTTACAATGTTCCCGAATGGACAAACAATACAATCGAATTAGTTAAAAGATATTCTGATAGAAAAATTATAGTTCATAATAAATTTTCTAAAGAGCCTTTGAAATTATTGTTAAAAAATGCTTGGGCTTTTATAAGTTTACAATCTACAGCTGGCTTTACAGCAATGCTAAACGGAACACCATCATATTTTACTGATAAATCTCTATCAAATATTGGTAAAATACAAGATATTGAAAAGCCTCAAATTGATTATAACATTTTTAAAAATCTTGCTTATGGACAGTGGACACTTAAAGAAATGGAAAGTGGTGAAGCATGGGAAAATATTACAAAATATTTCTAATTGGTTTTAAGTTGAATTTTAATATTAAAGCTAACAACAATTCTTTCATCATTAGAGAGATTCTCATTTACTGAATGATCAACATAACTTGGAAATAAAACTAAAGCACCTTCCTTAGGGCTAATACCGTTCACTTGAGCATTAAGCAAATTAGGATTTAATGCTTTTGGATAAGAGTAAACTGGGGCCGGTCTTGGGTCATAAAAAACTATATCACCGGAACTTTTTGGAGCTCGTACATAATAAGCCCCACTAATAGTGCTATTTCCATGTTGGTGTCTTAAATTTGCTGATCCTCCCGTATTAATAATTGCCCACATGTTATTAATATTTACAGCCTGTTTTTGTTTATCCCAGTCCATGTCACTCATAACTTTTTCTATAGCAGGTGAAATAAACGCTATGAATTTTTTTATTATATTTTCTTGAAGGTTAAAGTCTTTTGAATGCCAACCCTTAACGTTACTTTTAGTAATTCCTTCATTATCACTAAGTTGTGATTCTTTAATAAACTTATACATTTCTTCATTTATTTTTTTGAAATTATCTAATTGAATTGCCCATACTGGAGTAGGGAAGAAAAGATTGGGTTTGTTCATATTTTTTTATTATATTAAATTTCGATAACAGTAAACATATCAAGCAATATCTTAGTTGGTATAATAATTAATTAATCTTTAAAATAAAAATATTTTTTTATTATTTCTAATGTTTTTAGAATTCTTTTATGGCTTTGCTCAAAATTTTTTCTTCCTGAAAAAACTTTTGGATAGTCCTTAATTAGGTTCCTTAAATATATTGGAAGTTTATTTTTATTATTCAATGCCTGAATAACCTATTTTGAGTAAAATATAATGATATTTTATTTTTATTACAAAAAGATATTATATTTTTATCATTTATAGATCCACTAGGCTGAGCTACTACACTACATCCATTTTTGAAAAGTAAATTTACACTGTCCGTAAATGGAAAAAAACCATCTGATGCACATACAAAAATATTTTTTTTAAAATAATTACCCATATTCTTAAGAGCAGTGTTTAATGCATCTACTCTATTTGTTTGTCCATGACCTAGGCCTAAAGTTTGTTTATTTCTGGATAACACAATAGCATTTGATTTTAAATGTTTTGCAATTTTTAAAGAAAAAATTAAGTCAGCAATTGATTTTGAAGTGCATACTTTATTTGAAACTAATTTTATAAATTTTTTGTTTATTTTTTTTAAATCTCTTGTTTGATAAAGTTCACCAAAAAGAGTTGATTTATATTCAGTTCTTTTCTGTTTAATCTTAGGCATTTTTAACAAAATTAAATTTTTTTTCTTCATTAATATATTTAGAGCGTTTTTATCAAAATCTGAAGCAACAATCATTTCATAGAAATTTTTAACTATTATTTTTGCAAGATTCGCATTTACTTTTCTATTTAGAAAAATAATACCTCCAAAAGCACTTTTTGGATCACTTTTATAAGATTTAAGAAAAGCAAGTTCGATTTTTTTTGCTGAAGCAGCTCCACAAGGATTCGTATGCTTTAGAATTATAGATGTAGGCTCGTCAAATTCTTGTAGACATCTTATTCCACTATCTAGATCATTAAGATTATTATAACTTAGCTCTTTTCCACTAATTTGATATTTGAAAATAGGATTTATTAGATTATTTATTAGATATCCACTCTGATTTGGGTTTTCGCCATATCTTAATTTTATTTTTCTTTTTTTATTTTCCACTTAACCACCTATAAATATCTTTATCATACTGAGCAGTTTTTTTAAAAATTTTTTGTGACATTTTTTTTCTAAATATAATATCAGTTTCTCCTTTATTTTTTTTTAAATTATTTATTAATTTTTTATAATCAACTATATCTATTATAGGCGTTACAAATTTAAAGTTTTTTCCTGCAGCTCTTAATAAACTTACTCCCCCAACATCAATCATTTCAATTATTTTATTATTATTTTGCTTCCTTATATATTTTTTGAATGGATAAAGATTTACTATTACAATATCTATTTGAGGAAAGTTTAATAACTTAAATTGTTTTTTATGAATTTTATTATCTCTAATATGAAGTAATGAACTATATATCAACGGGTTAAGTGTTTTAACCCTGCCTCCAAACATTTCTTTAAATTTAGTCAACTTAGAGATATCTTGGCACTTAAATCCTAAATCACGTATTTTGCTTCCAGTTGAGCCACTTGATATAAAACTATAATTAAACTTATTCAAATTTGAACAAAGATATTTTAAATTTTTTTTTTCAAACACTGATATTAAAGCAAATTTTTTGTTCATATCTTTTCTATGGACCATTTTTCTACAATTTTTCTATCAGACAATATACCTTTAATCACAATTTGTTTAGTAGGCTTTGTAATATTATTATCAACCAATATACTATCTTCTATAATTAGTTGACTGTTACTTTTGAACAACCAAATATTGTTTTGTTTTGTTTTTAAAATTATATTTTTTTTATTATTTGTAAAATTTAAAATCATTTCATGTGCTAGGTGAAATCTAATATGATAAATTAATCTACTTTTACTATCTCTATATGAAATTAAACTATCTTCACCTTCCAATTTATTTTTATCTATGCTTAATTTTCTTTTGATTATTTTATTAAATTTTCTTAAATACCCATTATGCGATCCTTCAAATATTTCTTTTTGAGAGTTTGTTTCCTTTCTAAAAACTACAGATTGAGGAAATTTAATATGTGGATTGCCTTTTTTTATTTCACTTATATTTGTGTTTTGTAAGATAATAGTAGAATGTGCTGCACTATACCTTAGGTATTCTGGATTTTTCCCAAAACTCTCTGAGGCACCACAATTTGTAAATATTTTTTCTCCAAATCCACTTAGTTCAATTGATAATGTGCCTGCACTCAAGTTTGCACTTATAAAATCGGAATTAGGCTGAACTACATCAAAAAAAACTTTTATATTTTTATCTGCGTAAAATGCGATACCATTTTTTACATTCAAAAACTCTCTTTTTTTTAAATAATTTTCTTTATTTAATGTTTCGTAGATACTTTTTGTATAAATATTATTTGATCCGTTAAATAAAGGCATACTTCCATCAACATGAAAGTATTCATTTAATATTGAGGTCATATTAAGTAGTGTTGCATCAAATATATTTGATTTTTTTGATTTAAAAAAAAGTAAGATATTTTTTATTTCATTAAGATTATTTATAAATTTAGAATGTTCTAATAAATTATAGCTTTTATGCATCCCCAGTTTATCAATTTGGTTATCAACAATAAATTTTATATATTCGATACTTTTTTCATTAGTTTTTTTTAAGATTAAGCAAGATAGCAAATAAGCAATTAGATCGAATGAAGTTAATTCACTAACTTTTTTTGAATTAAAATCAAATAAAATTCTTTGGATATGAAAATAAATTATTAAGTTTAATTTCTTTTTGTCATCTTCTTTTGATGAAGAATTTATATATTCATAATTGTATAAAAGATTTATTAATCTTTTTGAAGGTAAATCTTCTATCCAAGGAAAACCTAAATTATTTTTATTTATTTTATACCAATCAAAGATAGTTTCTTTTGATAAATTTATTCCAATATTTCCCCCGAGTTTATTTGAAAAATTTAAAAAATCAAAATTATGAATATTTTCGTTTTTATTAATATAAAATTTCTTTTTAAATATAAAAGATTTTACTTTATCATAATTTGTAAAATCAATTTTTCTGAAATTTAAATCAAAGTAAGACAAACTTTTTTTTGAACCAAATCTTGAAATTATAAATATGAATATTATTTTTTTTAAAATTAGAATCATTTTATTTTTTTTAAATACGCTGCGAAATAACCATCTATGTTATAATTTAAAATCATATTAGGTACTGTTATCATTAAATTATTTTTAATTAATTTTGTGTAATTGTTTTTATCTTCATTAATTTTAAATTCTGAAAGCATAAAATCATTATGTTTTTTAAGAAAATTATGTACTTGATCAATTGTTTCAATTTTTAAAAAGGAACAAGTCATATAAATTATAAATCCATTTTTATTTAATAAAATAGCGGCTTTTTTTAACATGTTTTCTTGTAATGAAGTTAGCTCACTAAAGTTTGGACTTCTATTTTTAAATAAAATTTCGGGATTTTTTCTTACTGTCCCTATAGCAGAACATGGTGCATCAATTATAATTATATCGAATTTTTCAGTAGTTTCGAATTTTGTAAAATCTTCATTTAATATTTTTGTATTAAATTTTAGTCGGTTTAAATTAGACTTAAGTATTTCTGTTCTTGTTCTGCTTTTGTCGTTTAAAATAATATTAAGTTTTTTAGATAATATCTGAAAAGATTTCCCCCCTGGTGCTGCACAAGTATCTAATATTTTACTGTTTTTATCTATTTCATGAAAATTATGTAATGGAAGAAAGGAACTAAAATCTTGTACCCACCAATCACCTTTTAAGAAAGATTTTTTATTTTGAATATTTTTTTTATCTAATAAAAAACCTGAAATCTCAGATGTTTTAATCAAATTATCTTCAAAATCATTTAACTTATCTTTATTTTTAAATACAATATGAATATCAGGTTCTTTATAAAAATTATTCATCAATTTCCTTTTCTCATTAACTGATAAAAAATGACTTTTATTTTGTAACCATAAAGGAAAATCATTAAATCCAATTTTAATCTTTTTTAATTTATTTTTATTTTTAGCTATTTCTTTTAAAGTAGCATTTATAAGTCCTGGATATAACTTCAATTTTTTTGCTATCTCTACTGAACAATTAATAACAGCATATTCCCTAAAGTCTAAAAAAACTATTTGAGTTACTGCGCTAATTAATAAAACCTTTTCCTGATCTCTTAATTTTTTTTTTATGTAAATATTTATTATCTTAAAACAATGTAAATATAATCTCATTGAGTTTAATACTACATTATATAAAAAAGATATATCCTCAGTTCTGTTTTTATCGATCTGTTTTTTTATAGAAGCATTGTTTAGTGTTTTATTAAATTTGTAAATTGAATATAATATATTATGAATTTCAAACCTAATTTTAAGACCTTTGATCATTACACTAAAAAATTAATATTTATTTAAATAATTATATAATAAATAATAAAAATAAAATATACTGAGTTATGCGTG
>MDTG01316079.1_pt1 | contig 10011 bp, 12 predicted proteins | sample 811421 | NCBI WGS metagenome assembly MDTG01 (sample SAMN05326645, study PRJNA326480) | marine metagenome | isolation source: seawater | place: Pacific Ocean: South East | collected 2011 | reverse complement strand
GTTTGCCATTTCTTTCTCAGTGAACTGAGATTGATTTCTTGTACTTTCTTGATAGAACATTTTTGACTGTTGTAAAGATTTAATTTGATCTTTGAAAGATGAAATTTGAGCCTTTAACTCGTCAACTTGTCCTGTTTCGATAGGTGTGTAGTCAGATTGCTTTCTATCTTGAGCATCTGCTTCCTTTAATATTGCTTCACCAGTTTTCTCGACTAGTTTAGCAACTTCTGGTTCTGACACACTAACTTGTGCTGGAGCCTCTTGCTTTTCAGCTGGTGCTTCAACAGTTTTTACCTCAAGACCTGCATCTTGTGCAGCTGCCTTAAGATCTATAGGAGTGTCTACTTCCTGATTTGCCATTTTGCTTTCCTCCTCGTCGGAATTTTTGTGAAGCTCTGAGGTCGCACTCATTTTTTCTTCACTATTTGGGTTTTCAATGTTTTTTGCCTCAACATTAAGAGTATTATCACAACTATTTCCTTTAGCGTCAACCTCTAAAAATTTAAAAGTTGGCGATTGGTCTGTTGCAATTTTAACAACCTTGTAGGTCTTGTTTTGAAATTCAACAAAAGTACCATTTTTAAGATTATCGACATTTTCAGATAAAAGATTAACAAAAGGAATTTCTTCATTAGGGTCTCTGACCTCTAACTCTTCCTCATCATCATCTTTCTCCTCTGATTCTTTTTGTGAATCTTCTGTAGTAACTTTAATCTCAAGCTCCTCTTCAGACTCGGTCTTGCCCTCTGAAACCATTTGCTCAGTTGGACTTAAAGGTCTTTCACTCACAGTTGCATTTTCATCTTCTGCATCCATGTCATTGTGAACTGCTACAGCCGCCATAGATATTTCATGGTTGTGTCCCTCTGCATCTTTGATTATACCATTCTCAATCATGTGAACATGATTTTGCATGTGTGATGCATAGGTGGTTACACCATTTCCATCAGCGTCCATTTCCACTGTATGATAATGACCTTCTTTCATGTCAGTAATACCAGCTTTAATGTGTGCTTTTGTTTCTTCTTTGTCTGTAAATTGTTCTAAGAAATTTTTACGTTCCTGATCGTTGTCAAAACTCTTTGAAATGCTAAATAATGAATCTTGATTACAAGGTACACTAACAACACTAATTTCTAACAGTTCGACATCAGTGATTGTCATTGTATCATCATCTCGATCGTAGTTACCATCTTTTACTTTGAATCCGACACTGAAACTTTTTAACGCGCCATCTTTGATAAGGGTTTGCACTCCATGGGTTTTTTCAGCTGCTTCACTAACGGAAGCCTCAACAAAAATACCTTTTTTATCAACTTGAATTTTGCTCACCTTACCGATGGGACAATCGTGTTTATGTTGATAAAGAAGTACAGGGTTGCGTCTAAAGTTGTCTACTCCCTTAGCCCATGCTTGAGCAGTGATAACATCACCAGCACGATCTTTAGCAGTAGTGTTCGCATAACCAGCAATTTTAATTGACTTAGTCTTTTTATTAAATGACTTAGCTTCTAAAACGCTGTTTAAATAAAACTTTTTATCGCTCATCTGCTGTTTCCTCTTCATTTGAAATTTCAGACTCTTTAGGAGGTCTGCCCCCTTGAGTAGCGTCTGTCGCGCTACCTGTAATGTTCTGTGGTACTCTAATACCATCTTGATCATTTATCTTTGGTAATCTTAAACCTTTTCTAGCTTCGTTTGGTGTCATAATACCTGTATTAACTAACTGTGCATAGTATGTAGCTTCTGTTCTCATTTCTGGTCTTAAAGCAGGTATACTCATCTTATCGGCTGAGATTTTAATACCCCCATTAAAGAAGTGTCTAAAAGCACTACAAAACTGATTTAAGATAGGTAAAACTGTGTGTTGATAAAATAACTTTTGATTTGCATCTATGTTAGCATTATTACCAGACTTTAATAAAACGTAAGGAACTCCAATCGCTTTAGCTATATCCTGTTGTATTCTTTCAACGCTGTTTTCAAAATCTAACTCATCAAATTTAACATTCGAGAATTGATCAATCTTTAATCCTCCATCAAGTATAGCAGGATTTCTGGCGTTGTCAAAAATAGTTGTGTATGAATTTCTCCAGCTCTCTAAAAGACGTTCTTTTACTCTTTTACTTAAAATACTATCTGTTGTCAATACAAATCCAGGAACGGCGTTGTTCTTAAAAAACTGTCTTTGAAAATTTATTAGATAAAAATAAACCTCTAATAATCTTTTTATGGGTTTTAACTTACTAGTGCCTCTAAAAATACTAAGCTCATTTTCATTCATGACATGAATAATTTCATTCGGCTCAAAAACTATAGCCTCACTTTTTCTGGTTTGCTTATTAAAACCGTAAAAGTCTTGAGACTGTTGATTTGATATTAAATAGTTATACTGTTTTACAAAGGTTTTTTCGTCAGGAACTACTTCCACATCGTTGGCAGGTATAACAAAAAGGTCGCTACCATCGTAATAAAAAAATACATTACCATCTAAAAAATAATCTAAAAAAGCTCTTCTAAAAAGTTTAGCTCTATCCTCAAAAGGATTAGGTCTTTCATTTAATATTTTATTAACTTTTTTACTAGGGCTACCGCCCTCAACTATTAATGGTATTTCGGTAAGGGCATTAATACACATTTCAACAGCTCTATTAACTATTTCAACTTCGCGATACGCTTGTTCAAAATCAACAATAGTTTCCGGTGATGCATATGGCTCTAAAGACGCTATTGAAGGTTGAGCTGGGTTTAGTTTTTCAGATAACCATTCTCTCCAACGTGGTGTTTGTTTTTTTGGTTCAGCCATTTTTCTCTTTCTGAATATCTAACCAGTTTTTAATTTTAGGAACTAAGTGATTAGAATATCTTTGCCCATAAATATTATGCAACCTTGTGTGATGTTTTTTGCATAATGTAAAAAGATTTTTGTTAGAGAGATTATCTTTTTCGTCTTTTGCAAAATCAACTCTTAAGTCCTTAATATGATCTACAGAAACTATCTCTCTGATTTTTCTAGTATTACACCAGTTTTCAAAAAGTTGACTTACACTAAATAAGTGATGTAATTCTAAGTTATTTGTGTCGCCACAAATGTAACAAGCATCTTTAATTTTGTATTCTTTTTTGATATAATCTCTTATATACTTTATTGGAAATCTTTTTAATGTATTCATATTATCTTATTTTACTATGTTATGTCCAACCTAATTTTTTAAACTTTTCTATTACATTCCATCGCAGTTTAAAATGATCTTTAAAAAGGTTTAATCCTGTATCTTTTTCAGGTAATAATTTAATTTTACAATTCGTTGTTTTAAGTTTTGTTTTAAATTCATTTTTAAGAAAGTAACTTATAGTTATATCATCCCCTCTTACCATAAAAGGAATTTTAGTAACTTTGTCCTTAATTTTATTCATGCTTGATTGTTTTACCATTATAGCTGATCCAACTAAAAAATCAACTTCATCCTCTTCGTTAAACACTCGTGACAACTCAAAATAGTTGTTAGCGGCATTCACTCCTTTATAACCCATTATACCTGTGATATGCTCACAGTTATTTAATAGTTTTAGTATTGATGTAGGGTGTATTAAAATATCATCATCAAGTATTAACTTGTAGGGTTCTGGGTAATCATAAGTTGCATGCCACCTAACCATACATTTTTTATTTGAATCATTGTTAATAACATCTGCGTTTTCGTTTGAAAAATTATGTCCTGCTAAATTATTGATTACAGTAATTTTACAATATGGATGTAATGCAGATATTATTGCATTAACATTCCCCCATCGAAGATAATTTAAAATTATTACTCTAACCTGTGAATACACTTACAGCACTCATCCTTTGGTGAGAATATATAGCATAACGCAAAGCGTCGCATGGATGAGAACACCAATCATGCACTGGTTTTGGGGTTTCTGTATTAGGATTCCATTTATAACTACTCATGGCAGAAAAAGTGTGTGCTGCTCCTTCTGTATCAAATATTAAACAATCATGCTCTATTAATGTCTGTAATGCTGCGATACCATCATTTACAGACTTTATAGCATTTTCACAATATATGTCATAGTCATATGCAAAGTCTGCTTTTGTTTGCTGAGCTGCACTATCAATGTATATTGTGTCAATGTTCCAATGATCTTGTTTTTCACTCACTATAGACGCAAGCTCTGCAGTGGTAGACTCTCTTGATACATACTCGTCAATTACATAATAATATTTACCATCGTACCCAACAACAATAAAACAATTTTCATCTCTATATCCAACGTCTAATCCTGCAATAACTTCAACAAAACGCTCACCAACACAATCTGTGACATGTTTATCTTCATTTATATCTTTATAGATTTGATCTTCAGTTGTTGTCCACTCACATTCATATTCTTGTAAATACATTGCTCTTGTTATAGTTCGTTTCGCTTCCTCAACGTCTTTTTCGGATAATAGTGGATTAGATCTCCAAGTGTGTATGGTTGAGCCCCAGTCGGGAAAATCGTTATCATTACCTCTGTTAAAGTAAGAAAAAAGATAATTACCTTTTCCTCTTGGGGTGCTTATCCACAAACATCTTGAATCTTTAAATGTTGATAGTGCTGGTCTTAAATCTCTGGTAAAATATTCATCATTTGGAATAATCGCTGCTTCGTCAACTATTAAAAGGTTTGCCGCTCTTCCAACAAGTGAGTCACGATTATTAGCGGACAGTAATCTAAAAGTACTGCCATTGATCAATTTAACAACTTTATCTTTTTGATTAAATCTATCAACCTCAATCTCAAGCTGTTTGATTAAATCGGTAACGTAATCCCAGATGATAGATGATAATGAAAAGTTAGGTGCAACCACCATAACTTGTTGTCCTGGTTCTAATAACTTAGCAAAAGCAAGTATCGCAGCTGCATAAGATTTACCTGTTCTACGTGCTGAAATTGTAACAAAAAATCTATGATTCTCCAAACCTTCAACCATACTTTTTTGTGCCTGATTAAAAGTTACAGGAGTAGGCAATCTTTGTGAAAGTTTATCAATGCTTATTTTGAAAAAGCTCATCTAGGAAATATTTGTGTAATAGTATAAATAAATGCAGCTAAAGCACCAACAGCAGTACCTACGTACCAAAGGGTGCTTATTGAGGATTTGCCTTGTGTGGCAAGGGTTTCAAGTTTGTTTATTTTATCGTGTAAAATATCGAGAGTTTTTACGATATGATCATATCGCTCTTGACACACTGCTTCGTGCGAAGTAATATTTTGTTTATTATTATTACTCCGCGATTGCAGCTCATTTAATTCTTGTTGTATCTGGTCTAACTCTCTAGTATCAGGCATTTTACGTCTTAATAATATATTGAATTACCACTGATGGAATTGTGTGAGCATGGGTGTGTTGTGCCACAGCTAAGTTACCTGCTCCATGAGTATGTTGTGCTGTTGCCAAGTTACCAACTGCGTGAGCATGTTGCGCAGTGTCACCTTGTACAGCATGAGTGTGTTGAGCTGTATCACCAGCAATGTTTGCAGTGGCTTGTGCTGTGTTACCACTAACTGAGTGTGTATGTTGTGCTGTTTCTAAATCAACGGCATGTGCGTGTTGTGCGGTGTCGCCTTGCACTGCGTGAGTGTGTTGCGCTCCTGAAAGGTTACCAGCTGCGTGAGTATGAGAACCTACTGATCCACCACTAATCACACTAATGTTACCAGAAGTATCTTTACCACCAATAGACGCAGTTCCTGCTCCAGATGTTGAAAATGAAGGAGTTGTAGCACCTGTGTTTCCACTAATCGAAACTGCTGTTTGAGCTGATGTGATGTCTACCTCAGCAGTGGCTTGACCTGTATTACCTGTTACCTCAGGGGCAGCTTGTGCTGTTGCAAGGTTTCCCACTCCATGAGCATGTTGCTCTACTGCAAGGTTACCAGAGCCTGCTGCTGTTTGTGCAGAGGTTATATCCACTTCTGCAGTTGCCTGACCAGTATTACCGGTGATTGCTCCTGTGCCTTGTGCAGTGCTTCCACTAATCGCTCCAGTTCCCTGAGCGGAGGTTACAACTGATGAGGCTGCAGCTCCAGTGGTTGCTGCATTCAATCCTGTGTTATTACCACCCAATCCTAAAGGTAATCTGTCTCTTAGATCGGGCACGTTAAATGTTGAGCTTCCATCACCAGCTCCAAAACTAGTGGATATGACCGCGAATAGTCTTGCATGAGTGGTTCTATTAACAGCACTACCATCGCATTTTAAATATCCTGCTGAGTTAGCTGGGAGGGTGGTTGAACCAAAGGCTAATATAGTCCCAGCTGGTATAACCTCAACTCCTCCGGCATTTGACCCATCATGGATTCTTATGTTTTTTGTACTTGTATCAACGGAGAGTTCACCAACGGCGCCTGTAAAAGCATTGTTCTGTGCTGTAGTCCCTCGTCTAAATTGTAATTGTGTTGGCATTTATATCTCCTTTAGCCTAGCGCTCCGGCATCTCTTACTGCTAATTCTCTAGCTGGCTCATCTAGCATGTCTAAAATATCTAAGTCAGAAACAACTTCTCCAAACGCATCTGTAGCAGTTGTGTTAGCAGTGGTCAAAGTGCCAAAGTCTGAATCCACTCCAACAAACAGAGATTGGTCTAGTTCATCAGGTAAAGCTAATCCAGTCAGCTGACTACCATCACCGATGAAAGTAGTTGCAACAACCTCTCCACCAACTATAACATTTCCCGTGCTTGCTGCCCCAACTGTGACAGTAGCGTTATCTGCTAGTACAAACTTGTTAGTTGCATCTCTTCCGAGACCGCCCATAAAAGCACTGACTTTTGTTGTCATTTCTCGATATCCTTACTATAATTTTTTATGACTTAGTTGTCAATTTAAATTTATTATAACCTATGTGAGCATTTTAGCAAATTATTTTAACTTAATGCCACTAAATCAATAGCATCAACTTCACCTGCTGGAGCAGTTAACATATCAAAAACTGTTAAATCACCTATAGCTATTGTAAACGCATCCACTGTTAAATTAGCAGAATCTAAAAGTCCAAAATCAGTGTTCACATTAGATAGATTACCAAGTGAAGCTCCCACATCATCAGGAGCCAAAGTTGAGACTGATATTTTTCCACTACTATCAGAAGTTAACAATCTGTCAGCGGTTAAGTTTGTGGTTAACACGGAGCTAATAGCTCCTGCAATATTAGCTACTCTTCTTGCTTCAATAGCAGTCTGTTCTGTAACATTTGCCACTCGTCTAGTTTCAATCGCATCAGCATTAGCTTCAAGAGTATTTATCTGAGTTTGGATGGCCGCAGTCACTCCATCTAAATGTGCTAACTCTGTTGAGGTTACATCACTAACAGCTACCTTACCACTTCCGTCTGAAACTAATGCTCTTGAAGCTGTTAAGTCTGCATCATCAATGCTAGTAGCAGCTCCTGTGATGGTTGCTTGCTTGCTATCGATTTGAGTTTGTATCGCACTGGTTACACCGTCTAAATGTGCTAATTCTGCAGATGTAATATCACTTACTGCTACCTTGCCACTGCCACTACTAACTAGCGCTCTGCTGGCTGTTAGATCGCTTGTAGTAATACTACTCACAGCTCCTGCCACGTTGGCCACTCGTCTGGCTTCAATAGCAGTTTGTTCTGTAACGTTGGCTACTCGTCTAACTTCAATGGCATCAGCGTTTGCATCTAACACATTTAAGTTAGCATCAAGTTGTGCAAAGTTAGCATCAGCGTTTGCATCAAGAGTGTTTATATTTGTGGTAATAGTGTTAAACTGAGTTTGTATGGCGCTAGTCACACCGTCTAAGTGTGCTATCTCTGCAGAGGTTACTGCACTTACTTCAACCTTGCCACCCGATCCTGACACCAAAGCTCGACTAGCTGTTAAGTCACTGGTGAGTATGCTGCTCACAGCTCCAGCAATGTTAGCCACTCGTCTAGCTTCAACTGCGTCAACGTTGCTGCTCACTGTGTTAGTGTTGGCAATCGCAATAGTGTCTATTTGTGATTTGAGATTTGCAAAGGTAACGCTTTTGGTTTCGGTTGCGCTTATGTCATCAATAATAAATCGATCAGCATCAGCAGGAGATTGAAGGTTGGTAAGTGCGGTAATTTTTACGTTAGCCATTATGTATTTCCCTTCAACTGTTCATTGTCTTGAGTTACGATTAAATCACCACTTTGGGTTGAAATAAAAAACTGTTGTCTGATTCTGATAAACTGATCATCTTGCGTTAATATTAAATCATTTGATTGCGTTTGTAAAAACTGAAATATTGCGAAATCGGCAATTTGAGTTATAAATCTTTTCGCATTAGTAGATATGGCTAAACTAAGTCGGCTGACTCCTAAGGGCATTACTCACGCTCACTTATACGCAGTGTGCCTGTGCCTGAAGAAGTGATGGCCGCAATAAATTTATCTCCATCAGATGCGTTGGTTTCACTACCCAAACTAAGGTCAAACAATGTTGAAGCGGGTAAAAAGTGGGAGGTGCTGGTTGAAGCAGTTACTGAACTGTCTCCAGTTTCAATAAAACAATCTGTATCACTAAACAGTGTTACTACACGGATGTGAGAGTTAAGTTCTGTTGATCGCGCACTGCTGCTGCTAATACTCACACTTTGTCCTCCACTGGGTCGCAACCCTAGCACAGGAATGGGCGCATTAGCGTCGTCTCTTGGTTGTTTACTCATTTTATCTCCTCCGCGCGGAACCGTCATAATTGCCGCGAAATTTTTAACTCTTAGTCGAGTTTAATCCATTAGATCTTTCATCAGCTTATCATAGTTATTGATCTGCACTGCAACGGCTGGACCATTTGCTTTGGGCTTAAGATTGGTTTCCACATCCTGAAGATGCTTCATCCAATCAAGTAAATCTTTTTTAGAGTATATACCTGTTTCCATAGCTTCTTCAATTTTTTGGTCTATCACGCGATTGATTAAGTTGATACGCTTGATTCTGTTTAAATATCCTTGAGTAGCAAAAACTGAATCAATATAATTTTTTACTTCTTTTTTCTCTACCACTGCTGTTACACGATCCTCGCTAATACCATACTCTTCACTTAGCTTGGAAATATCATGACCAGCTAAATAATCATTGGCAATGCTTAATAACACTGGATCTAATGGTGGTGCATCTAATGTTTTATTTAATGCATCCACTGTGGTAGTTGGTTGTACAATTTTGTTTGTCATTGATTTCCTTCCAATGAATATGTGATAACAAATGAAAGGTCGGCAACTCCATATGGCGACATCAATCCTTCATCAGTTCTGAAGCTAGTCACAACGGCTGAATCCACCTCCAAATCGCGATGATTGCTTGCAAACACATCTATCACATTTAGTTCAACGTTGGCAGCTAAAGATTCAGCTTTATCCAGTTGATCATCTGCAAACACATAACCACGTAAGTCAACGTTTACGCGGGCAAACTTGTTTGCACCGCCGAAATGCACGCGGTCTTCATTTCTAGCTACAAAGGTAATACTAGGAAAATCATTTATCTCATCCAAGTATTTATATCGTTTGTGCACGTTGCCTGAGGGCACTTCAGTATTAGACTCTAAGTCTGAAATAAGTGCGTTGATAATTTGTGTTCTACGTGTTGCCAAGTTTCATTATCTCCTCTTTTACTAGTTTTAAATTTCTCTGACTTTTTGGAGTGGGGATTAAAATATTTTCCATTTTTTTAAACACCTTTTTGCAAACATCTTTTTTGAATAGCAATTCATTAGGTACAACAAAGTTTTCGTCACACCAGTCAAAGTAACACTTTAATGAGGTAGGCAAAATCACATTATCAACTACCTTGCTTCGTCTTGTATCTGGAAAATCATAAAATGGGTGAAAAGGACAACTAAGTGGTAAAACCTGTTTTTTAAACCTGTCTACAGGCACACCCCACTTGTCGTACCCAATAGGAGGTTCACCAGGCCAATAGTAATTACCCGAGTCATCTTCTTCATTAACACAATTATATATCAGTGG
>MDTG01280385.1_pt1 | contig 10011 bp, 8 predicted proteins | sample 811421 | NCBI WGS metagenome assembly MDTG01 (sample SAMN05326645, study PRJNA326480) | marine metagenome | isolation source: seawater | place: Pacific Ocean: South East | collected 2011 | reverse complement strand
GGTAGTCAGCAGGTTTGCCAGATGATGGATCGTGCGGAACAGATTTTGGTTGAATCGTCAATTAATACTGAAAGGATCGCGAGAGGTGAACTTCCTGCTAATGGGATCTGGCTTTGGGGATCGGGCCGAGCTCTAAGCCTACCTTCTCTTAAGGAAAAATATGGTTTTTGTGGTGCGGTAATTTCTGCCGTAGATTTGGTGCGTGGTATTGGAAGATGTGCTGGGTTAAGAATAATCAATGTTCCAGGAGCAACTGGTTACTTAGACACGAATTATAAAGGTAAGGCCGAGTATGCTCTTCGGGTACTTCAAGATGAAAACTTTGTTTATCTACATATTGAAGCTCCGGATGAAGCGGGCCACAATGGTGACGTTGGGGCAAAAATAAAAGCTATAGAAGAAATTGATGCTAAGGTGGTAGGGCCTCTCCTAAATGGGTTGGCGGATTTGGGGCCTTGTAGACTCCTTGTTACTCCAGATCATCCAACGCCGATAAAGCTTCGAACTCATAGTAGAGATCCTGTTCCGTTTTTGTTTTGGGGACACGGTTTTGAACCAGATCATGTTAAATGCTATAGTGAGAAATCAGCCTTAATGGGTGGCCGATTGGTAAAACACGGTTACAATCTGATGGAATATTTGCGAGGTAATAGCTCGCTTCAGTAGATAGGAGAGTTGCGGCAGATGGTTGATTATAATGTTGCAGTGATGGGTGCCACGGGTGCTGTAGGAGAAGTTTTGCTGGAAATATTGGCCCAGCGCTCATTTCCTGTTGGTGAATTGCGTTTATTGGCGTCTGATAAATCTGCGGGCAAGAATTTAAAATTTGCTGGTAGTGAAATAGCGGTTCAGGAATTAAAAGAAAACTCGTTCGAGGATATTGACATTGTTTTGGCTTCCGCTGGTGGCTCGCTTAGTAAAAAGTTCAATCCTCATGCGGTTGCTGCCGGAGCTGTTGTGGTGGACAACACTTCAGCCTACAGGATGGATCCAGAGGTACCTCTTGTGGTGCCAGAAATTAATCCGCAGGATTTATCCTGGCATAAGGGTATTATCGCAAACCCCAACTGTTCGACTATAATTATGGATGTTGTTGTTTGGCCTTTGTACAAACGGTGTAAAATAAAAAGGATTATTGCATCCACATATCAGGCAGTGAGTGGCGCAGGTGCTAGGGCTATGGAAGAATTAGACCAACAAACACGCCAATTGTTAGCGGGAGAAGTGATTAATCCGAAGGAACTCCCTCATCAAATAGCTTTTAATCTATTCTCTCATAATTCCGATATAGGTGATGATGGATATTGCGAAGAAGAGACAAAGATGATTCGTGAAACAAAAAAAATGTTTCACGATGAAGAAATATTGGTTTCTGCGACAACCATACGTGTGCCCGTGATGAGAGCTCATTCAGAATCTATTAATTTGGAATTTGTAAAACCGTTTTCTTCTGATGAGGCCTACGAAGTCCTTTCGAATGCTCCAGGTGTACAGATAGTTGATGATGCTTCCAAGAGCCATTTTCCCATGCCAATTGAGGCTTCTGGTATCGATGATGTATTAGTGGGACGTGTTCGACAGGATGTTTCCCAGCCAGGTGGGACTGGTTTGGATCTATGGGTTAGCGGAGATCAACTTCGAAAGGGTGCAGCGTTGAATGCAGTTCAGATCGCCGAACGTCTGATTGCAGATAATTTAATAGGTAAGTAGTTAACTGTTTTTAACAGTTGTGGTTGCACGCCCGAACAGAGTCGGGCCTACAGGGCGAATAATTTTTAGTCATGAAAAAAAAGATTTTGTTATTCTCGATGACTTTTCCTCCTATGGTCATTGGAACTGCAAACTACGCCAGGGTTTTAGCTGAAGGCTTGCACGATTGGGGTTTTGATGTTGCTGTATTAGCTCCCAACGCTCGGATGGCCTCCGAATGTGATTCGAATCTTCCTTTCTCTGTTAAACGCGTTAATTATCCTTCTTTTGTTCCTCTGAAGTACTTCGTTGCGCGTAAGGCTTTGAAAGAAATGGTTGTCAGTTTTAATCCTGATTGCGTGTGGGCCACCAATGGTATGGCTGCCCGTGTTGCTGGATTGGTTCGGTTTTGGGATAAGATACCTTTGATTTGTACGATGCACGGTAGTGATGTTACCGTACGGCTCCAGTCTCGTATTGAGTCTATCCCTCAGGCTCGTGCATATCGTCAGGCCGCTGCGGTCGGGTCCGTTAGCGAATATATTCTAAGGAGGGCGCACGAGAGTAATGTGTATCCCGCCAAGACATTTATTCATTCGCCTACGTTTGATTCGTCTAATTTTATAAATCACCGATATGATCAGGAACGTTTTTATTATTTATATCCGCAATTGCGTGGTAAGACTATTATTCTTTCTGTAGCTAGATTGGTTACGCAAAAACGGATTCACCATTCCTTGTCTGCTTTCTCTAATTTGGCAAGCGAATTTTCTGACATATGTTATTTGATTGTGGGTGACGGCAATCAGCGTGGAAATTTAGAGGATCAAGCCCATCGTTTAGGGTGTGCAGAGAGAGTCGTTTTTACTGGAGCACAAGACCCCGCGTCAGAAGGTTTGCTGGACTGTTATAGTGCAGCAACAATTTTCTTTCTTCCGAGCATAAGAGAAGGATTGCCAACGGTGTTTTCTGAGGCTGGTAGTATGGGATTACCGGTTTTGTCTGTAAAGGATGGGGGGGTTCCAGAGATTGTTGAAGACGGCATAACCGGCCTTTTAGCTCAAAGGGACGACGTAGAAGATATGACACGTAAACTGAGATTATTCCTAAATAACAAACATGACGTCGAAAGAATGGGCGAAGCTGGAAGAAAGAGAGTAGAACAATTATTTAGTCGGGAGTTATTTAACCGGAGAGCCACAGATATTCTACGACATATTTTGGGGGACTGTTAAACCTATCTCACTGGATGAGTTAAGGCAAAGAGAATTCATTGTCTAAAAAACCAGCCATCTCTAAGTTCGATCTTTTACACAGACATGATTAATAAAACGGGCGTACAAATCGACACTTTGTTTAAGTTGCTCGATATCAATCCATTCGTCCACAGTATGGGCTTGTGAGATATCTCCTGGTCCGATTACGACTAAATCCTTCATTTTTTTTACAAAGGCCATCCCGTCAGTCCCATATGGCACAGTTCGAGCTTTTCTTTTTCCAGTGATTTGTAGCGCAGTTTTTACCAAAGTTGAGGAAGGCTGCGTATAAACCGGATCCCCAACACGGTTTACTTCACATTTTAAACCATTTTGTTTTGCAATGCCTTTTGTCTCCTTAATTAATTGTTCTGAGTCAATACCAGGCATTGGACGATAGTTGATTGTACAAAACGACATCTTCGGTGAAATATTTGTTGCAATATTGCGATCATTAATTCCTATACTCCACTCAGAAAATGGAGGATCGAATTCATCATTTCTATATTGTTTTCTTGTAATTACTTTATCATGGATTTTTTTCATTTCCTGTAGGAATGGTATCATACGTATATTCGCATTTATACCTTTAAGTGTACTAGTATGAGCAGCCCGTCCTTTGCTTGTCACTAAGATCGAGAGTGATCCTTTATGAGCGTAGACAACATTTAGTCGGGTCGGTTCACAAATTATACCATAGCCCTTACTAGCTTCAGCAAATAACTTTGATTTCTCTGTTACCATTTTAGCCCCAACTGCTTGTATTTCCTCGTCAGCAGTAACAACAATGTACAAAGGCTTTTTGAGGTCAACTGCCTTGAATTGGGCAGCAGCACAAATTGTAGCAGCCAACGGCCCTTTCATGTCGCAGGAGCCACGCCCATAAAGACGACCATCCTTAATTTTTGGTTTGTATTGGTAGGGCAGCGCGGGGACGACATCATTATGACTCATGAGCGTTAGGCCCCCAATCCCGGTGCCCAATTTCGCAACAATTGATAGTTTGTTTATTCCATTTTTATCTTTATATGGGACATGCTCAATTTTGAATTTCATTTGTTTCAACCACTGAATGATACATTCCGTTACTTCAATATTACTTGTCTGGCTCTCTGATGGATATCCTACCATTTTTCTTGTTAGTTGAACTACGTCGTATTTCATTTATGCCACCTTGGATGATCTGTGTTTTTACAGATTTAATTTGCAGAACTTACCGACTTACTTTGAGCGTGGCAAGTTAATGTAATTGTGTTCAATATATATTGCGTAGTCTAAAGCTTCTTTTACTATATCCACTGAATAAATAAATATGTTGTTGTCTGCGTATTTCATGTTCTTACCTGGTAGAATCATTTTTCGGAGATACGTTCCTGTTGTGCAGGATCTCAGTAAGTAAAAAAATCCGAACTAATTATATAGGTTTTTTATGAAACTAATGTTAATCTATGGGGCCTTTATTGGGTTTCATTTTCAACATAGAATGAAGGTGTGATATGGATTCGAAGTTGTTGAAAGTTGGAGCACATAGGGGCGCAATGTGTTACGCTCCAGAGAACACTATAGCTGCTTTTGCATTAGCAATTGAACAGGATTGTTACCGGATTGAATTTGATGTAAGACGGACTGCTGACGGCCATTTAATAGTTATGCATGATGACGCCGTTGACCGGACGACTGATGGAAGTGGGCTTGTATCTGAAATGAATCTTTCCGAATTAAAGAAGCTTCGCAGTGGGACGGAATTGATTCCTACCCTTAAAGAGTCACTGGACTTTATGGCTGGGAAAGTTAGGATGTTGATCGAACAGAAAGAAGTTGGAATAACTGAACAAATTATCCGGGAAGTTGAATTGTCTAAAGTAGTAGAAGAGTGTACCATAGTGAGTTTTCATGAAGAAGCCTTAGTTGAAGCGCGTCAGATAAATCCCCAAATAGACAGAGGATTTTTTATCATTAAGCCAGGGGTTTATAGCGTAGAAGAAATCTGTGAGCGTGTAGATCCTAGCCTTCTGATTGTTTGGCCGGCCGCCGTGAAGCCTGAATATATCAAAAAGGCTGTTGATAAAGGTATTACGGTTCGTTGTGGTTTTAAGGATGACCAGACAATGGAGCAAATTAAAGAGCATTTTCAGGGTTTAGTTGAGCTGGGGGTAACGGAATTCTCATGTGGACGTCCCGACTGGATAAAACAATTAATAAGAGAATATAATTTGATGAATTTTGAGTGATTACCATACGACACAGGATTTACCATGCTGTTTCAAATAGGTGTTTGCCTTTGAAAAATGTTTACATCCCATGAAGCCCCTATAGGCAGATAGGGGGGAAGGGTGAACAGATTTCAAAATTAAGTGATTGGAGCTATTTATTAAATTAGCTTTTGATTTAGCGTGTTGGCCCCAGAGTAGAAAGACTAAGTTTTTATGGTAATGGCTTAGTTTTTTTACGATCTGATCCGTCAGGGGTTGCCAACCAATCTTTTGATGAGATCCTGGTTTGCCATGCGCTACTGTCAGCGTGGAATTCAATAACAATACGCCTTGAACCGCCCAACGCGATAAGTCTGTCTCAGGATTTGAGGTGTAACCCAAGTCCTCAGATATTTCTTGAAATATATTTCGCAGCGACGGTGGCATCTTAGTTCCATTGGGTACTGAGAAAGCAAGTCCGTGCGCTAGTTTTGGACTATGATAGGGATCTTGTCCGATTAATACAATTTTAACAGATGAAAATGGAGTTAGTTCAAAAGCGGAAAACATATCTTTTCTAGATGGATATATTACTTGATCGCGTCTTAATCGGTCAATCTTTTTTGTTAATTGAACATGGTATTCGGCTGACATTAGCGGTATTTTTTGTTTCCAACTTTCTAAAGTCATTTTGTTGCTATCCCTCAGGGTGCTGATTTTCTGTAAGCGCGATTGTTATTTTAGGATAAAAACCTACCACGATCCAGACTCTTTATGCTATCCCCAGTAGTGTGGGGAGTTAGGTCAACGTTTGAGTTTCGAAGTTGGGTGTAGCTAGTCATTGCATTATACTAATAATCACAGAATGCTTCTATAATATAATGGGAATAGTTTTAATATGGAAAAGATAAGCTCTCTACTATGGGATCAGTTTGATCGTGATGGTTATTTACCGTTAGGTCGGGTTTGTGGCTCAAGAGAAGTTGACGAATTAGGCAACCGTATTAATGACATTATGCTGGGTGAAGCAGACGTTGACTATGATAAAATGATGATGCAGTTAGACTGTTCTAATGGCCACGGAACTGATCCTGGACCGCAGACTAACGGTTTTAAAGGTGCTACATTGGCATATCGAAAAATTCAAGATCTTGAGTATGATGAGGTTTTTTTGCGTTATATGCAGCAAGGTTTATTTCATGACATATGTTGTAAGATTTATGGACTACAGACTAATATTGCCTGTTTCCGGGCAATGTTTATGAATAAACCTGCTGGGGAAGGGACCAACTTGGTTTGGCATCAAGATCGTTGGACAAATCTAGATCGGGATCCAAAGATTACAATTTGGACTGCACTGGATAATTGCAATGTCGCCAACGGTTGCGTGCAGGTAATCCCAGGATCACACCGTACTTTGGTTAATTGTGAAAGCGCTTCAGGGTTCTTGACTCAGGCTCAAACCGATGATGTCCTCGAGAAGAATATTCCAAAACCGTTAGAGTTGGACGCAGGTGAAGTAGTACTCCTTCATAATTGGTTGTTACACAGCTCTGATGTAAACAAGACTGATGAACCACGTCGAGCATTTAGTGTTTGTTATATGGATGCTGAAACCAAAGCGCATAATGGTCAGAAATTCCCAATCATATTTGGTGATGGGGCGCTCTGTGCTAACAGTAAGTAAAGAAATATGAAGGGAAAGATTAAAAGAGTATAGAGTGTTGTGCGTTGTTTTTATTTTTAAACACAAACAAAACTGAGGGATGCTTATGTCGTCGAGAAGAGAGAAACCAGTACGTGTTGGTGTGATTGGCTGTGGTGCAATTAGCTCGGCATATTTAAGTATAGGTAAAACATTTAGGAATATCGAAATTGTAGCGTGTGCAGATTTGGATGTCAAGAGGGCCCGAGCACGGGCGAAAGAATTTGAAATTCCGCGGGCTTGTACTGTTCGTCAAATATTAGCAGACAAAAGTATTGAAATTATTGTAAATTTGACTGTGCCGAAGGCGCATGGAAGTGTTTCGGTTAAGGCTCTTAAAGCTGGAAAAAATATTTATAATGAGAAGCCACTTGCGGTTACTCGTGAGGAAGCACAGGAAGTACTTAGTATCGCGGAACAAAAGGGATTATTGGTTGGAGGGGCTCCTGATACATTTTTGGGAGGCGCACATCAAACATGCAGAAAACTAATTGATGATGGTTGGATTGGTAAACCAATAGCGGCTAACGCATTTATGATGGGACATGGTCATGAGAACTGGCACCCTGATCCAGAGTTTTATTATGAAAAGGGTGGGGGGCCAATGTTTGATATGGGACCATATTATCTAACTGCCCTCGTAAATATGATGGGGCCAGTAGGGCGTATTAGCGGATGTACCCAGATTACTTTTCCGGAACGTGTGATTACAAGTGAAAAAAAATATGGTAAAGTGATTAAGGTGGATACGCCTACACATATTGTTGGAATTATGGAATTTAAAAGTGGAGCCGTAGGTCAGATAACTACGAGTTTTGATGTATGGGGCACTCAAGCACCCAACATAGAGATCCATGGAACAGAAGGATCTCTGGGAGTGCCGGACCCAAATGGTTTTGGTGGGAAGGTCTTGTATAAACGGGGCCGCGAGGATTGGAAAGAGACTCCGTTGACTCACGGATATATAGAAAATTCTCGTAGCTTAGGTGTTGCGGATATGGCGCATAGCCTACGTTCAGGGACAAATCACCGAGCCAATGGAAAACTTGCATACCATGTACTGGACCTGATGCACGCCTTTCATGATGCTGCTGACGAACGTCAGAGTGTTGTAGTCAAGAGTAGTTGTCAGCGCCCTAAGCCATTACCCTTGGGTTTGGTACCTGGAGAGGTCCAATAGTTGGTAATTACCTGATATTTTTTGGACATAATTTTAAATAATTAAAAGAGTCGTGCAGGATCGGTGCGCAAAGGGAGGGCCTTTAACGCACCGATCTACTGTTAATGGGATCCACGGGTTATTATCGCATTAACAGTTCAGAGTATCTTTACACAACGTTCATTTCAGAAATAGATAGATTGAACGCATACCCTCGTTTGGTAGACAATAAGTATGTTAGGCTAACCCAACATAAGTATAGCATAAGAATCTTTTTTGATTTGTCAATAAACTTTCCCAGTTTTATCGGCAGTCTATCTATATTTTTATTTGTATTGCTTAGGACGGTGCGTTGGTGTTTTCGTAGGTGTTTCTAAGGGATGTTGGAAAGAGAGATAAGTCGTTTATGAAGCATCAAGACAGATTCATTCCATTTATGGGTTGAGTCTCTTGTATGTCTTTTCTGAATACCCAGGTTTCCTCCTGAACATAGTGAACGGCAAACGCGCGTCTCGGGCTCTCTTGCGAATTATTGGCGAATGACCCGTGGATTGTCATTCCTGTAAAGAAAACGGCTGATCCTTTACAAACCTCCAGTCGCGTAATTTCATGTTCGTGTAAACCGGTTATATCAAACGAATGCATGGTCTCATCCCATGCATTGCCATTGCGATCCTTCATCTCATATACGCGTTCCCAAGAAGTATGCTCTTCCGTATTGCGGACTGGCTCATACGGTCGGAGGCCTCCTTTGTTACTACCTCTTACTACACAAAGGCCACCGTTATCTGCACCAGTATGGCTAAGTGCTACCCAGCACGCCATTAGCGTATTGGGTTCGTTACGTATGTAGTGACTGTCTTGATGCATTGCCACACCGGTGCCCCCGTTAGGGTCTTTGTCGAGGTACATGCTTTGAACTATCCGGGGTCTTGGTCCATTAAGTTGTTTTACAATGTTGGTGATTTTCGGATGATGTGCTATTTGTGCCCATTGGTGATCTTGTTTGTGATTTTGGAGACCACGCGGCTCAGGGGGAGGATTTTCTTCAGTTTCGTAATCCACAAAAGAATCTACTTCTGTCTCTGTTAATATATTTTCAATTATTAAAAATCCTTGGTTCTGATAAGATGCTAGTTGTTCCTTTGATAGATTAAGTTTCTGATTTAAATTTTCCATAGTGTTTTCTTAGGTCAAAAATGATAGTAAAGTCGAATCAACATATCCAATATTCTGTGTTGTTGTCAAGTAGAATTCGATTCGATTGGCACCTTTTTACTTTGTTTCTATATTTGAGAAAATCGGTATAAGTTCCCCTTTTTAATAATAGCCGGTGGGACGCTAATCCAGTGATTTTCTTGCTGGATTATTTCGGTTTTTCAATGTGTGTTACCGTGAGCAAAAAGCTTGTTTTATTCGGGGGTCAAACGAGTGTGAAATATCTATTTACTGGTGGTGGTACTGGTGGCCACATATATCCCGCATTAGCTATTGCAGATGAGATCCGCCGGCAGAAGCCTGAGGCTGAAATTCTTTTTGTTGGTCGCAAAGATAAGTTAGAATCGAGAGTCGTTCCCAATGAAAAATTTGAGATAAAGTTTGTCCGATCTTTTCCATTTCCGCGAGGCTGGTCTCCTGTCAAGTTACTGTCTTTTGCGGGTATTCTTTTTGTGGGTATTCTACAGAGCACGATAATTTTAATGCGGTTCCGGCCAAAGATGATTATTGGAACTGGCGGATACGTTAGTGCCCCGATTTTATTTGCGTATGGATTTTTAAGAAAAATCAGACTTTTTCGATCTAAGGTGTTCCTTTACGAACCGAATGCCTGTCCAGGTTTACTTAATAAAGTTTCCGCTCGTTTTGCTGATTTCGTTGGTGTGGGTTTTGATGAGACTGCAAGTTGGTTTGATATTGATAAAGGAACTGTAGCAAAAGTGGGCTACCCAGTTCGTAGAGAATTCAAGGGGTTGGATAAGATTAAAGCACGAACAAATTTGGGTGTAGATC
>MDTG01249862.1_pt1 | contig 10011 bp, 12 predicted proteins | sample 811421 | NCBI WGS metagenome assembly MDTG01 (sample SAMN05326645, study PRJNA326480) | marine metagenome | isolation source: seawater | place: Pacific Ocean: South East | collected 2011 | reverse complement strand
CCATTTCTGGTAGGTCAAGGCAGTCTATCGGAAGAGTAGTAAAGGCGTATTCAATTTACTTTGACGATAGCAATGACTAATATCAACCTGTAGTCTCGATAGAACTAGGCGAACACTATGGCAAACCTATCATACAATGAATTTCGTTCCCTTCACAAAGGAACACCACAAGGAGAAATGAGCGAACTTTGGAAGAAATACAAAGCAGGTGAATATCAACCTGATGCAGATAACGACGGAATCCATGATTCCGTAGACGATGATGTTTCTCTTTCAACTGAAGAAGAGTTTGCTGCTAAAAACAAAGTGGCAGAACTAGTCGAAGAGGAAAACCCAGAGTTGCTTAAAGAAGAAGTTCCTGAGAAAACGCCCGAACAAATCTATCAAGAAAACTTACTTAACTTTGCTAACGCATACAGGCTACTACAAAATAGCAGACACCGACTAACCGAGGACCAAATTCAAACCCTTGAAATTCGTTTAATCAATTGCGCAAAGGCTACACGTCCTTCTAATTTCCATGCCAAGCCTGAGGATGGGTGGCAACTTTGGGTCGGCCCACATCCAGAAGCACTCATCGTTAATGAGCGAAATCAAATTGCATTCTGTATCACTCGTACATGGTGGGCAAAGAATTACCAAGGTAGTTTCCTTGTTCAAGATATGATTCTCGATGACCCAGATAGACTCGCAACAATCAGAAACGGTTTCCGTAAGAAAGGAAAACTAGTTTTGCGCAACCCTATCCCCGGAATTGAAATCAAATTGCCTGCGAGCAGGTTGGAAGCAATTGTCACCTCCTCTCACAGTTATGAAGGCTGATGCCCTATGGGGGACCCAGTAGTAGATGCGTTAAGCATCACCATAACTACACTGCAAGAAAAGATTAGTTCTCTTGAGGAAGAAGTCAATGCGTATCGTGCATCCGACATTAGCAAAGCGTCGTCTGTATGGGTAGTATATTCACCCGACAGAATTTCTACATGGTGTTCAAAAGGAGACTGCGGTAGACTAGCACGCAAAGTAAAATATGCTGCAGAAGGTAATGACGAATTAAAGGATGCCATAATGGGTGTAGATGAGTTGCCTGAAGGAGCAGTCATTGTAGACATATCAGAACCAACAATGCAAAACCATCCATTAGGTTTACTTGCAACATTTACAGACGAAGAGTCTGCAACGGAGTACGTTGAGAAGTGGCACTTGAAGAATAGAATGTCTAATGATGCAATCATTACCCTATCCATTTGTGAGATAACAATAACTTAGTCCTCGTCTAAGAACTCAGCAGCAGAAAAGTCAAACGCTTCATCGGACTTCATCGCTGCCTTTTCCTGTTCACGCACTTCCATTAGTGCATCTATAGCAAGCGCATACTTAGCACCACTCTCTACATTAGCAATCAACTTCTCTGGGTTTAGTTCTTGACCGTGTGAAGTAATCAGTTGCCTTAGTAATCTACGGTTGTAATGGTCAGCACCCATCAAATACAATCTAAGTACTTCTAAAGACATACGAACAATCTCCCTATCTGTTAGAATATGTGTAGGGTCTGTAGGGTCTTCATCACGCAAATGTATCTGCTCATTGAACAAAGCATCCAATACTACATCAGGGATATACTTCCAACACTCAACAGAATGCATCTGTCTAATGTCGCTAATAGTTTTGATTGAAGAAGATGGAATTGCAATGTGCATTCTTTTCTTATTCGGTTCTGTTTCTATATTTTTAGGCCAGAAAATACTTCTTATTTTATCTTCCCTCTTTTTCTTTTCACGGGCCTGTTGTTTTTGCGAACGTGTTTTGGATTCCTTGGTTTCCATTATTACGTACGACGAATAAGGTAGAATATTACTATTGTGTTTTATTGTAAAGAATACTTTTCTGTTTACAACAATAATACGGTTTGTTGCGCATATTGTTAATAGCCCACCCGTATGTTCGTTTAGTTCATGCAGACCATTGCTAGTAAGTTGGTTGTCATTGACGGCCCCGAAGATGAAGTTAAAGAATATATATCCGCTACCGTAATCATGCATGATTTTGGACTTGCGGTGAAGAATGATGCAGGACTGACCTTGTACACTTGGGATAGAGTGAAGCAAGTATCTTGGTCCGACCCTCAAGTAATCAACCAAGTATGGGGATTAATGTTGGCGCAACTTGCATCAGACTTAGAATTTGATGATGAGTATCTATGGGATGAAGAGGACGAGGAAGACCCTTACGGACTTAGCGATGAAGAAACCCCAAAAGAGGAATCTACATCAAAAGAAACTACTGACAAGAAAGAAGAGGAAGTAGTTGCCGAAGAAACCAAATCAAACGACGACCCTTATGCTTGAGGTGATTACCATTAGCACAAAGGACAAAGATGTTATTGATATTGACCCAGACACGGGCAAACCAATGAACATTGATTTCGTAGACAAAGACTTGCCTATGAAGTTAAAGGATATTCGTGACAACAATATGCTGATGTGGTCGAAATTGATTTCTAACCCACACGCATACTCTGTTGAAGCAATAGACGACATGAGGAGAAACATAGTAATGACTGCAGCCGTACTCATGGAACACGATGTAAAAATCGAAGTCCCTAACAAAGAACGCACACCTGAAGATGTAATCAAAGAAGGTATGGGGGAATTGGGACTTATGTTAGGTTCTAAAGCATTTACAGGCGCACTGAGTTTTTGGCGTAGAGTCAAAGATGATGTTATGGACCACGGCGCAAACTATGAAGAAGCAGACGACGACGAATACTATCAACGTGATGACGGCACATACTTCTTCTTTGACCCTGATACGGGAGAGGAAGTAGAGTGCGATGAACATGGAGAAGAAATTTAGAGGTGAAATATATGGACGACCTATTTGATGAAGAAAGTAATGAAGACGAGCGCAGTGGCGACCCGGCATGGGATTCGCTAAAGCCCAGTGAAAGAAAAACACTATTGGATGAAGTATTCCAAGATGATGATTGGTATGACGGTAGTCCGTTCTATGTTGGAGGCGCAGCAAATCCTGCGTTCGATGAAATCGCAACAAGAATCGGAGCACCTGCAAAAACAATCAAGAAGTACTATGCTGCATGGCTTAGTGCAAGGGGATTAGATGCCAAGTCTGCATTCACGATTCCCGGGAGTATCATTTCTGCATCTGGACCTGATATGTCAGAAGGTAGGAGAAACTCCCCAAGTCAGCACATAGAAGACATGATGAGAGCACCCGTTCAATTGCCTTCACCACCTATAGCACCACCCACAGGAGGGGACTCAACATCTAACTCCGTATTTGCTATGATGAATTTTATGGCACAACAACAAGCACTACAACTTGAATCTATGAAGTTTTCATCCTACCAACAAATGGAACAACGCAGAATGGACCAACAAAGGGAAATTGAAAACCGCCGTGAGCAAATGGCTCGTGACCAACAATTCTTGACACAACAGATGGCATTCATGCGTGATATGATGAAAAAGAACCCTAACGACGATGGATTCTTTGACTCTGACATGAAAGGGATATTCAAGGAAAAGATGGTAGACCAATTGCTAGGAAATAATGAAGGCGGTGCTATAGAACGTGTTGCTAGTAAACTATTGAACAGTGATGTTCTATCCGCAGTAGGTACAGGAGTGCAAGCAATGGCTGCCTCCAGAAATCAACCACCTGCAGGATATGACGTACCATCTTACGACCCATACGCACAGGAAGTACAACCTAACCAACAAATCCAACAGCAGCAATTGCAACAGCAACAACTCGCTTATGAACAACAAATGCAACAGCAACAGTTCCAACAGCAACAGTTCCAACAACAGCAAATGCAACCTGTTCAACAGGAAGAGGAACTTCCGGGCTTCTTTTCTGAAGGGGTAGAAGAACCTGAACCAGTGCTACAAGAAATTAGCCCTGACCAACACAAGATGGAAATTCTAAACGCTTGGAAACAAATCCCGGGCAAAGCGGAAGAACTTCAAGACCCTAAGCGTTTGAAGGCTCTACAAGAAAGAATAGAGATTGGAGTTGAAATCATTATGACAGAACACTCCAAGATGATTCCTCAGAAGAAAATGGAACTAATGGTTGAACGTATTCTACTAATTGACAATGTCCGTGATATTGGATTACAAATTAGACAAGCAATGGAAATGGTCGCCCAAGGGGTAACAAAGGAAACAGTTCTAGGAGAAGCACGTAAGCGACTAACTGGAAACCCAGTACTCGCCAACACATTTGCAAACACAACCTACGAAGAATTGATTGGCAAGATTAAGCCGTTTGAAGCAACAGGAGGACTACACCACGACATAGGATTCCTACAACGCCCAGACACGGCAAACTTCTGTAGAGAAATTTTGGCTGCAATCGCTTGAGGTGAACGTAAATGGACGACGATGAGTCAAATTTTGAGCGTGACGCTTCATTAATGTCATTAAACACATTGATGTATTTGTTGTTGTTCATAGTACCTGCATTAACCACAGGATTACTTCTTTCCCTAAACACTAACTGGGAATTGACTAATGTTTCTATAGTGTCTGTTGCCGTACTTAACGCAAGCATTAACAGCGTAATTGCATATCTAACAATTAGACTAGACGGTAAATCAAATGATACACTAGACCATCTTGATGTTGTCATTGATGCCACCGAAGAATTAGATGATACACTACAAGATGCTAACGCCAAAGTCACATCATTTACTTCTGATTTAGACGAAGCAAAGGGTATATTCCAAAAGGTCGGAGTAAACTTAACTGAATTAGACTTAGAACCTATTGCCGAGGTTGTTGAAAAATTAAAAGAAAACAAAGATGGTTTGAACGAAGTATTAGATAACCTGCGTGAAGTTGATGTAACATCATATATTAACCAAGCAAAGCGCATTGATTGGAAACAATTACTAGATGCTGCGGAAGAAATTCTAGGATTTATTCAAGCAAGAAATGTTCCTGCTGAACCAGTTATATCAACTAATGACATTATGCAAAACATAACAATAGGAGAAAGAGTACCTATTGAAATTGAAGATGAATGGCCAGAGGAAGAGGAAGAATACACTCCAGACTGGGATGATGATGAGGAAGAAGAGGAAGATGAAGAATATACACCTCCTCCTATATCATTGATAAGAAACAGGGCACCATCACTAAAACGAAGGTGAGTTTATGCCCAAGGTTAGGATTACCATACCCGGCACACCTGTTGCACAGGGCAGACCTAGGCTGACTACATTTGGGGGTTATGCTCGGGCATACGACCCGAAGAAATCACGAGACTGGAAAACTATGGTCAAAGAATTTGGAATACAGGCCATGCGAGAACAGGGAAACGTAGATTTGTTTAACGGGCCCCTCAAGGTATGGATTAAATGCGTAATGCCTTTACCAAAGTCTTCGCATAGGAAGAGAACACCCGTGCCAGAGAAGTGGAACATCAAAAAACCAGATGTAGATAATCTATACAAAGGAATAGCAGATGGTTTGGAAGGAGTAGTGTATCATAATGATTCTCAGATATGCGACTTACAAGTTATCAAGAAAACGGCTGCCCAAGAAAAAGGACCTAAAGTAATGATAGAAATTAGTACCATTGACGAATAGCGCAGGTGTTAATACAAAGCATGAGTTGGGAAAGACATGGCCGAGCAGGTTCTTCGTGTAAAGTTCAAGCCCGGTACTTCTATGGAACAGAGATTCAAGGTTGTTGTAGAATACCTACGCAGACTAATTGAAGATGGACTACGAGATAGGTTCGTCAGACAAAAGGCAATAGAAATAATCCACCGTGCCGGAGTCAAACAACATGATGAACTTGGGGAGATAACCGCTATAACAAAGTGGGTACAAAACAATGTCCACTATGTCAAGGACCCATGGGCAGTGGAGTACTTCATGACGGCGAGACGTATACTAAAAGACGTAGACGCAGGAAAGTCTGGAGCAGATTGCGATGACTTCGTTATCGTATGGGCTTCACTATTAGGAGCACTAGGATATCAAACAGGAGCCATCATTGTAGACTCAAATAAAGATGGAGTATTCAACCACGTAATGGGATGCGTCAAAACAATGGGACCAACAAAGAAATACGGCAATAAATGGATTGTAGCAGAATTAATCTTCCCTAATTTCAAACTTAATCAATCAGTACCAGTAAGTAGAGTATATCCATTGATTGCAGACGCAAGTACTTCAAGAACACCAATTCACCATCAAAACATTGCTGGAGGAATCAATTCATTAAGTGGTGCTTCATCCGGTAGTCTAGGTACGGGATATAAGCACCCGTATAGTAGAGTACTTGGCTTTATACAAAATAGACGGTGATTGAATGGTTTGGATGGGTTCAGAAAGAGAAGACGACGGGCACATACCTATCGGATTCCCAGATGAAGAAGTCGCACAACTAGGCAACTCCGACATGGCCAATTTCAATATCAATAACGATGCCGAGCGTTTGATTAATGAACACCCAGAAATGAAACAGTTAGGTGCGCTACCTAATCTTCCTGCTCCCAGAACTACCCCTATGGGTCTTATTGCTAACAAAAAGGAGTCATTTATGCTCCTTGGAATTGGCGCATTATTAGGACTCGGTATTGTTAGAATCTGGGACCATAGAACCAAGTGAGGGAAAACAATATGCAAATGAGTATGAAAGAAGCAAAGCGCAGAGGTATGCTACAACCGAATCAAATGCCGGCCAGTAGTAATAACTTCTTTGAAACCGACATTAGACTACCAGAAGAATATATGGCTAACGTACAACGTTCACCTATTATGTTCGGTGGCCTAGGAAGAATGAATGGATTCGGAAACGACCCAGAATTTAACCAAGGACTAGAAAACCTACAAACACCCGGACTTTACGGAATGTTTGGAAATCTATCATTGAGTGACGGCGGTTTCATCAAAGCGGTTGCAACAGGTGGAGCATTGCTCGCACTAACAGGCAACCTAAATCCAACAAAGATGAAGATGAAAGACGTAGCAATGTACCTCGGTGGCGGCTACATTCTTTTGAAAGCACTAAACTGAGGCGATTCCTTGAGAGGAAATCCATCGTATCACCTAGGGTATAGCCCTCACGCTCCTTACGGTGATTTAGGATTTTCATTTAAGAAAACACTCAAGCGAATGAAGAAAAAAGCAAAAACTGCAAGCAAAGCAGTTAAGCGAACATCTGCATTCAAAGATTTACAGAAGAAGACTTCATCAGTACGCAAATCTTCTACATTTAGAAGAATGATGGATAAAGCAAAAACAGCAAGTAAGTCAGTTCCTAAACCAGTCAGAAAAAGTACACGCACATTCCTTACACGCTCCAAGGCTTTGGCACTCAAAAAGAATAAGGCCCTAGCAGCGAAAAAGGCCATATCACGCAGAGATGGCACTAAGATTCCAATGCCCTTTGGACCCGACATGGTATACTACAAAGGAAAACCAATACCAAAAAGCAGGTACCTTAGTATACTCAAGTCTAAGCGTAGAGCAGCCTCTACGCCAAAACCAGTAGCCAAGAGAGCACCTACACGACAACGTGTATCTAAGCCTGTAAATAGAGCACTCAAACCTAAACTAGTAGTAGGACCAGTAGGACCAAGAGGAGGAAGTGGACCAACTGGCGAACAAGGACCCAGAGGATATCCCGGAGCAAGAGGACAAAGAGGACCTAGAGGAATGCCGGGCAAAAGCATTTCAACAACAGATAGATGGAAGCATAAACTTGAGAAAGATGAAATGCGAAGAATCTATCAAAATAAAATGCGTCTAGGAAGAGAACGTAATGCTCTAATCAATAATCAACTTCAAGAAATGCAAACAAGAAATGCAATACTAATGCAAAGAATAAATGAGCAAGAATCAATTGCCGAGAAAAATATTAACAACGCAACAGTATACAAACAGTGGCGTGACTTCAAAGAAGCAGCCCAAGAAACAATATTCCCAAAACTTGGCGGTATTGATATAGAGGATGAGTATGTCGCATCAAGTGTATCGGCCTTACCTTGGGTGATACTCGGACTCGCATTAATTACAAGGGAGGGCTAAGATGGCAAAAATACCAATACGACCACCTAACACCCCTAGGGAAGTTAAAGCAGCAAAGAGCGCAATTCATAGACTTGAGAAAAGAAGCGCAAAGATTCGCAGAGATATAATGAATCGCAGAGTAGACAATCTAAGCGAGGCACGAAGAATTGCAGCGAATCAATCTGCTAAAGCCAAAGAATTGAGAATAGATTTAATCAATTCACCTGCTGAAAAGTACTCAAAGCGTAACAAGTACCACAGATATAGAATGCCAACAAAGGTTAAATCTACACGAAGAAGACCTCGTCGCAGAATCCCACTAAAGCGAAGCATCCAAGCATCCGTTGCAGCAAGAAGCAACAAACTGCGACAATCTAAGGCAGCAAAACCATTCAGTGTTACAAGACCCTCCCCACGACCACCGCAAATCAAGCGAAGAGTCAGAAGGGCACCAAGAAGAGGATATGTCAGAAGAGTACCTCAAAGCCCAGTTCGTTCGGCAAAGAACATTGTAAGAAGGCCATCTAGAATGTCGAGAATGTTCAAGCGCATGGCAAGGAGAACACCTTCAAGAAGCAAAAGAATGGCTCTTAATCGAGAAGCATTAGTTCAATCAAGAAACGCTAAAGTTGCTAAATCTCAATTAGATAAGAACAGACTACAACAACAAAATGCTCGTATTGCAAGAATGCGTCAAAGATACCTACAACAGCAAAAACAACGCAAATCTACAAAGAGAGTTTTACCTAGCCCTCAGGATGCTAGAAGAATTAGAAAGCGAGCAATATCTAGGCAAACGTACGTTATCAAGGGGAAGAGAGTCTCTAAACCAGTTTACGATAGATACATGTCCCAACGGAAAGCAATCCGTGACAGACAAAGAGCATTGAGGAGAAACAAGGCTCGCAGAACATCTCGCAGAAGGGCACCTGTAAAAATTAACAGGCCACGAAGTAAGGCAATGAATTTACAACAACAGCAACGCCAAGGTCAATCAATCGACAGGATGAAAGCGTCTGCAGCGCAACGCTCAATGCTTGAAAGAAATCTTCAACGCAGAAGAATAGCAGAAGCAAGAAGCAGAGATATTGCACAACAACGCCTAAGGATGCTAAGAGAAAATATGACCCGAAGCAGAAGTGCGGCGGTCATGCAAGCAAAGCAAATAGAAGAACACTTGGCTAAACTAAAAGCAAAACAAACAAGTGTACGAAGTAGACTATCCCCAATTAAGTCCAGAATCTCAACATTCAGAAGGTCATTCAAACTAGGAGAAGCAAATCTAGGAGCCATTCGCAGGGACGACACACTTGCTGCCAATCATCGTGACAATATGCAAGAACTTTCCAAACTTGAGAATGAAGCAAGCGCACTAGGAGCAATTTCTAGGAAACTCAAGCAACAGGAAATGAACCTACTGGGAGAACTACAATCACTTTCAGACCAAATCGGAAACCTAAATCCTAGTAGGTTATACAGTGAAAACAAAGAGAACCTAAGCGAAACAAAGAATCTTGAAAAGTGCCTAGGAGATAAACTACAGGCACTGAATCAAACAGGGCATGTATCTGGAGAAGGTATCAATAAAGCAAAGGCAATCATTAGACAATTTGACAAGCGTCAGATTCCATTTGCAGAAGCCAAGACCCGTATCTATAGAACATTAAAGCAAGCACATACTCCAAAGGGAGGAGACATGCTAAAGCGAGATGTTGCAGGAATGCAAGAAGAAATCAATGGTTATGAAATGTACGTACTAGCCTCGCAAGGTATGGAATTTAGTGCAGCAGGCAAAGAAGCAATGCGCAAGTTGGTAAACAAATATGCGGTCGGCCAAATCAAAACAAAAAACGAAGCCGAGGCACAGTTCATGCAAATAGTAGGTAACCCAAGATTTGTTCAAAAGAAGGTCACTATTGCAGAACTTGGTCATGCAAGAGCATTAGGTATTGCAGCCACT
>MDTG01154461.1_pt1 | contig 10011 bp, 9 predicted proteins | sample 811421 | NCBI WGS metagenome assembly MDTG01 (sample SAMN05326645, study PRJNA326480) | marine metagenome | isolation source: seawater | place: Pacific Ocean: South East | collected 2011 | reverse complement strand
AGTTTATCAACACGCTGATTATATGATGAATGATAATGTACATAAATCAGAAACATTTGCTGGTAAAGAATATGATTATGTAGGAGATGAAAAATTAACTTCATACAAACCAATAGCCAAGCAATTGCAATAGACGCTGCGGGTTTGTTAGTTGTAGCCGCTAGTTGTCGGAATTTTTCAGCAAGGATGTTGTTAGCGCTTAGATGGGGTTCTTGAAAACGAGGGATTTGCTTTAAAAAATCCATTTTCTCTATAGCTGAAGCCGAGTGCGGATTGTCGGTTAGCAGTCCTCTGCCAACTGGGGAAAATGCAACTAGTGACGTGCCAAAATTTTTTGTAGTCTGGAGGAGTCCTAGCTCTGGACTTCGAGTTGCAAGCGAGTATTCTGATTGAACTGCGGCGACAGGGGAGATTTTTTGAGCTCTTTTTAAAGATGAAGGCGCTATTTCCGAAAACCCAAATTGTTTTATTTTGCCTTGCTTGGCTAACTCCATTAACGTGTGTGTCACTTCTTCTATCTCAATATTAGGGTCTCTGCGGTGTATATAGAATAAATCTACGCAATCGACACCTAACCTTTCAAGGCTTCCCTCTAATTCTGTTGTGAGATGTTTTTTTGTGTTGTCAAAACTTCTTTTACCAGTCTTCGGATCTCGCGTTATTGCCGCTTTGGTAGCGATGGTAAACAAGTCATTTTTTTGTTTGCCTTGTTTAGATAAATAGTTACCTATTACGTTTTCAGATTTACCCATTCCATAGACATTTGAGGTGTCGATGTGATCGATTCCTAAATCGAGAGCTTCCGTAAGCACTGCATGGGATTCGGATTCATTGGTGTCTCCATAAAAGTTGGTAAATGACATTGCTCCGATTCCAACCACTGAAACAAAGGGACCATTCTGGCCAAGTTGACGTTTTTTCATGTTTTACCTCAATCTAGTATTTTTAGCATTAGCCCCAATAGTTATGAAAAGTTGACTCTTTTTTATATTATTGACGCATGCCTTTATTGTGCTTTTTTATTAGTGATTTCATTGAATGTTATGTTCATATTGATAAAGATTATTGTTTAAAATATTTGGTATTCAGTTGAACTTGAGATTTCTATCGAACAAACTCAACAGTCTTTGCCAATGTTTTTCTGCTGATGGCTTATGAAAGAAACCGGTGCGTTTAGGGAACACAAAGCCATGTCCTGTTTTCGGATAAAGCTCTAACCTATAGTTGATGGATGTCTTTGAGAGATAATCCTGGAGATTGTCTATCATCGCTTGAGGGGCGTGCTCGTCTGTTTCTGCATAACCAAAGTAAATTTCCCCATTAATTTTGTTAGCATCTAGATGGGGAGAGTCATCTTGATCAGTAAACAATGAAACCCCATGAAATGAAGCGGAAGCCTTTATGCGGTCTCCTAGGTGGGCGGCGGCGGCAAAGGCAAAAGGACCGCTCATGCAATATCCCACACATCCAGCTGGTCCGGTTTTCGCCGCAGAATTATTCAGGGCATGATCAAGCATTATCTTGCAATCATTTACGATCATTGAATTTTTAAGGGTACTCATATGCTTGTACATGGTTTCCCGACTTTCTTTAGAGCCATCTATTTTAAAACCCGGTGCTACTCTATAGTAAAGGTCCGGGAGTAGAACGAAATATCCAGTTGTTGCAATCCTTCGCGCCATGTCGTGGAGCTCCTCCCGTTTTCCAGGGGCATCCATCAAGAAGAGGATGACAGGGTGTGGACCTTCCTCGTCGGGATGGACTATAAACGTGTTCATCTCCCCATCCGGTGTAGGTATATTTTTGTTGGTTTCAATCATTTTTTTTGGCCTCTTTACTTAAGCGGGTTTAGTGTAAGTATGTTTTCATGTTCAGTTGCTTCAAATCATATATGTTTTGTATGCGATTAACGTCCATTAAAATTTGGCGCACGCTTTTCAATAAAATGTGCAACACCTTCTTTAAAGTCATCTGACTCAAAGCTTGCCGGCATTTCGCTGTTTGCCACCAAGACTGCTTGTTCAAGAGGTTGCATCATAGCTGAGTATACTTGTTGTTTCATAATCTTAATAGATCGAGGTGAGGATAGGTTTGCTAGGTCTTTGGCATAAGCAAAAACGTTCTCCATAAATCTATTTGCCGGGAAGGTATCGTTAACTAAACCCATACTCTTTGCCTTGGAGGCATCTATTTTACGTGCAGAAAATAGCAAATCCAAAGCATTAGCATGGCCTACTATCTTTGACAACATCCAAGATATTCCATGCTCGGCGATCAATCCCCGACGGGCAAACGCAGTGGAGAAAACTGCTAATTCAGAAGCAAGTCGGATGTCACAGTATAATGACATAATTAGACCTAGCCCTGCTACAGGCCCATTAATTGCGGCAATTATCGGTTTAGCCACCGAAGGGAAATAGGTATATCTCATTGAAAAGTCAACCGGGAGGCTAAGGCCTCCTTTGATTTTATTATCAACTGCCTTGATGCTATCTGACGTCCTACTGCTTGCTTGGGATTTTTCCTGCAAATCACTAAGCCGCCCCATGTCTGCCCCTGCGCAGAATCCTCGTCCTTCCCCCGTTAATACTATAACCGATACATCTGGATCTGCATTTGCTTGAGTCATCAACTGGTGGACACTTTGTTCCATGGCCTCAGTCCATGCATTTAATGCTTTTGGTCTATTAAGGGTAATAACTGCTATTTTTTCTTTCTTCTCATACTTAACGTCTTGGTAAGTCATTATGTATTTTTCCTTTAAAATTTATACTATAGTGCTAAATGAAATATAATCCATTTAACAGTTGCTGAACAGAGTGATAATGAAGATGCTAATTTGGAGGGAGGAACATTGGAATACGGAGATATTAAAACTAATACAGACACTCTTCTGACTGAATTGCTTGATGGGGTGCTGGTTCTCAAGATGAATAGGCCCACAGTAAAGAATGCCCTTAATTCTGAGATGCTTGCAGCCATGAGTAGGGTGTTGGGAATGGCCCAGGTGGATGATGATGTAAAGTGTATTGTTCTAACGGGTTCCGGTGATGCCTTTTGCGCAGGAGGCGATGTAAAGGCCTTTGCAAAGGAGGCAACAAGTGGTGTGCCTGAAAAGATAGGGGTAGATACCAAGATTTTCAACCAGCGGTTATCTCAAAGAAATAGTGCAGGGCGACTGTATCAGATGCCTAAACCCACGTTGGCGGCAATTCCGGGAGCAGCAGCAGGTGCTGGTTTGTCTTTAGCTCTAGCGTGTGATTTAAGGGTGATGTCCGAAGAGGCCATTCTAACCACGGCTTTTGCCAAAGTAGGGCTCTCTGGTGATTATGGGGGTACCTTCCTTCTAACCCAACTTGTTGGAAAAGCAAAAGCAAGCGAATTATATTTTTTGTCGAATCGAATTAAAGCGCAAGAGGCTCTATCACTAGGTTTAGTCAATTGGGTTCTTCCGCATGATCGAGTGCGGGAAAAAACACTAGAAATAGCGAACCGTCTTGCCAACGGGCCATCTGTTGCTTATAGATATATGAAAGAAAATTTAAATAGGGCCATCAGCAGTGGAGACTTTTTGGATTGTATGGATCTTGAAGCTACACATCATATTGGCTGTTTCGCAACAGAAGATCATAAAAATGCTGCAATGGCCTTTGCCGAGAAAAAGGCGCCTTTTTTTAAAGGTAAATAAAGTAATTAGATGGAAAAAAAATCTGGAATTCACCTCCGTCAGATTTGTATAGTTGCTTACAAGTTGGAGCCTGTATTAGAGCAATTAAAGAGAGTTTTCGGGCTTAGGCCATGCTATACGGATCCCAGTGTTGGGGAGTTTGGTTTGCGAAACGTTTTGTTGCCAATAGGGACTGACTTTTTAGAAATAGTTGCTCCAATAAGAGAGAATACAGCCGCTAGTAGATATCTAAAACGTAGAGGTGGAGATGGCGGGTACATGGTTATATGCCAGGTTAGGAGGCAAAAAGAGCAAGAGGCGGTTAGAAGTAATGCGGAAAGAATTGGTGTTCGAATTGCTTGGGAGTCGAAAACAGGTGAGTTTAATTGTATGCAATTGCATCCAGGGGATATGGGGGGGGCATTTTTTGAGGTAGATTGGGATTTCAACGAGGATTTGTTGGGAAGTTGGCATCCAGCTGGCGGTTTCGGATGGACGGATGATAATCATGTTGGCAATGTTAGAAAAATAAGGGGTGTACGAATACAGAGTCTGAAGCCTGAAAAGCTGGGGAGTCACTGGAGCAACGTGAGCGGCATACCTCTTTGCACACAAGGTGGTCAGATTTCCTTGCCTTTCTTGAATGCCGATTTGCAGTTTGTTAACGTAAACGATAATAGGGGAGATGGTTTGTCAGAAATTGATTTTGAGGTAACTGGATCTAATGAAATATTTAAACGCGCTGATAAGCAAAAATTGTTAGCACAAGACAAAAAAATTTGTATTGGTGGGATACGGTTTAATATATTTGAACGGACCACTGAGTAGTCAGAGAAAATCAAAAAAAAATTTGGTGAATTTAAGGGATTGTTAGGAGGTACTTTTATGTCTGCTGTAGAGGTGATGGAAGATTTAGAAATCGAGGTTTGTGGCTGGAGGCATGATATTCACTGTCATCCTGAATTGGCCTATGAAGAGGTGCGCACCTCAAAGCTTGTTGTTAATGTTTTACGGGCCGCTGGATTAAAAGTATATCAGGGAGTTGGCGGTACCGGAGTGGTTGGTGTTTTGCAAAAAGGCAAGGGAAAAAAATCGATTGCACTGCGGGCAGATATGGATGCGTTGCCCCTGTTAGAGGAAACAAACTTACCGTATAAGTCCGTAGTAAGAAAAAAAATGCATGCCTGCGGTCATGATGGTCATACGGCGATGCTTCTAGGGGCGGCCAAACTATTGGCTGAATCGGTAATATTTGATGGGACTGTTTATTTTATTTTCCAACCTGCGGAGGAGCATCTTAACGGAGCTTATAGCATGATCGATGACCGACTTTTCGAAATTGCTCCGGCTGATGCCTATTTTGGTATGCACAACTGGCCAGGATTGCCGGTGGGCAAGTTCGCAATTTGCGAGGGACCAATGATGGCATCTTTTGATAAGTTTGATATTTGTATCAAAGGTGTTGGTGGTCATGGCGCTCTACCTCACAAGGGAGTAGATCCGATAATGGTTTCATCCCAAGTTATAACGAATCTTCAATCTATAGTTAGCCGAACCGTGGACCCATTGGAGTCGGCAGTAATAAGCGTTACGCATATTAGAGGTGGTGAGCCTTCTTACAATGTTATTCCGAATGAGGTGGTTTTAAAGGGGGCGGTTAGGTCTCTTAGTCAGCAAATTCGAACTCAGATTAAAGGAAAAATCAACCATATAGTGAATGGGATATGTGATGGGTTGGGGGCGACTTGTGAAGTGTCTTATGAGGAGGTTTGTCCGGTGTTGGTAAACCAGCCGAATGCTGTTGAGCAAGTTGTTTTAGCAACCTCAGAGGTGGTGGGGCGGGATAACGTGCTGCTTGACATAGACCCTGTTATGGGGTCAGAAGACTTTGCGGCTATTTTGGAAGAAAAGCCTGGGGCTTATCTCTTTATTGGAAACGGTGATGGGGTTGGCTCTTGCATGGTTCATAATCCTAAGTATGATTTTAATGATGAAGCTATACCTTATGGAATTAAATTTTGGTGTCAAATAGTAAAATCACAGCTGAGTATATAAAGATTAATCTTAGATATTATTGATGTCAGAGTAAAAAAATATTCAAATAAATGAAAGAAAAACAGCGCAGGATTAAATATTATCTGAAGACCATCGAGGAGGATCCTGAGGCTTTTGATGAATGTGTGGAGTTGGCTGATCTTTATCTCGAGGTGGGAGATATTCCCAAGGCTAGGGCCTACTATGAAAAGGCCCTTTTGATAAACCCAACCTGTTCTATAACGCACAACGAATTGGGGTTACTACTAGAAAGAGATGGCAATGTTGGCGAAGCCATGAGAAGTTATAAAGCTGCCTTACTTGTTGATCCAGGCTTTGCAGAAGCTCATAATAATATTGGTAACTTGCGGCATGAAGAGGGAGATTTAGACGGCGCGATAAAAAGTTATAAAAAAGCTATTAAAAGTGACCCATTGTTAGCGGAAGCCTTTAACAATATAGGAAATGTTAAGGTTGATTTAGGCAAAAACAAATCAGCAATTAAAAATTTCCGAAAAGCTTTAGAAATTGACCCGAAAATGGCAGAACCTTACATTAATCTAGGAAACTTATATAAAGATATTGGACAAATCGAAGACGCAATTGCCAATTATAGAGTCGCTTTGCGGCTTTCTCCAAAAGAAGAGGCAACCAGGCATAATCTTAACGCAGCTCTTGGTAAAACTACTAAGCATGCGCCAAAGGATTTTGTTCAAGAGATTTTTGATGAATATGCTCCGCGATTTGATTCCCACTTAGTAGATGATTTGGGTTATAAAATTCCTTCGATACTTCGGGAGTCAATTGAAGCCGTTTATTCAGATTGGAATATGCCTAGGGGGCTAGATTTAGGTTGTGGCACTGGAATATGCGGCTCAGTTTTTTCAGATAAAGTGGTCGAAATGGTTGGCATAGATATTTCACCGAAAATGCTTGAGGTTTCCAAAAATAAAAAAGTTTACAGCGAACTGGTTCTGGGTGAGTTAAATGAAATTTTGTCGGAACGTACTGACCAATTTGATTTTTTTGTTTCAGCTGACGTTTTTATTTACGTTGGGGATCTAGATTCTATTTTTTCGTCTGTAAAAAGGTTATCTAATGGGAAAGCATTATTTGTTTTCTCCACGGAACATGTGGAAGGTGATTCTTACGTTCTTTTGCCAAGTGGGCGCTATGCTCATTCTGAGAAATATATTAAAAAACTGTCTAGCCAGTATGGTTTTTCTAGAACAAGTTTCTCTTTTGAGAAGGTGAGGAGAGAGGGTGAAAAATGGATCAAAGGGGGGGTCTATATCCTAGAAACCTAGTAAATCCGGATGCGATGTTGGGTCTACATGATTAAGATAAAAAATTAATGTCTCAATTAGGACTAATTGAAAATTCGATATCAAATGGTTTGGCAAATTATTTATTTGTGAATAGACGCTATTTTTAATAATATACTCCGTCGTTAGCAGTGAGTTTTTTGTTGGGTAGCTTTGCTTTCGGATGTAAGATACGACGATTAGAGAAATGACAATTACGTGAACACTAATCCATTTGCTAAAATTAACATCTCTTTCCATGGGGGGTGTTATTTTTTATTAATCAATTTGTTTTTTGTTATTTTTGGAAATTATAGTCTTGCTAATGATGAAAATTTTCAGTTTTCCCCGGACTGTGCTATCAAGAAAGAAAAAAGATTTGTAGATATACATATTTTTATAGAACATCCTGATCAAGCCCAATCCAGAATTTTAAACATACTGTGTGATGATCTGATCGGTAGCAATTATTGTTCGGCTGTTTTGCTAAAGATGGATTTCTTGATTTCCGGAAATATTGGGGATAGTGTAATTAAACATATAAAAAAAGTTAGACTGCACAAAATATCAAGTAATACAGCTGAAATCGTTTGGCCGGGCAGTCATCTTCGCATAGATAAAAAGTCTGGATATGTAACCTGGGAAAAAAACGGTAAAATCACAGGTTCGTCTTGCTTCAGTAAAAAAACAATTAAAAATAGGTAGGCAGGAAGCCCTCATTATAGAGGTCTTCCTGATGTTCATTTTAATGAGAATTATTTTTCCCCTTCTTTGAATTATGTGCAGCCTCAATGTTAATTTTTTTTGGCTTTAGGGCATCTGGAATTTCCCTCACAAGTGTTACACTTAACAGGCCGTCTCCTAGTTCTGCTCCACTAACTCTAACATGTTCAGCTATTTCAAATTTTTTGGTAAATGCTCGAAATGCAATGCCTTGATAAAGGTAGTTGGTTGAAGTGTTATCGTGGTGTTTTTTACCACTAACAGTCAGTGTGCCGCCTTCCACTTGCAGATCTAATTCTTTGGCACTGAATCCGGCAACAGCAAGTGTTATACCGTATTCCCCATCCCCGGACGATGTAATATTATATGGGGGGTAGGTTTGCTTGCTATTGTTGGTTGACAAGCCTTTATCGAGCATTCCGGCTAATCGGTCAAACCCAATAGTGCTGCGGTAAATTGGACTAAAATCAAAATTGTGCATCATTTATATTCTCCTTCAGAAGCAATAAGATTAATGTTAAGGGTGGACAATCATTTGAATGCAATCTGCCCACATTATTTTAGATAGGGATTAAAATAATTTTTTCAAGAAAAAATATATATATTTTTCAAAAAAAAGTTTGCAGACTCAAGAGGGGTGCAGATGAAAAAAATGTTACAAAGGATTCCCTTAGTTTGTTAATTGTTTTATCAATTTAAAGGTTAGTCGAGCGGGAAACCACCACAATAAAAACAATCGCCATCGCAAGGGAATTTGAGTATCCAAAAAAGCAGTCTCGACCAGGTAATAAAATAATAGTTTGCTAGGTGACCCAGTCAAGTTTTGCTCTTTCAAAGGTGGGCCTGGGGCTATTGTTTTTCCTTTTAAATAGCTGAAAATTTTTTTTGCTTGAATTTTCCGATTGTTGGTTTCAGTAATAAAGACTAAATCGTCTCCAAATCGTTCCCTTTTTTTGTATGTCTCATCGAATTCCCCTTTTCCTAAACGGTGATGCATATGCTCAAAAATAGTGTTTTCCAAAAAATGGGTTCGCTTATAATGGTTCTTTTCTAAGCGCTTGAAAATATCTAGCAAATGGTATTCAATGAAAGATCCCTTGTAGGATTTGGGAAATGGATCAATCAGCAGATTACATAATTTTCTTGATAGAATTGGGAAAGTTGGTTGCTTCCGGCCTTTAAAAAGGTCGTTAGGGTATCCAAGATAAATCCCATCTGGATATTGGGCGTCCATTTGAAGAACGTTTTCGTCCCAATTTTCAGTCCTTACCTCAATATCATCATTTACAAGGAATATAATTTCACCATTGGATGCCTTGAGGCAATCTGTGTTGTATTTTCCCATTGTTTGCCTGGGTCTGATAATCATATTAGTCTTTAACTGATCATGGGCTAGATCATGGCTGGCGATATCATCGTCATCAACACACAAAATTACTTCTATATTTCTAGGGTTGCTAGCTTTATTTGCTATGCTATTAAGAAATTTGAGGCATTGTTTTTGCCTTCCTCTCGTGGGAAGCAGAAGAGAAATAGTCTTTCTTTTCACAATCAAAAACTCCTAATAATCTAAATTTTGATAATATTCAATTACTTCATCGATGGGGCCGTATCTGGCAATTTTCCCCATATTTAGGCAAAAGCCAGTGTCACAGATAGAGGCCAACTCAGGCATATCGTGCGATACTACGACGATAGTTCCACCGTCTTCTTTAAATTTATTAAGATGTTGGATGCATTTTTTTTGAAATTTGGCATCTCCGACTGCGAGGACCTCATCTATAAGTAGAATATCACTGGCAGCATGAATAATGATAGAAAACCCAAGGCGGGCGACCATTCCGCTAGAGTATGATCTAATGGGTTCATCTATAGCCGACTGGATTTCGGAAAAATCTATAATATCGGGAGTAAGGGCCTTGACCTCCTCTTTCGTCATTCCAAGTATCACACCGTGAAGAAGTATGTTTTGCCGGCCAGTCAAGTCCCCATGAAAGCCAGCGCCAAGCTCAAGAAGAGATGCCACCCTACCTTCCGTCCGGATCTGACCTTGGTCAGCTATGATGGTCCCTAGAAGAAGGGATAGTAGCGTACTTTTACCAGTGCCATTCGGACCAACTATTCCAAATGCTTCTCCGGCTTTTACGGAAAATGATATTTCGCTTAGTGCCCATTCCCGATCGAACCTATTCTTATTTTTTCGGCTACCATGTAAAATAAACTCCTTAATCCCCATGGCTTTGTTTTTATGATACTTTTTCCAAACATCAACGCATTCAATTT
>MDTG01078993.1_pt1 | contig 10011 bp, 9 predicted proteins | sample 811421 | NCBI WGS metagenome assembly MDTG01 (sample SAMN05326645, study PRJNA326480) | marine metagenome | isolation source: seawater | place: Pacific Ocean: South East | collected 2011 | reverse complement strand
GTAAGTGCTGAAGACGAGGAAATGATCAGGCAAGCTGCGGGCCCAGATGCGGTCATAACCATCGTTGACAGCCCCAAGGAGGGGGTCGGCCACGCTGCGGAAGCTGACGTCATACTCGGTATCACACCAAAGTGGCTCTTTGAAGCTGCACCCAAGCTCAAATGGGTCCACGCCACAGCTTCGGGCGTCGACATGTTTATGTACGAAGAGTTCATTCACAGCAACGTCCTCCTAACCGGTGAGAAGGGGCTGGTAGGTGGCCATCTAGCGGACACGGCCTTTGGCCTCCTTCTGGCTCTCACGAGAAGGATTAAAACCGCCATAGAGCTTGGACCCGAAGGGTGGACTCTTGAGAACCGCGAAATGATGCGCTTCTCTGAGGTCGAACTAGAGGGCTTAACAATGGGTATTGTCGGTTTTGGCGGCACAGGACGCCATCTAGCTCGCAGAGCAGTGGCCTTCGGCATGAAGGTTCGAGCGATTGATGCCTTCTCGGTACCTGCGAGCGACGGGGTTGAAAAAGTTGAGGGCATGGAAGCTCTAGATGACTTGATCGCCGTCAGCGACGTGCTAGCGGTAGGGCTTCCGCTGACAGAAGAAACTAGAGCGATGTGCGATTACCAGTTTTTTCAGGCGATGAAACCAACTGCAATTTTTCTTAATGTGACGCGGGGGGAAATTATCGATGGCGCCGGCCTCGAACAAGCGCTTCAGGAGGGAATAATCGGTGGCGCTGCGCTAGACGTTGCACCAATCGAGCCACTGCCTGCAGATAGTCCTTTGTGGAGCTTCGATAACTGTGTGATGACACCCCATACTGCTGGGGCCAGCCAACATAGGGGCCGGAGAAATCTCGAGAGGTTCTGCCGTAATTTGGTCGCTTTACGCGATGGGCATGAGCTTGAAGGCATCGTCGACAAAACTGCTGGTTTCTAGATTCCAAGATTTCTTCTCTAGAGACAACCAATGGCTGGCCTAGTCGGGATTCACCTCGATCGCACCAGCCGAAGAAAGCTTCTCTATCTCTTCTTCGGTAAACCCGAATTCAAGCAGCACCTCTTTTGAATGTTGGCCTTTCAGAGGGCTTGGCATTCGAATTTCTGAAGATACCCCTTCCATATTTGTGGCATTTCTAATTATCGAGATATCTCCGGCGGTTGGGTGAACTGCTGGGGTGGCCATACCTAGATGTTGGACTTGTGGATCAGAGAACGTTTGGGCCACTGTGTTGACCGGGCCACATGGAACCCCCACAGCGTTGAACCTCTCCACCCAACTATCACCAGTGTCCTTCAGTAATTCTTTTTCAATGAGATCGTTCAACTCTGCTTTGTTTTCACGCCGCGCAGCGGCCGTGGCAAAGCGCGGATCGCTCAACCATTGCGCTACCCCCAGTTCCTGACAGAACGCCTCCCAGAGACGCCCACCCGAGGCAGCAATATTTATAAAACCTTGAGCAGTCCCGTACATACCCATTGGACCTAGCGTTGGGTGATCATTACCCGCTTGCAGTGGGTTGTCCCCAGCTATTGTCCACCTAGCAGCCTGAAAGTCCAGCATGCCTATCATCGACTCAAGAAGGGACGTGTGCACCCACCGCCCTTCTCCAGTCCGCTGACGTTCGTGAAGCGCCGTCAAGATCCCTATAGCGAGTTGAAGGCCGGCCGTTACATCACTGATAGCAACACCAGCTCTTACAGGCCCATGATTAGCGTCGCCAGTGACACTCATTAAGCCACCCATACCTTGAGCTATCTGATCTACTCCCCCGCGCTCCCCATATGGGCCATCCTGACCAAATCCTGAAATTGAACCAAGAATGATTCGCGGATTAATTGATGACAAAGTCTCAAAATCAAACCCCAACTTGTATTTGACTTGGCTTCGCATGTTTTCGACAACCACATCAGCAGACTGAACAAGTCGATGGAACGCTCTGCGTCCATCAGGGTTCTTTAGGTCTATGACCATTGAACGCTTGTTTCTGTGCAGATTTAACTGATCGGGCGAGGAATCCGCACCAGCTTCAAACCCTCCAGAAGGAGACTCCACGCGCACGACGTTTGCGCCCCAATCCGCTAACTGACGAACGGCGGTGGGTCCTGCACGCGCGATAGTCAAGTCGAGGACCGTAATGTCAGCTAAAGGCATTGACTGGGCCATCGAGTTTTTACCTTGGGTCCGGTTGTGCACCACGGACGAGATGACCTGGACGCATTCCTGTCAATTCACCTCGGCGAGAGACCTCGACGCCACTTACGAATGTGTGGCTGTAGCCCGTAGGGCGTTGGACAAGTCGCTTTCCTCCCGCAGGAAGGTCACGAACTAGTTCAGGGGATCCCACCGATAGCCGATCAAAGTCGATCACATTGAAATCGGCCTTATAGCCAGACTGCAAGAGTCCTCTATCCAAGAGCCCGTAAGTCTCAGCAGTCCTACGGGTCTGTTTGTTCACCAAAAACTCCAAGGAGAGGCGCTCTCCTCTGGTTCTATCTCGACCCCAATGAGTTAGCAGATAGGTCGGATATGAAGCATCACATATGGTTCCGACATGAGCACCGGCATCCCCTACGCCGCAGATGGTATGCGGGTCAGTCAACATTTCGAACACATCGTCCAGGGAGCCTGAGGCGTAGTTTTCGAACGGGTAGAGCAGCAAAGTTTCACCTTTACCGCTAGCCAACAGGTCGAGTGCCAACTCCCAAGGGCTTTCATTCATAGCTTCGGCTCTCGCCGCAACAGACGTCGATGGCTCAGGTTCGTAATTAAGATCGTCCCCTAACTCGAAGGCTCGAGTTAGTGCATAATTCATCCAATCGCTAAAACCATCTGCCGGTCGTTCATCAATGAGTTTTGTTCGCAATTCTCGGTTCTCTCGCAAAAGCGCAGCTCGCTCAGCAAGCGGAAGTTCCGAAATTGCCTTATAGGCCGGGTGATTACCAAACGGATTAACTGTGGCATCTAGCCCAAGGAGAACCCCGATCGGCCTGCAGCCAACCTGGCCGGTCATCGAGAGACCTTGCTTATTGGCGTGCCCAATCTGATTGAGTGTTTCTCTCCACAACACAGGCGAATGGTCAACTTGGATAATGAGGGCCGAGAGGGGCCTGCCCGAAATTCGAGCAGCTTCCTCTAGAGCCTCGAATTCTCCCGGACCAAAGTCACTGTTGACCTGCAAGACACCAGCACCCGAACTCTTCATTGCGTTCGCAATAGCGGCTAGCTCCGGATCGCCGGCACTTAGCGATGGAGTCAATCGGCCATCAGCGGCCTTATGTTTTGTTGTTCGACTCGTACTGAACCCCAGCGCTCCAGCCTGCAAAGCGTCACTTACTAGATACTCCAGTTGCACAAGTTCGTCTGCATTAGGACGTTCTTGGTGGTCGGCCCCTCGTTCTCCCATGACAAAAAAACGCAGTGCCCCGTGAGGAATCTGGCTCCCAATGTCCATCACGCGCGGCATACTCTCGAGGACATCGAGGTACTCGGGGTATGTCTGCCAGGTGAAATCGATCCCCTCCGCTAAGACGGTGCCCGGAATGTCCTCGACTCCTTCCATCAGATTGATTAAAAAGTCCTCACTTCCGGGTCGAACGGGGGCAAACCCGACTCCGCAGTTCCCGAATACCGCCGTCGTCACCCCATGCCATGACGAAGGGGTCATGTCTGGGTCCCATGTTGCTTGACCGTCATAATGGGTGTGGATATCAACCCAACCCGGAACCACTAACTGGCCATCAGCATCAATTTGCTGACGCGCACTTCCATCGATCTTCCCAACATCAGTCAGTAATCCATCGGAGACCGCCAAGTCACCCATAAATTCAGGCGACCCGCTGCCGTCAACGATGCGCGCGTTTCGAATGACTAGATCATGCATACCCCGAAAGGGTAGTCAGCATTAATCCCGCCCATCGAAAATATCGGACACGGCGAGAATCGAAGCAATATTGGTTCACAAGAGTTGGCTTGAATATCTTGTTGGAGTTCAAGATTCGGCTGTTGCCCGGCAACCCCATACCAGATCTAAAAATAGCTAGCGGTACACCTGAAAGCGCTACGGTTGAGAACTGTGCCCTGGCATCAAGGTGTTTCAGACACGCTGTTCGAGATTGAGTGCGAAGGTCACCGACACACGGTTGTTTGGTCAGCAGGTGAGTTACTTCTGCCAGACCACCCCAACATCAGTGCCGAAAAAGTTCTTGTTGCGCTCGGAGGACCAAAACCTCGATGCCTAGACATTCTCGATTTGTGGAATTTTGCACTTTCTGACGCCGGGTTCATCGAAGAGTGGGCGCCGTGGTACAAAGCTGACCACCAGAGACGTTGGTGGTTGAATACGGCTCTTGAGCGTCTGCGCTCAGAAGGTGTCCAAGACTTTCTGTATGACTTACCCCGAGATAAAGCTGTGAAAATGGGTGAGGTAGTCACAACTCTCCCGCACGAGTTTCTCGACCGAGCGATGGCAGCAGTAGTCGACGCTGCTGACAAACGTGGCTGGGACTTTGCTCCATCTATGCACCGACACCTAATAGAAGCGACCAAGTTGCGGGCTCGTCGCTCGTTAGTTCAAGCACTCGCAAACCAAAGGCCCTCTGTGCCAAACCCAGCTTTAATCCCCTTCACTTGCATAGTTGAACTATTGGACGTTCCTTCAGTCTCCGGCCGGCTTTCAGGCAGAGACAGCCATGTCGAGATTTCTCTGCATCCTCGATGGCTAAGTCGGGTCTGGGCTAGGGGGGTCTCAGTTCACGTTGGGCGTTTCACAGTTGACCTGACTGAACACAACGGAGTCACAACTCTGCACCAAATTGAGTGGTCTGAAGATAATGGTGAGCTAAGGCCATCTCTTGTCAACTGTCACGTGTGAGGAAGCCCCCAGTCGATCGGCTCATGGCCTACCTCTATAAGGGCCTCGTTAGTCCGAGAGAACGGCCTGCTTCCAAAGAAACCTCTGTGGGCACTTAGAGGAGAAGGGTGCGGTGCTTCGATTACGTAGTGAAGGTCAAGATTGATTAGTGGTTTTTTCTTTTGAGCAAAGGCCCCCCACAAAATAAAGACAACTCGTTCATCCTTCTTATTAACTAGTCGAATAATTTCATCTGTAAATATCTCCCAGCCCCGGTTCCTGTGAGAACCCGCGTTACTTGCCCGGACTGTGAGAACGGCGTTGAGCAACAACACACCTTGGTTAGCCCAAGTTTCGAGGTTGCCATGATCTGGCGCTACCAATCCGAGGTCTGAATGCAATTCTTTGTAGATATTTCGTAGCGATGGTGGAACGGACACTCCCCGCTGGACCGAGAAACACAATCCGTGTGCTTGCCCTTCACCGTGATACGGGTCTTGACCCAGAATCAAGACCTTTACATCGGCATAAGCAGTGAGATGCAAGGCCGCATAGACCTCTTCATCCGGAGGGTACACAAGACCTGCTTTTCGTTCCGCTTGAACGAACCCTTGCAGTTCCACCCAATAGTCTTCGACAAATTGCTGTCGTAACAACGGGTTCCAATCCGTCAACATAGGTAATTCCTCAAGAGAGTTCAGCCGCTGCCCGTCTGCTTAACTCAATGGAATCACCGATCCGGGTTCTGTAGTAATCGAGATCTACACCTTCCGCAGACTTTTGTCCTTGCATATAGCGGGCATAAACACCATGAATAATGCATGCGGTTTTGAAGTGGTTGAAGCTGATGTAATAAGGCAGATTTGTGAGATCACAGCCGGTTTTCGTCGCGTATCGTTCGATTAACTCGGATCGGTTTGAGAAACCATCGGCAAGAGTCGGAGCATTTTCTTTGTTGACTAACTCGTCACCCGGCTCAGCCCAAGTATTCAAGGCATAAGCAAAGTCCGCCATTGGATCACCAAGTGTTGATATCTCCCAATCCAGAACTGCAGTCAAGAAGCCCTCTTTACTGATCAAGCAGTTATGTAGGCCATAATCGCCGTGAACTACTCTGGCAGGTCCCTGCTCTGGCCGGCGTGACTCAAGGAAACCATGCAATTCGTGCAGATCAGGGTCGTCATAGGAAGCGCCTTCTGCCGATGCTTCCCAACTTCGATACCAGGTTCGTATTTGCCTACCCACATAGTCTTCCTTCTTACCTAGATCCCCGAGACCAACGTCATCAGGGTCAACTGAGTGCAGCGAAGCCAAGACATCCATAAACGAGATCCCGACGTTGGCGCGGGCATCTTCACTTAGATACTCCAACGCATCCTCAAGTTCGAACAAAGCCTTGCCATCCACTTGGCTCATCACATAAAAGTGGGCGCCGGTTACTTCAGGGCTCTCGCAATACCCGTAAGCGATTGGAACTGGAACAGCGGTTGGCCCGAGACCGCTGATAATCGAAAACTCGCGCCCCATGTCATGAGCTTTAGGTAGCAACTCGCCCATGGGTGGTCTCCGGACCACAGCACGGTTCCCCTTAAGGTCGGTAAGGGCGTAAGTCAAATTGCTGTGTCCACCTTCTAACTGCACCCAGTCAAATGGAGGTTCGAGTCCCTCAGTGTTGTCCTTAATCCATTCCTCAACGGCTTCAACGTCATATCCGATGATCTCAACACGTTCTGTCATTTGGTTCTCGCTCACTCCAAGGCTGTCGCACGACAATACGCGACATCTCCTCTGACGCGGAGTCCAATCTTGGTTGTCTGTTCCTCAACCGGCATATCGACGACGTCTCAGGATGGGATAGGAGTGTTCTGCCAGGCTAGAAATTGCCAGCCTTCGGACTCCTCTACCCAAACACACGTGTATCGACTTCGAAGTAGAAATTCTTTTTCTCTAGCTACAACCTTTATTTGAGCAGTTCCGTTTACCAGCGCTAAACCGCTGAACATTTGAATCTCGACGTCGCTGTTGTCTACTTGCCGGTAATCAAAAACACCGTTTTCGAGTGCCGTGATGTAGGACTCTTTCGAATCCACTGCAGCGGTCGAGTGGGTGTACCTCAAATTCGGATGAAGCAAACCGTCCAAAGTGGGTAAATCAACGTCGATCATCGCTTGCCATCGGCGGTTCTCTAACTCTTGAATTACTTCAGTCATTCCAAGAAACTAGCTATCTTTTTGCTTTCTAGTAATTTGAAGCCAATAGAAGCCGCCTTCAGCTATTGCATCAGGCCGCAAATAGATCAATTTGGCTTAGTGGCTACGACATACTCAATAAGGACCTGGGTCCTCACTCCGATTCCTGGCTCCTCCAGTTGAGACAGTTCCTCTCTGATGGAGTTTTCTACTTCGTTTGCGCCTCGCTCTTGAATGGCCATCCACGCTGGTCCCGCAGACATCCAGGCTCTCACCTCATGTTCGATATCTGCGCCTTCTAGATCGAACTGGACTGCTTGACGGTCGCGCGGAACCAAACCAGCGGTTTCACACATTTCTTCTGCACGGCCTTCCAAACCGATCTCCCCCAGTTGTTGAGACCAATCGATCTCATGATCCGATATCCGTCGTATGGCATGAAAGGCCTTACCGATTTGGCTACTTTCGCGGCCAGCCGAAAAGAAACTCAACCCAAGACAACCCCCTGGTTTGAGGACTCGTGCGGCCTCATGCACCGCATCTTGGTTAGGTCCCCATATGCCGCGACAACTCGTCGCTACATCAAAGCTTTCATCGGCCCACGGTAAGGCGTTCATATCTCCATGACGGATGTCTGCTTGCGGGGTGCGGCGTTTAGCGAGCGCCAGCAGACGATCCGAGGCATCTAACCCATGCGTCTGCGCACCTCGTCTGGACGCCATGTTGAGCATGAGGCCGGATCCGCAGGCAATATCCAAATAATCCGTGTCTTGGTCAACTCCGGTCGCCCGAAGCACCGCATCAAATTCAGGCCACCATCTAGGTTCCATGACAGCTGCCCAGACGTGCGCCTGATCTCCCCACCCTTTGTCAACTTCTTCCCAACTCATCTGCTTCACCAAACTCCAAGAATCATGTCCTGACGGGAACAGGACATTTGTGTTGAACTCTAGGAGGCTGAAGGGGCAAACAATGAGTACTTTTCGCAATCCACCCGAATTGGCATCGGTGTATATAGACCCCGCTGAAATGCCATGGACAGCATCTGAATTCCCTGGAGTTGAACACAAGGTCTTGTGGGCAGACCCGCCATCAGGCCGCTCCACGATTCTATTTAAGCTGGAACCAGGTGCGATAGTGCCCGCACACGAACACATCGATATTGAGCAAACCTGGATCGTGAGCGGGTCATTCGAGGACCACGAGGGCAAAGCTTTACCCGGTCACTACATTTGGAGGCCGGCCGGCAACCGGCATGAGGCACGCAGCGTGGATGGCGCTGTGATCTTGGGTTTCTTCCTCAAACCGAACAAGTTTGATCAAGGCTCGAGGTTCTACACCGAACCACAAGGGGATTAACCCCCTATCCATCCGCCATCAACACGCAATTCGGAGCCGGTCGTAAAACTTGAGTTGTCTGAGGCGAGAAATAAGGCAGCCTCAGCTACTTCTTCGGGTCTACCAAAGCGCCCTAAAGGGTGCCTCGATAAAGACCTTTCAACATATGGAGTTGGATCTTCGAACCGAGCGAAGGATCGTTCGAGTAGAGGGGTCTCAGTCGCTCCCGGGAGAATACAGTTAACACGAACACCTTCTGCTGCGTGGTCGTTTGCTGTCGTTCGACAAAGACTTACGATTGCCCCTTTGGAGGCTATGTAAGCCGCATTCGATATGCCACCCGAGACCGCAAGTTGGGAGGCTATGGCGACTATCGAACCACCTCTGTTGGCCATTCTCGGGATAACTGCCCTCATCCAGAGGTAAGTGCCTTTCACGTTCACCGAAAAAACTTGATCCCATTCCTCAGGTTGTGTATCTGGCACTGTCTTCCCGACCGAAATTCCAGCTGCCGTCACAAGAACATCTACTGAACCGAACTCTTCGATGACTTTCTCAGCTATCTCATTAGCCGCTGAATTATCAGATACGTCCGACTGGAACCAGCGACAGTTAGCGCCCTGCTGTTCAATCATCTCAGCTGTTTCCGCTGCTCCATTCGCATCAACGTCAACAATCGCAACCGTTGCTCCCTCTTCTCCAAAGCGGGTCGCTATCGATCTGCCAATTCCTGAGCCGCCACCTGTCACCACTGCGATCTGTCCCATAAGTCTCTTCATACATAGATCGTATGCTCTATACGAAGCAAGAGCCCTTAGAGCTTTGTGCAACGGTACGATGCCCCGACATACCTACAACACCGGTCGCCAAGTTCGACTAAGGCACAACATGAACAAAGAGAATCTTCCTGAACCCCCCAAGCATTTGTCGACCCAGGAATTTCGCGACCATGGCCACGCCTTGATTGACTGGATCGCCGACTATTGGGAGCGGGTCGAAGAGCTTCCGGTTACGTCGCAAATAGCTCCTGGCACGATACGTGATCAATTGCCGGCCAAGGCCCCAGAATTTGGTGAACCCTTTCAGAACCTCATCGAAGATCTCGACTCAATAGTCATGCCGGGCATAACCCACTGGCAACACCCTTCGTGGTTTGCCTTTTTCCCAGCTAATGCTTCACCACCTTCTGTTCTTGCCGAGCTGGTTTCTGCAGGATTGGGTGTCCAAGGCATGCTTTGGTCAACCTCTCCCGCCGCTACTGAGATTGAGAGCCACGTGCTTGACTGGCTGGTTGATCTATTAGCTCTTCCTTCATCCTGGAAAACTACGGAACAGGGAGGAGGCGTGTTGCAAATGAGCGCCTCAGATTCCACTCTCACGGCGCTCGTTGTAGCGCGCCACCAAGCAGCCCAACAAGGAATTGACCCGAGTTCGATGGTTGCTTATGCATCAACGCAAACTCACAGTTCAATCCAAAAAGGAGCGAATGTAGCTGGTTATGGCCACATAAGACTCATCGAAGTTAACGAAGAACAGGGGATGCGTTCCGACGCCCTGAGCGTTGCGATCGACCAGGACCGAGCAGATGGGCTTAACCCTGTGTTCGTTGCAGCGACAGTTGGGACCACTGGCACG
>MDTG01076854.1_pt1 | contig 10011 bp, 10 predicted proteins | sample 811421 | NCBI WGS metagenome assembly MDTG01 (sample SAMN05326645, study PRJNA326480) | marine metagenome | isolation source: seawater | place: Pacific Ocean: South East | collected 2011 | reverse complement strand
TAACTTGTTTAAAATTTTCAAAAAAATTCATTCATTAAATTTATGAATTATTAAAATTTTAAACAAGTTAAATATTGAATTATTTTGAGTAAGTGATTTAACTATAAATAATTTTTTCCCATGTATTACCCAAAAATAAATGATAAAACTTTGTTTATAATCTATTAATAAAATTTAATAATATGCGTGATGTAATTATCATAGGCGCTGGACCAGCAGGAATAACACTTTCTAATTTTTTAGATAAAAGTCTAGATGCGCTGATAATAGAAGAAGGCTCCAAAAATTACATTAAAACAAAGAAATTTAATTTTTTTGGAAATAGTAAGAAATTAGGAAATTTTCCATATAAAAATTATTCAGTAAATTATGCTCATATAAATTGCTATGGAGGAACGTCTAAAGTTTGGTCTGGATGGCTTAAACCATTTCCAAAGGACTGCATTAAATCTTGGGGTATTAGTAACAAAGATATAAATAAATATTTAAAAAAAACAAATATTTTTTTAGGTTTAAAAGATTTTAATATTTTAAGAAAAAAAATAAATAAAAAATTTAATAATTTTTTCTTGAATAATTTTATTTTAGAGCAATGGCAATATAATAGAAAAGTTTTCTTAAAAAAAAAAGTTAAACATAAAATACTTTACAATACAAAACTTCTTAAAGTTGTTCTTAAAAAAAATAAAATAGATCATATTTTAGTGAGTCAAAATGGTGTTATTAAGAAACTTTATTCAAAAAAATTTATTTTTTCTATGGGAGGTATATCCACAACTTTTAATTTATTGAAAATAAAAAAAAAATTAAATCAATCTGTAGGAAATACTTATACAGAGCATCCTCATTTAGTAATTGGTAGTCTCAAAACGAAAAAAAATTTAGACATTTTTTTAAGACATAAAATAAATAATATTGATATGAGAACAGGTTTGTTCTACGAAAAAACTAAAAACATTAATGCTTTTAGTATAACAATAGATAATAATAAATTTGTTTTTTCAAGACCAGCATTAGCCTTTCAGTATTTATTAAGATTAAGGTCAATTCCAAAAGGTTTTTTTAAAAATTATCCATTAAATAAATTTTTATGGGACTCATTTAAAGATTTGTGGGAGCTAATTAAGATAAAAATAACTAATAAAAAAATTGTTGTATTAAGATTTGAGCAAGAACTTAATAATAAATCTAAAATTAGACTTTTAAAAAGTGGAAAAATTTCACAAGATTGGTGTTTATCTTATAAAGATTATAAATTAATTGATTATTCAATAAATAAATTTAGAGAATTTATTAACAAAAATAAAATTGGCAATTTTTATTTAGATAAAGAAATAAAGAATATATCAAAATTAAATCCAAAAAATATTTCATTATTAGGAATAGGTCACCATATGTCTACGACAAAAATTAATAACTTTAAAAATGAAGGTGTGGTAAATTCTAATTTACAGGTAAATAAAATAAAAAATTTATTTATTTGTAGTTCATCAGTTTTTCCAAATGTAAGTAGTGAAAATCCAACATATATGATTAGTTTTTTAGCAATTAGATTAGCTAATTATTTAAATAAAATATTAAATAATTAATTAATTTATTTTATATCTATAATTGATTTATAAAGTTTGTATTTCCCCATATAATAGAGAAAGTTAGAATATGGATACGTGTATAGTGCTGAAATGTTAAGGAAAATTAAATTTTTAATTATATCAACTTTTTTCTGACTTAAATTATTATCCAATATAAATTGGTCTAAAATATTTTTGCAATTTAAATAATTTTCTTTTACAAATATGTCAAATTTAATTTCATTTCCATCTCTTTTAATATTAAAAAGTTTATCATTAATAATTTGATGATTTAATTCAAAACCATGTTTTAGTTTAGCTAGATCGTAATATTGATCACCAATATTATCCAAGTTACCAAAACTTTCTCTAAAATCTATAAGACAAAATTTATTTTTTTTAATTTTAATAATATTCTCAAAATGGAAATCCCCATGATATTTTACTGGTATACCGTTACTAAGATCTTTCCAGTCAATTAAGTTAATAATTTTTTCAAGAGTAGGAACTAATGTGTTGTTAATTTTTAATTCTTCATCAACAATATTATTGTTAGAATAAAAAAGGTCAATACGGCTTAAAGTTTTTTCATAATAAAACTCATGACATGATTTTATAAAATTTTTTTTTGATTGATTATTCAAATTTTGTGTATGCCAAAGATATTCTTTAGACCAATTTAATAAATATTTTAAATCTTTATCTATATTTTTTGAATAACTCAGTATTTTACCTTTAACAAATTTATATGAATAAAAATATTTTTTTTTTGAAATAATTTCGGGTACTATTTTTTTTAAATTTGCAGATCGTTTCACTCTTTTTTGAACTATTTTAGAGTTAGTAAAAAATTTAAATACTTTATTTTTAATAAAAAAAATCCCCTGGTCATTTTTTGGAATAATATTTATTTTCTCAAATTTTTCAGATGCCTTTCTATAGTAATTCGCATCTCCTATGTCGTACCATGTATTTGAAATTTTATATGAAATTTTTTTTTTATTTTCAATTTGATTTAAAAAATATGAAACCTCTCCAATACCTTTATTATCTTTTTTAATTGTATCAACAAAAGTTTTATAGTCTTTAATAAATGATACACCAGTATAATTATAAACATTTTTTAATTGATAATTTTTTTTATCAAAAATATTTTCTATAAATTTACCATTAATTGATGCAGTCCTATATCTCATTGAATCTGAAATGTTGCTAGATAATATCAAAGTATCATTTATAAGATTTTTTGAAAATCTATTATTTACAATCAAACTATCATTTGCATGAAAAATAAATTTATCTTTTATAAAATCAGAGCATTTTTCTAAAGTATGCGTTAATCCTGAACCGGGGCCCTCAAAGTTTTTTATCTTAACAAAATTAAATTTTTTTTCAGGATATGCTAATGTTAAAAATTCTTCTATATGCTCTCCTTTATAACCAAGCGCTAATGTAAATTCAGTATCTTTAGGATAGCAATCTATAATATGAGAGATAACAGGTTTTAATCCTACCTGTATGAGAGCTTTATTAAAGTTTTTTGTAAAGTAACCTAGTCTAGATCCTATACCAGCACACGGAATGAGTACTTTCATAATTTATTTTTTTCTAGAGTAATCATCATCTAATCTTACAAGATCTTTTAAATGTATAGATGAAGATTCTAAATAAGTGCAGTTTCCACTAACAGCTTGCATTCTGTGAATAACTTTTGGTTTTATTGTAAATATATCTCCTTGTCTGAAACTTTTAATTTTGCTTTTTATTTGAACCTTAAGTTTTCCTTTTATAATAATAATAGTTTCAATTTTCTTATTATGATATTGAAGAGAACATCTATGATTTTTTTTCATAAATAGTTTTTTTAAACAATAATATTTATTTAATTCTATAATTTCTTCATATCCCCAAGGTTTTAATATTTTTTTTGCCATATTTAAAAATCTATATTATAGATTTATGTATTCTAAAACATAAATTTAATATCTTTGAAAAATAAAATATTATTATTCATACCTGTTTATAACTGTAAAACGCAAATTTTAAGGTTATTAAAAAAATTAGAATATGAGGATGTAAGTTTAATTCATGAAATTTTATTAATAGATAATAGGAGCACGGATGGAACTTTTGAAAATTTAAAAGATACCTTAAAATATTCTAAAATTAAGACAAAATTAAAATTATTTCAAAATGATGATAATTATAATTTAGGTGGTTCGCATAAAATCGCTTTAAATTATTCGATTAATAATAATTTTAAAGGAATGATCATAATGCATGGAGACGATCAAACTGACCTTAGTTATATAACTGATTTGTTAAATAAAGAGCAAAATAAAAATTTATTAGGAGCAAGGTTTCATAGTAAATCAATTTTACCTGGTTATAGTATTTTAAGAATACTTGGAAACAGATTGTTTAATTTTTTTTTCTCTGTGGTATTACAAAAAAAAGTTTATGATATTGGATGTGGGCTTAATTATTTTAATTTAAAAGAGTTTGAAGACAAAAATTATTTAAACTATCCAGATGAAATATTGTATCCAGTATATTTAAATATTGATATTTTATATAACAAAAAGACTTACTCCTGGTTTCCTTTAAAATGGGAAGAAAAAGACCAAAAAAGTAACGCAAGGTTGTTTTCTGATACAACTAAGTTGTTTATCTTATTATTAAAGGTATTATTCAAAAAAAAGTTAATTATTAATAATAAAAAAAATTACACCTATAAATTAGTTTATGAAAAAAGAGAATAAAAGATTAACTTTTATATTAGATGTAGATGGAGTACTTACAAATGGGGAATTCATTTATGATAAAAAAGGTAAAGTTGCAAAAATTTTTGGTGCCCATGATTCTGACGGCTTAAATATAATTAAAGATCGTTACAATATAATTTTTATTAGTTCTGACAAAAGAGGATTTAATATTAGCAACAAAAGAGTTAAAGATATGGGATTTAAACTATACTATATTAAAAATCAGCAAAGACTTAAATTTGTAGAAAAATATGATTTTCAAAAAGTTATTTTTATGGGTGATGGGATACATGATGCCCCAATTCTTAAAAAAGTGAAATACGGTATTGCTCCTCGAAATGCAGTAGAGGAAGCAAAAAAAAATGCAAATTTAGTAACAAAAAGAAGTGGTGGCAATGGAGCTGTGTATGAAGCTTCTATGAAATTGTTAAAAAAAAACATTAAATGAAAAGTTTAAAATTTGCATTTGGCCCAATGAGTCTTGAGTTTATTGATGCTATTTCAGCTTATTCAAAAAAAAAAAATTTAGAGGTAATGTTAATTGCTTCAAGAAATCAAATAGAGTGCAAACATTTAGGAGGAGGTTACGTAAACAATTTTTCCACAGAAAATTACGCAAAATATATAAAATCAAAAAATAATAAGAAAATAAAATTGTGTAGAGATCACAGTGGACCATTATTAAGTGACCAAGAGAAAGGTATGAGCTTAAAAAATTCAATAGAGAGAACAAAAATGAGTTTAAGTACAGATATTTCATCTGGATTTTCAATGTTGCATATTGATACATCCAAAGTCCAAAGAAAAAAGTACGATATTGCAGAGGAACTTTTTGATTATTGTAATCAGCTTGCTGAAGATAAAAAATCAAGTATAGAATTTGAGTTTGGTTCTGAAGATCATGGTATCAGAATATCAATTAATGATTTTCAAAAGGATTTAAATTTTTTTTCTAAAATAAAAAATTCAAAATACTTAGTTTGTCAAACCGGATCATTAGTTAAAGAAAAATATCAAGTAGGTAGTTTTGATTTCCTTAACTCAAAAAAAATGTCTCACATAGCGAAAAAAAAAAATATTTTCCTAAAAGAACATAATTGTGACTATATTAATAAAACTGAAATAAAATTAAGAAAAAAAGCGAATATAGGAGCAATAAATATTGCGCCTGAAATAGGAGTTTTACAAACAGATCTTACAGTCAGTTATGGTAAATTTTTTGGTTTATACAAGTATGTAAATAATTTCAAAAAAATAGTTATAAATGGTAAAAAATGGAAAAAATGGTTATATGCAAATAAAATAAATGATGATCAGAAATTATCCATAAGTGGACATTATTTTTTTTCTTCTCAAGAGTATAAAAATTTATTTTACCAACTTGAAAAAAAAATTAGATTTAGCAAAATACTTCAAAAAGAATTTAATTTATATTTAGATAGATTTTATGAAAATTAAAAACTTAGCAAAAAAATATTTTAAATTATTTTCTAAAAAAGATGAAGAGAATCTATTCAAAATGTTTGATGAAAAAATTATTTTAAAAGATTGGGAACTCGATTTAAAAAATAAAAAAAACGTCATAAATGCTAATAAAAAAATGTTTTCAAAATTTAAAAAAATTAAAGTAGTACCTAAACAAATTTACCAAGATCATAGTACAATTATTGCTGAGCTTGAAATTAAAATAAATAATAATAAACGAGCTTTAAGTGTTTTAGATATCCTAAAGTTTAATAAAAAAAACAAAATTATTTCCATCAAGGCTTATAAAATTTGATGAATTTAAAAAAAAATATTTTATTAATCGTTGCAAATTTTTTTTTAGTAATATTTATTTTTTCTTATATTTATAATGATAAAAATTTTTCATTTATAGATCCAGATGATAATTTACATTTGCTTTTAAAATCTGAAACTGTTTTAAATTGTATAGATCAGAATTGTAAAGGATTAAATTTTTTTGCCTCTGAGTTGAATAAAAAAAAAAATAATTTAAAAAATAAAGAAGTTTCTCACTTAGCCTCAAGACAAATTCAGAGAACTATTTCTTCCTATCATCCCTTACCAAGTTTTTATTTAAGTTTTTTAAATAAATTCACGAAAGATTATTCATTAAATTTTAAACTTTTTTTGATAACCAATATATTATTGTTAAATTTTTCATTATTTTATTTTTGTCGTGATTATATCCCGCCAAAATATTTATATTTTTTTTTAATATTTGTTTTTTTAGCATTAAATACAACAATGAAGGCATCATACATGTATGCTCACAGCACATCGTTCGCTTTTTTTTTGCTAGGTATTAGAAATGTTTTTTTTGGGAAAAATTTAATTTCAATTATATTCTTAATACTAAGTATTTTATCCCATTCTATAGGTATAGCTTTTGCACTAATATATTTAATATCTTATTTTTTAAATTCAGATAAATATTTTTCTAAAAAAAACATAATTTTTTATATTCTTTTTAGTTTAATAATAATTTTTTTCTATAAGTTTAATATTCAACTTACTAATTTTGAGGTTAAAAATGATAATATATATAATTCTTTTTTAGAAGATTATACTATATTTGAACTGATTAAATTTAAGTTGTTTGAGTTAAAAAAACATTTAGAGACAGTCCCTTCCTTTTCTTCTTTCGGTATTTACTTTACCTCTTTAATTGTACTCTATGCTTTGACAAATAATAAAAATGTTATTCACAATCAAAAAAATTTATTTACTATATGTATTGCACTAGTAGTAGCAATTTTGATTGCATTATTTTCATCTGCCACACTCGTAATAGTGAAAAGATTGCAGCCAATAATTATGCTTATAATCTATATTTCAACATTTTGTTTGTTTTTAATTTGCCTTAAAACTTTATTTAATTTTATAAAAAAAGATCAAATAAAAAACTTTAATATTAAAAAATTTAATTTAATAAAATTTGAGTTATTCAAGTTATTTGCTGTAATTATCTTTTTTACGTTTTTTTTAGTTTTTTTTAGAATAGAATTTTTAAAACCAGATGGAATTAAGTTAATTCAATACATGAAAAATCTTGATGATAGTAACTATAACAAAAATAATATTAAAAAATTAATATCCAATTCCTCAAATAATTCAGTTTATTTAATCGATGGATCTGAAGCAACGCTCTATTTTCATATATTGAATGGTTTGTATAATTATAAATTTTATTGGTCACATATATACAATTCAGATCAGCAAATTGAAATTATTAATCAAAGTGATTTTTTAGTTTTTGAAAATAATATTAGTTTCTCCGGCAGAAAAAAAGGAATAGAACATCAATGGAGCAATCAACTTTTTATAAATAAAGATTTTAACTTAATAATTGAAAATGTAAAAAACCAAAATTTAATAGTTAATTTTATATCACCTTATAAAAATGCAATAGTTTCTGCAGGAAGTAAATCTAAAAAGGACTACATAATAAAAGAGGGAATGAATACAGTAAAAATTAAATTAGAAAATTCTGATAAAAAATTGAAGCTTTCATCAAACAAAAAGTTATTAATTTCTTCAATAAAAATATCTGAAGATCAAACTACAAATTGGCCATGGAATACAGAGTTAACAATTAATAAGAAAAATTCTATTTCTAAAAAAATTGATAAAATAAATTTCAAAGTAAATGAATTTTTGAATAATAAATATAATTGTTCAAATTTTGATCTTTTACATGACGATGATTTATTTATTTATTTTAAAGTAAATTGTTAATAAAATAATTGTATTATGTGTTTTGGGTTATGAAAAAAATAAAGTTATTTAAAGAAAATTTATTATGTATTATTTGTGCAAAATCTAACAGCAAAGGTTTAAAACTTAAAAATATAAAAAAATTAAATGGGAAACCTTTAGTTTATATTGCAATAGATAAAGCAAAAAAAAATAATCTTAAAAATATTTGTATCTCAACTGAAAGCGACAAAATTTTAAACTTAGTTAAAAAAAAAGGTATTAAGACATTTTTTAAGAGATCAAAAAAACTTTGTCAGAGAGATGTTTCAAAAATAATGGTTTGGAAGGATGCTATAAAAAAATCTGAAAAATATTATAACAAAAAATTTAAATATATTTTAGACATTGAGGTTACAAACCCTTTAATTGATCACAAAGATCTTAAAAAATTTTTAAGAAAATTTTATACAAATTTAAGAAATATTGATGGATTATTTTGTACTTCACCCGCAAGAAAAAATCCTTATTTCAATTTATTAGAATATAAAAATAGTAAATTTTTTATATGTAAAAAATTAAAGAATAAGAAAATTACAGCCAGACAAATTGCTCCAAAAATTTGGGAACATGTTGCTGGATTATACTGTTTTAAAAGAGATTATATTTTAAAAACCGAAAGTTTATTTGATGGTAAAATAATGAATTTTCATGTCCCTTTAATGAAAAGTTTTGATATAGATACGTACGAGGATTTTGAATTAGTAAAAAAAATCTTTAAGAATTAATTATGAAAAAAAAAATTATCTTAATTGGTTGCAGTGGAGTACTCGGAAAATATTTTTTAAAAGAACTCAAAAAAACTTCAAAATTTTTAGTAGCAGCGGACTTAGACGTGAAGAAAAGTTTAAAATCAGATAGATTTTATAAAACAAAATTGGATGTTGAGGATGAAGAAAATGTAAAAAATTTCTTTAAGGAAATCTTAAAAAAATTTGGTAAATTTGACGTATTAATAAATAATGCAGCACTGACTTCTGAAAGAGCTCAAAAAATTTCAAAGGGAAGGAACAATAAAGAGAATTTTAATAAATTAATTTGGGACAAAACAACAAGCGTAAATTTAGGAGGTACTTTTTTAGCTACTAAATATTTTATAAAAACTCAAAAGACAAAAAAGAATCAAAAAATTATAAATATGGGTAGTATATACGGCTCTTTAAGTCCTCATCATCATATCTATAAAAATCAAAATTTTTATTCTTCAATATCTTATTCAGCAAGTAAATCAGGAATAATTGGACTAACAAAATGGTTGGCAACCACACTTGCGAAACATAACACAACTTGCAATATGATTACCCCTGGAGGAGTTTTTAACAAGCAAAATAAAAAATTTGTCAGAGAATATTCTAAGCTTTTACCTTTAAAAAAAATGGCAAGCCAATCAGATGTGTTTGGTTTGCTAAAATTTTTAATTAGCAATGAATCTAATTATATTACAGGTCAAAATATTTTTGTTGATGGTGGATTTTCAATTTGGTAAAAAATTTTTGTTGATCTCTTAAAAATGAATAATCCAAGTAAAAATAGAATTAAAATTGGTAAAAGATATGTTGGATTAAATTATAAACCTCTAATTATTGCTGAGCTTGGAATAAATCATGGTGGCTCTCTAACTCAGGCAAAAAAGCTTGTTGATATAGCTTTTAAATCTGGGGTGGAAGTAATTAAACATCAAACACATGTTTTAGAAGATGAAATGACTATTGAAGCAAAAAAAATTGTTCCTTCTCATACAAAGGAAAACATATTTGATATAATAAAAAGCCATTCGTTATCAGAGAAAGATGAGTTTAAATTAATGAAATATGTAAAATCAAAAGGTATTATTTTTATAAGCACACCTTTTTCAAAATTAGCTGTGGATAGATTAATTAAATTTAAAGTTCCTGCTTTTAAAATTGGTTCAGGTG
>MDTG01023405.1_pt1 | contig 10011 bp, 9 predicted proteins | sample 811421 | NCBI WGS metagenome assembly MDTG01 (sample SAMN05326645, study PRJNA326480) | marine metagenome | isolation source: seawater | place: Pacific Ocean: South East | collected 2011 | reverse complement strand
TTTCTTTTATTACACATGATAAATTTACTGAAGCAGCTATCTTTCTTCCAATGTGGATATTATTAGCAATCTCAATTTCATATGGAATGCTATTTTCTCAATTTTTAGTTTCTCAAAAAAAGACAAAATTTCTTATGATTTCACAATTTTTATCTTCGTTATTAGGCATTATAAGCATGCTTTTCTTTATTAAATCCTTTGGATTAATTGCCGCCCCAATAATTATTATTTTGGTAAATATCTTTACTAATTTAACTAGAAGATTCTATTGCAATAGGTTCAACTTTAATCTTGAATCTGAATTTAGTTTTATTCGTGCTTTTGCTTTAATTGTTATATTTATGGCACTTGATTTAATCTTGAATCCAACTTTGTTTATTGAATTAATAATCTTTGTAGTTTCAACGATATTTTTTGGATGGCTTTTTAACGTAAAAGAAAAAGCATCAAATCTGATACATAATAGATATATTATATAATCAAAAAAGGAAGTATTTATGAAAACAAAAAATTACTCATTATTTAATCCAGCAAATTTTGAAATTAAGAGCCTTAAATCTCTTAAATATATTTTCTTTGAAGGCATTAAGTAAAATTAATACATGAGAAATAAAAAAAAAATGGTTAGTTACAGGAAGTGCAGGCTTTATAGGCTCAAATTTATGTGAAACTTTGTTAGAAAATGCTCAAGATGTAATTGGTTTAGATAATTTTTCTACAGGTAAGCAAGAAAATATTAATCGAATTAATTCTAACTTCACCAATTTCACTTTTTATAAAGGAAGTATTCTAGATAAGAATCTTCTTAAAGAAATCATGAAAGATATTGATGTTGTTGTTCACTTAGCTGCCCAAGGCTCTGTTCAAAAATCATTTTCTAAGCCTTTGTGGAATAATGAACATAATATAAATGGTTTCTTAAATGTTTTAATGGCTTCACACGAATCTAATGTTAAGCAATTTATATATGCCTCTTCATGCTCTATTTATGGTGACACAGATATCCTACCAATCACAGAGTCTCATTCACCCAATCCGTTAAGTCCTTACGCAACTTCAAAGTTAGCAAATGATATGTATTCTGAGAATCTAAGAGACTCATTAAATCCCATGAATGTATGCGGATTGAGGTTTTTTAATATCTTTGGATCCTATCAGGATCCGAATGGAGCATATGCTGCAGTTATTCCGAAATGGGTTGATGATTGTATTAAGAATAAGCAACCTATTATATTTAGCAATGGTAATCAAACTAGAGACTTTTGCCATGTAAAAAATGTATGTAATTTAATTTTGAATATGCCTAAAAAAGCTAATGGCGTATTTAATATATCAAGTGGAGTTTCTATATCTTTAAATGATTTATTTTTGACTATTTATAGAACAATTATAAAATCTGGACTCGAATTAAGTTTTAGTTCTGCGCATTATGAACCTGCACGTGCAGGAGATATAATGCATTCTTTGGGTTCCTCTGAAAGAGCAATCAGAGAGCTTAATTTTTCTAATAATATAAATTTAGAAGATGGAATATCATTTATATTGAAAGATCAATATGATGTTTCAATATAGAACATTGGAGTTGAAATAATGCATAAAAAAATATTAGTTACTGGTGGAGCTGGTTTTATAGGCAGAGAAACAGTCAAAGGTTTATTATCTGATGGTTATGATGTAGTAGCTTTTGATTTAGCAGAACAGCATATTAGACATAAAGATCTAATGGCTGAAATTGGTAAATTGGGAAATCTAGACCTTAAATTTGGATCTATTTTAGACAGGAATGCTGTTAGAGATGCTATGAAGAATATTGATGCTGTTTTTCATTTAGCAGCTATGCTCGGAGTTAAAAAAACAGAAGATGATATGCTGGGATGCATTGAAGTGAATATCACAGGAACAGATAATGTTCTTGATGCAGCTGTTGCACATAATGTTAAAAAATTTATTTTTGCTTCTTCCTCTGAGGTTTATGGAGAGCCTGATAGCAATCCAATCAATGAAACTCAATCAACAAAAGGAAAAACGGTTTATGGAGTATCAAAGATAGCTGGAGAGGAGTTAGCCAAAGGGTATAATCAAAAATATCCAAGCATGGACTATACCAATGTAAGATTTTTTAATACTTATGGCGAAGGTCAAGTTGCGCAATTTGTAATAACTAAGTGGGTTCTTAATGTAATGAATAACAAAAACCCTATTGTTTATGGTGATGGAGAGCAATTGAGGTCATACGGACATGTTGAAGACGTTATTAGGGGTTTAAAACTTATATTAAAAAACCCTATCTCAAATGGAAAAACATACAACTTAGGAAACTCTACTCAGATAAGATCATTGCGTGAACTAGCAGAGCTTGTTATTGAAATAGTTAATCCTTCACAAAAACTTAAAGTTGAGGTTCTAGATACTTTTGATGGCTCTGATCGAATAGCTGAAAGAGAAATTCATACAAGATATTGTGATACATCTTTGGCAAATAAAGATTTAGGCTACACACCATCCATTACCGTTGAAGAGGGAATAAAAAGAATTGCTGCGCAAGCTAAAATTCACTCTGACTGGCCTTCATCTTAATTTATTTAAATGATTAATGATTTAAAAGTTATTGCAGTTATTCCAGCAAGAGGGGGATCGAAAGGAATTAAAAAAAAGAATATTAAAAAACTTTGTGGAAAGCCTCTTATTGAATATACATATGAAACAGCAAAAGAAGTTGCAGAAATAGATTATTTGCTTGTATCAACTGATGACGACGAAATTTTAAAGGTTGCTCTTTCTGCAGGAATATCTGTTATTAAAAGGCCTGATGAATTATCAACAGATGAAGCAAAAACTGAAACGTGTCTTATTCATGCAATTGATTTCATTGAAGAAAGAGATAGCGTTAAATTAGATATAGTATTAGTTTTGGAGCCTACTTCACCTCTTAGAACAAAAGAAACCATCAAAAGAGCAATCGAGATGATAGATTCTGGGTATGAGTCTATTCTAGCTGTTAAGCAGACAACAGAAAATATTGGATTTATTAAAGATGGTTTTTTTAGGACAGTTATCAAAGACGCTCCTAGAAGAAGGCAGTTAAGAGAGAGTTTTTATATTGAAAGTAGTACTATTTATGCTTCAACAGTTGATTTTTTAAAAACTACAGGTAGTCTGACTAGTGACAATTGGGGTGCATTAGAAGTTTCTGCAGAAGAGGCTCAGGATATCAATACAGAAGATGATTTTAATTATATTAATTATCTTTTAAATAGGAGAATTAAAAATGGATAAAATTTTTAAAATTAATAATTCACTCATCGGTGAAGAGCAACCACCTTATATTATTGCAGAGGCATGCATTAATCATGAAGGTGATATAAATATCGCTAAACAAATGATATTTTCTGCTAAAGCAAATAATGTTAATTGTATTAAGTTTCAATATCATGTTCTAGATGATGAGATGCTAAATGAAGCACCTCAATCCCATAATTTTAAAGAAACGCTTTATGATGCTCTGGACAGAACAAATTTTAGCTTAGAACAGCATAACGAACTTAAAACACTCTGTGAGTCTATCGGAATAGACTACCTTTGCACTCCATTTTCAAGAGCTTCAGCAGATATTCTTGATGAAGAGCTTAATGTTAGTTTTTTTAAAGTAGGTTCTGGAGAGCTAACTAATTTACCTTTGCAAAAGCATATAGCTGCAAAAGGTAAACCAATGATTATATCTACAGGAATGTCTACATTTGAAGAAGTTAAGGAAACTGTAGATTGCGTTAAAAAATTTGATATACCTTTTGCTCTTACACACTGTATATCTGCGTATCCTGCACCTTATGAAATTACGAATTTAGGAGTTATCAAGCGATATGCAGAAGCATTTGAAATACCAGTTGGCTTCTCGGATCATAGTGTAGGGATTTACACAGCTCTTGGTGCAGTTGCTCACGGCGCATGCATTATCGAGAAGCATTTTACATTCGATAGAACTGCTGAGGGACCCGATCATCTAAGTTCTATTGAACCCTATGAAATGGGCGAATTGGTAAAAGGGTGTAATGCAATTCATTTATCAAAAGGTTCCGAAAGAAAAATCTTTGATGAAGAAAAAGAAATAGTTGCATGGGCAAGAGAGACAGTAGTTTCTACTGAAGATATAAAGCAAGGAGAAATACTTACAGAATCAAATATAAGCGTTAAAAGACCATCACCTAAAGATGGATCAATACCAGCAAAACACCTAGAAGAGATTATAGGTAAGATAGCAAAATCTGATATTGCTAATAATAAACAAATAAGATGGGATGAAGTTGAATAAAAAAAGAAAAATATTAGTAACTCTTGAATCAAGAGCAACATATGGTTATGCCAAAAATGTAATGTTGGAGATGAAGAAGTTCTCTAATCTAGAGCTTTCAACTTTAGTAACTGGAATGCATTTAGTTCCTGAACTTGGTAATAGCATAGATCTTATAAAATCTGATGGGTTCCCTGTTACTTGCGAGGTTCCTCTTCATGGAGCTGATAAAAGTGAGGGTGCATGGTCAAAGGCTCTAGGAGAAGGAATAAATGGTTTTGCAAGAGCATTTGAAGAAATAAAACCTGATATTATTCTTCTATCTGGTGATCGCATTGAAACTTTTGGATGTTGTATAGCTGCAGCATACATGGGTATACCAATCGCTCACATTCAAGCTGGAGATAAATCTGGTCATATTGATGACTCTGCTAGGCATGCTATTGGAAAATTTGCTCACATTCATCTTGCATCTTGCCAAGACTCAGTTGATAGATTGACAAAAATGGGAGAGCAGGACTTTAGAATCTTTGACGTAGGAGCACCACAATTAGATAATATTGTTAATAAAGATTATAAATCTGATTCCATTGATTTAGATGGCGATATAATTAATCTAAATGAACCATACATATTAATGGTTCAGCATCCAGTTATGGCAGAGGTGCTAGAAACTGGAAATCAAATCAAAGAAACTCTCAAAGCATGTAATCAGTCCAATTTGCCAACATATATTATTTACCCAAACTCGGATCTTGGTTATAAGCAAATAGTTAATGGTATAAAGAGTTCAAACTCTAAAAACTTTAAAATTTTAAGGAATGTTGAAAGAGATTCCTATCTAAAATTACTTTCAAATTGTTCTGTACTTGTAGGAAATTCTTCAAGTGGAATTCTTGAAGCTCCTTCTTTTAGAATTCCTGTGATCAATATTGGTAATCGTCAAAGAGGCAGACCTCAAGCAGACAATATAATTAACTCTGAATTTTCAGCAGATATGATTTATTCTAAAATTAACTTCTGTTTGAATGATAAAGCTTATCAAAATAATTTAAAAAATGTCTTTAATCTCTATGGCGATGGAAAAAGTTCTAAGCGAATATGTAAAATTCTATCAACTATTGATTTAAGTGCTGCATTGTTAGACAAAGAATGTACATACTAATTTTTCTAAAATTATAAATTTATGTGTGGTCTAGTTGGCGTAATTAATCTTCAAAATAATTCATTTAAAATTACTGAAGATTACATTGTAAAGATGAGAGATACTATGACTCATAGGGGTCCAGATGGACATGGATTATGGATTTCTCAAGATAAAAATATAGGTCTTGGCCACAGAAGATTATCAATTATTGATCTTTCGGAAGCAGCTAATCAGCCAATGATAAGCTCAGATAAAAAAATAATAATTTCATTCAATGGAGAAATATACAACCATCAAGAGTTGCGAAATGAAATTAATAGCTTATCAACAGAAAAATGGCTAACAAGTCACTCTGATACAGAAGTTCTTCTGAGAGCATACAAGCTATGGGGTATAAAATGTCTAGATAAACTTTATGGAATGTTTGCAATTGCAATTTGGGATGAGAATCTCGACTCTCTTTTTTTAGTAAGAGATAGAATAGGTATCAAGCCATTATACTGGTCATCACATAGTGGAAGAGTTACTTTTGCATCAGAGATTAAAGCTCTTTTGGAAGATCCAGATCAAAAAAGGGAAGTAGATGAACATGCCTTCCAAAACTATTTCTCTCATATATGTACACCAGGATCACAGACTCTCTTTAAAGGAATAAAAAAATTAGAACCTGGGACTCTGGTTACAATTTCAAAATCTTCAGGCAGTATCGACGTTACTACTTGGTATGATTTGCTTGATCATGTTGCACCATATTCTGGCAATAAAGAAAGTATTTACCCTAGTTTACTAAGTTCATTAAAAGACGCTGTTGAAATTAGAAAATTATCTGATGTTCCAATAGGGGTATTTTTATCAGGAGGTGTAGATTCAAGTACAAATGCTGTTCTTTTTAGTGAGAATAATGAAGATCCAATTAATACTTTTTCAATTGGTTATGATGAAAAATATGGAGCATATTCTAATGAATTAGAATATGCTCAACTGATTGCCGAGCAAGTAGAATCTAATCATTTTGAAAAACTTCTTTCTGTTGACGAAGTGCTGGATTTTCTTCCAGAAATGATTCACCTTCAAGATGAACCAATTGGTGACCCTGTATGCATACCTTTATATTTTGTATCAAAATTGGCTAAAGATAATGGCGTAACAGTCTGCCAGGTCGGTGAAGGAGCTGATGAGTTATTTGGAGGATATGCTGTCTGGAAACAATGGGTAAAAGTTCAAGATATTCTAGGAAGTAAGGCGGGTAATCTATTAAGACCACTAGGTCTGAAAATAATGGAATTTACTGGATATAAATATCATAGAATTTATGATGTTATCAAAAGATCTAAAGATCATCGACCTGCATTTTGGGGGGGAGCAGAAGGGCTTACTTCTTTTGAACGCAAAATGGTTTTTTCTGGTAAATCATTAGAAAACTTTAATAATTTTGATGAATTTAATGCAATCAGACCAATATGGAATAATTTTAAATTGAAAACTCATAGCAAATCGTCTTTATCATGGATGTCATATTTAGATTTAAAATTAAGATTACCAGAATTGTTGCTTATGAGAGTTGATAAGATGTCTATGGGAGTTTCACTAGAAGCAAGAGTTCCATTTCTAGATCACCGAATTGTTGAAATGGCATTGGGCATACCTAACAATTTAAAAATTAAAGAAGGAAGAAGCAAGCATGTGTTAAAAGAAGCAGTAAAGAAAATTCTTCCCTCAAGTATAATAGATAGAAAAAAGCAGGGTTTTGGGGCTCCAGTTCATGACTGGCTTTTAGGAGATCTAGGTGGCAGAGTAAGGTCAGAACTAAAATCATTTTGTGAAGATACTGATTACTTTAATTTTGATGGAATTGAAAAATTGTTATCAAGCAAATCAAGAGCCCATATTTGGTATATATACAATTTCATGTTGTGGCATAGACATTATATAGACCAAAAAAAAATTTAAAGTATTTATGAGGTTTTAAAATGAAAGAAACATCCAAATTAAGCAATGCTGCTTCTCAAGCAACTTGGGAAGTAAGAGCAGTTGGTGGTCATAGATCTAATCAAAATAAAGGCGAGAAACAATATTTTTATGAAATGAAATCATATCGATACGGCTATGAAACACCATTTATAAAAGATATATTTAATTTTAATAATCTTAAAGATAAAAGAGTGTTAGAAATTGGAGTTGGAAATGGTATTGATGCAATGTCTATGATTGAAAATGGTGCTATTTACTCAGGAATAGATATAACAGCGAATCATTTAGATTTAACAAAAAAAAATATAGATATTTCTCTTAGCGAAGAAGATAAAGGTAAATATTTTGACGAGCTTATCGAGGGCGATATTACAGAGATTAATTTTCCGAAAAAGTACGATGTTATTTATTCATTTGGAGTTCTCCATCACATAGAGCATGAGTTAGAGGTCTTGCACGCAATTAAAGATATATTAGAGCCGAAAGGCGAACTTAGATTTTCAGTGTATGCCGCTTGGAGTTTCTTTAGCATCTATTTATATATAACTTGGATTTTTAAAGATAGGCTTAAACACAGCTTGCATGAATGGCAAAGTTGCATGGCTGAAGATAGCGATATAGATAATCCTGTAATCATAAAAATAAGATCAAAAAAAGAGGTTATAAATTTATTACATGAGGCCGGTTTTGAAGTTTTATCTTATTCAAGACAAGGTTTTGTTCAAGGTTATATTCCAATTTTTGGAAGATTTCTAAATCCCAGTGGTGCAGTCCTTAAGTGGCTTGCATCATTTCTAGGTTGGTATCATTGCATTACATACAAAGTTAAATAATATTAAAATGCTTAAGAATTTTTTTTATGTATTAAAATTTTACTTACAGAGATTTAGTTTTATTCATTCTATTGTTCATATCTTTAAGTTAATTTTTTTGCCTTATTACAGAAAAAATTTTTATAGAGAAATGAAGCGCTTGCTAGATTGGAATGACAAGCATGGTCATATTATTGACAGTAATCTAGGAGAAGAAAACAAAGGGATTGCAATAATCTTTGGATGGTCACAATTTGAATATGCTTTGTCTGAGTCTTTAGTAAGAAAAAGTTTAGAAAAAGCTGGATTTGTACCTTTAATTTTAGCTACGCCTTCACCGCTTACCAGGCTAATTTATAAGACATTAGGAGTTAAAAAGATTGATTCTTTTAACAAATATATACCGATACCCAATATCTGGAAGGCAAAAAAAATTATTAAAAGCTTCAATAATTCTCAAGATCTTATAGATTATAAATATAATGGTATTTCTGTTGGAAAATATTCAAGTTCTTCATATATGAGACAAACTAGATCAGGAAGAATAGATATAAAAGATAACAAAACTATTAACACTCTATCTAAGCATCTTGCTATTTCAATTTCTTCTGCAAGAGCTTCAAAGAGTATGATTGATATGTTGAAGCCTTCCATTATTGTTGTTATTGATAGAGGTTATTCGCCTTTTGGGGAGGTATTTGATAGCTGTATAAACAATTCAATAGATATAATAACTTGGAACATAGCTCATAGAGACAATTCAATAATGTTGAAGCGTTATAATGAAGGTAATAGAACTTCTCATCCGTCATCACTTTCTTCAAAATCTTGGAACAAAATTAAAAACTTAAAATCTAAGAATTTGAATTCAGAGGACGTAATGAAAGAGCTAGAGTATTGTTATTCATCAGGAGAATGGTACAGCGAAGTTGGAACACAATTTAATAAAACTCAACAAAGTGTATACGATATTTCTAATAAATTAGACTTAGATGGTAATAAAAAGACAGCTGTTATTTTCGCTCATATCTTTTGGGATGCTACATTTTTCTGGGGTGAGGACTTATTTCAAGACTATGAAGAATGGTTTTTAGAATCAGTTAACGCCGCATGCTTAAATCCAAATTTAAATTGGATAATAAAAGTACACCCAGCTAATTTAGTTAAAAACTTTAGAGACGGTATTACAGAAGAGCCTTCTGAAGTTTCAGCGTTAAATAAATTTATTGGTAAACTCCCTAGTCATGTTAAATTGCTTGCAGCTGATTCAGATATTTCTACTTGGTCTTTATTTGAAGTTATGGATTATTGCTTAACAGTTAGAGGTACTGTTGGGATCGAGGCAGCCTTGCTTGGTAAAACTGTTTTGACAGCGGGAACAGGCAGGTATGATAGGCATGGTTTTACAGTTGACTTTAATAATCGTAAAGATTATTTGGATGCACTTAAACAGCTTGAGAGCATTGATTATCCAGACAGCCGTTCTATGGACCTTGCAGCTAAATATGCTACAGGAGTTTTTGTAGATAGGCCATTATTTGTAAATTCATTTAATATATCTCACAAGAAAGATAATTCTGCTACATTGTCTGCTGACATACTTGTATCTAGCTCAGAAGAATTAGGTCAATCTCAAGATATTATTTCTATCGCTTCTTGGCTATCAAGTAAAGATGAAGATCATCTCAATTAAAATGCAAAAAATTCTAATTATCACTCCAAATAAATTTCATAAATATACTGGTGGAGGAGTGGTGCTATCAAATTTATTTCATGAACTAGCAGATGAAGAT
>MDTG01449104.1_pt1 | contig 10012 bp, 11 predicted proteins | sample 811421 | NCBI WGS metagenome assembly MDTG01 (sample SAMN05326645, study PRJNA326480) | marine metagenome | isolation source: seawater | place: Pacific Ocean: South East | collected 2011 | reverse complement strand
TCATTTGTTAGATAGTTGTACATATATTTATTTTCTTTTATCTCTCTTAAAATTTCATCTTTACTAAAATAATCCAACAAACTATCCCCAATACTCATCCCTTCTATCTGAAAGTCTCTAATATCATCTGCTTGGGATGGGATTATGAAACATAAGCTAAGAATGATGATGGCTAAAAATTTTTTCATTAAATCATTATAGAAAAAAAAATTTGTGGTGTCTATGTGGTGTCCGAGATCGATTAAATATTTAATAAAAGCAATAAAAAATACTATTTAGCTCCATAATTATTACTTACCCATTTAAGCACATCATTATTTAAAACCGAAACCCTAACATTTTTTTCCCATGTTACATTCTTTGACCAATTAAAATATTTAACCGAGACTTCTCCCTCCTCTAATGTAATTATTTTACTAGCCTCAACAGTACTTTTCTCAGATTTGTCATCGCGATGTTTAAATTTATAATTTTGAGGCTTTGCAATTTTAAAAAAAGTGGTAACGTCTTTTAGTATTTCTTTTTTTAAATTTAAGCATTCTTTATGACTGTTACACTCTACCAAACCACCGATAGCATAAAGTATGTAATTTTTATCATTAGGTTTATAATAAAATTGTAAAGCATCATATGTTTTTAATTTTGTCGTTTGATTTTTTTCGACCTCTGCAATTCTGTACCTCATATCTGATGGAAGGTTATCATAATTTAAAAAACTTTTGATTTCACTCTCAGGAAAATGTTTTAGCAAGCTATCTCCAACGCTAATACCCTCTATCTGAAAGTCTCGGATCTTATCGGCCTTTGACGGGGCTTGGAAGATGAAGATTAGAATTATTATTGTCAGTACTTTTTTCATGATTTATTTGTAGGCTTCTTTAGTTACAAAAAATAAAAATTCTTCTGTAGCTACTGCTACATCAAGAAGTTTAGATAACCCTGTCTCTTTAACCCAGTCATTACAGTTGATGGCAATTACATCGCCGCTACCAAAATAAAATTCAGTCCCCTCAATAAAAGATTTATTATCATGTTTAGATTTATATTTTTCATCTCGTCTTTTTAGGTTTTTAAAAAGAACATCAAGTTCTTCTATAATTTGTTTTTTTTGTAAATTGCACTTTGTAAACTCTTTTGCGTTACTATATGTAATACCCCCTTGTATATGGGAAACTATATATTTTTTACTATTTTTTTTAACTGAAACATTCAATAGATCATAAATATCTAAAGATTTAAGTCTTCCTAACTGGTACACAATAAATTTATCTTTTGGATATTGTATATTTTGCTTACTTGATTTTATTTGCTCTATACTAAAATATTCCAACAAACTATCCCCAATACTTATCCCTTCAATTTGAAAGTCTCTGATATCATCCGCCTGTGATGGGGTTATGAAGCATAAGCTTAGAATGATGATAGCTAAAAGTTTTTTCATTTAAATTATTATAGAAAAAAAAATTTGTGGTGTCTATGTGGTGTTCAAGATTTATATGGATTAGATGAAAAAAAGTTGTTTGCCTCTTTACTGCTAATAGAGATTCTCAATGTATCTGGCCAGCCTTTTTTTTTATTCATTTGTGAACTCCAATCATAACAGGCCAAAACAATTAGATCCTTACTTTTAAACTTCCAAAGAATATCGCTTATTTTAGAATTTCCACTCTTATCTGCTAAATGTTTGTATGTTGCTAATTTTGCCTTTTTAGCATTAGGAAATAATTCATCAAACTCAGAATTTATTTTTTTAATTTCTTTCATGCATTCTTTATAGTCCATATATATGTTGCCAACTATATCAACTATAATATATTTTTCGTCATTGGTTTTATAAGTAATATTAATCGAATCATAAGTTTGAAATTTTTGAGAATCAAAACCTGAAGACGTATAGGTTTTATCTATATAAGCGACCTTCGGAGAATTATCTATTTTTGTCTTGGAGAAATGTTTAAGCGCACTGTCGTAAAGACTTATCTCTTCAATTTGAAAATCTTTAACATTATCAGCGTTTGAATAATTTGTGATGGATAAGCTTATAATAATTATGAGTAAAATTTTCAATTTATTTACCTAAAAGTTTATTTTTTGCTTTTGTATATTCATCTTTTGTTATTGCACCAGATTTATAAAGTTCTGTGATTTCTACTAATTGTGTGGAAAGATCTTTTTCTTTAGACTCATTCTTTTTTTTTGATTTGATTTTTTTACTTTCATTTTTAATAAAACCTAATTGTGTTAACTTAGCAATTATTTCTTCTCTAGAATCAGATTTTCGAAGTTTAATTTTATTATTTTCAGCAATACCGTTTCTCCATTTAATACTTCTTCCAACAGCAAAAACTTCACATTTTGATACGTTGTTCTTTCTTTCACATTGCTTATTTAATTGTTTATCACCAATAGATTGGCATCTCGATGCGTTCATAGCCTGACAATAATAATACCATCCACTTCTTCCATCTAAACTTACTGAAAATTTCATCGGGGATTTATTGGGGTTTTTTATTCCTCCAGGGTTTTGAATATATTGAACAAACCAATTTAACGCTTGACCTGAAATATTAAGTTCACCACTACCATAACCAGCATTTACATGGTTTAAATGAAAAAAAAATATAATAACAAAATATGAAATCTTTATTTTTTTTTTTAAATTAAAAATTAATATTTCCATAAGATTTTTTCTGGTGACCCAGTGAAACCCGGTAATTGATCTCTGCTATAAATTTCTAACGCCTTTTGACTTACATTTTCCTTTAGATAAGCAAACATTTCTTGATTTGTAATATATCGATCTTTATTGTTATCTGCATATCCTTCTAAACCCTTCATCAAGTAATAGCTAAAAATACCTTGCTTAGCTTTGACCATGCTAGAGGAAATTTGAGATGCTTGTGAGGCTGAGAAGATATTAAAATTATTTGGAATATCTAAATCTTCAGTAACTTTAACTCTTATAGGTCTTGCAGAAGCAACTAATTGCTCACCTTTTCTTGAAACTCCGCTGTAACAAGTGTCTAAAAACATTGTAACTGATTTTGGTTTGAAACCAGCTACTAGTTTGATAACTTCTTTTCTATTTAAAGCAGTAAATTCTAATAAATCTGCATCACTGTCTTCAGTCATTAGGTAAAGGTCTTTTTCATTTGCTGCTAAACCATGACCAGAGAAAAATATATAGACATCTGTTTCATCCTTCTTAACTTTTGATTTTAAGTGTTTAACCAATGCAGCAAAACTCTCGTTTCGTGTAGCTTTCTCATCCACTAATGTAATAATATTATTTGATTTAGCTATTTTTTTTGCATATTGAGAAAAATATTTTGCATCTAAATTAGAATAAGGTGAATTAACAGTTTTCTCGTATTTTTCAATACCAATTACAACGGCAACAGTATTTGGATTAACAAAACTTCTAACTTTTGAAGGATTTAATGGCTCTAACTTTTCAGCTATTTGAGTTTTAGTTTCTTTTATCTCTACTTTAACTACGATTTCTTCTCTATTCCCAAAAATATCGGTTGCAGCTAAAGTAATCTCAGTGGAAAATGGACTATAAAGTTTTTTTGAAAACTTACCGGTTGCTTTGTTAAATTCCACATTTTCATCCGCAATTTCTAAGAAAGGTCCTTTTTTATGATTCTTATTATCTTCAATTACTCCCTCAATAATAAAATTAGGAGTTTTTGATATAATTTTTAATTTTGTTTTGATTTTTGGAGCTTCTTTATCGATTACAGATTTTTTTGGCTCGAAAATATTTCGTTTTTGCTCTTGTTTAGGTTTTTTTACAATTTTTGTTTGTTGTTCTTCAGTTCTAAGTTTCGCGATAGCATCATTTCTATTCATATAAAAGAAGTAATTTATTTCATTACCTCTTTCATCGATCGCATTACCACTACCTCTATTACCATTTTGCACCCAGTTTCCAATGTAAAATCCTCTAGGGCAATTAACGTCAATTGTGCCTGAATAAATTCTAGCCGATCTTGAATTCTCCACAACAGATAACACATCACAAATCATTCCACCTTTTTTATAAAGATAACCTAAATTTTCTTTTCTAAACGATCTGTTATTTAATTTAATCATTTTTGATTTTGGGTCTGGATTTACATACCCAATCATAACTTGATTGTCTTTTTTATCTATTGCAAAAAAGTAAAATGAACCACTAGGTAAATCTTTTAAAGATGAGTAAAACTTTTTTTTGATATTTTGCTTTTTTTCAATTTCTTTACTTTTTTTCTTAATATAAGACTTTCTTTTTTCTTTCTCTTTTTTAGTAATGTAATTGTTTTGCGTAGCAGGTTTATCATCTTTATGAATCACCTTTACTTTAACATTGTCACATAAACTTGATGATGTGTTTGGTAGTTTTAAAATTTTAACTTTTGCTCTAACACATTCTTTTTTACTTAAAAAACCATTAGCATATAAATCTTCAATTTCTTCAATAGCTTTAGTATTATTTGATTTCTTTTTAGTTATATATTTTGATGTACTAGCATATTTTACAGGGTAATTTATGTTAGCTTTAAGTTCAGTATATTTTCTATTTGATATTGTTTGATTTATAAATTTAACAAAAGAATTATATGCCTTTGGATCTTTATTCTCATAATATATATCAGTACATCGTCCTTTGTTACTTATATAGTCAACTAATTTAAAAGTTGAAGTTTGCCAAATAGAACATACATAATTTTCTTCGTTAAACTTTCGTGCTTTACTGTTATTACCAACAACTAAATCACTTATTTTTAAAAATTCTAACCCCTCGTTATATTCAGCAGTTCCTTTAGGAATTTCTCTTTCATCACCAGTACATTTCCATTTAGAGAGTCTGTAATTCGCATTAAAGCTTTTTGAAACACAAAGTATATCGCCTGATTTTTTGGTTATGTAAGCATAAGAGTTTGTAAAAGAAAATAATGAGGAAATAAAAATAAAGTTTATAATTAAAAGGGTTTTTTTCATTTTAATATCTCAGCTTTTTTTTGCTCAAACTCCTGTTCAGTAATTTTTCCATCTTTATAATCTTTGGATATTTTTTTTAGACCTTCAAGGTCTTTGTTTGAAGAAATCTCTTGTACTTTTCCATTTTGCTCAATTTTAACAGTTTTTTTTTGTATATATTTTTTTTTCTCTGTTTTTTTTACAAAATTTACAGCCGCATTATAACTATAAAAAGTCGACTCTAAAATGCCATCTCCGAAGTTACAGTACAGCCAGTTACAAGATACGGGTTTATAAACATTTCTAAAAACATAATAAACGTTTCTATCATTATCATCAGATAAAATTTCTTTGTTCTCCCTTTGAAAATATTCTTTATAAGACAGTGGTAGTAATGGATTTTCCAAAATTGATTGATAGGCAAATACAGCGTTAATTTGTATTTTGCTCATACCGGGGTATATTTTATTATTTTCAATCAATTTTACGTTTGAGGCAAAACAGCCTGAAAGCATTATTAAGAAAGTTAAATAATAAAGTTTTCTTTTCATAATATTTAATTTTTTTCCAAAAAGTCTCGTATTTTAAAGACTAAGTATTGGAATTTTTCCTTTAAAAATTATATGGTTAAAATATTTATTTTTAAAACTCATAGTTACAAAATGTATCAAATTAATTATAAAATTAAAAAAATCATCACGATCATTTTAATCAATTTTTTCATCTTTTTAAATTTAAGTTTTTCAGTTTTTGCTAAAGAATTTGATCAAAAGATCAAAGAAATAAGGGCCGAAATAAACAGGGACGAAATAAAAGAAGCTTTACAATTATTAGGTGAGTTAAAAATTGGAAATGAGAGCGAACAGGAAAAGGTCGATTTACTTTTTGGTGATATATACTTGAAAATTAATAAGCCACTCAAAGCTGTTGAATATTACGAAAAAGCTTTTATGACCTCAGACAATAATGTCGAGAGCTTGTCCGAGCTAGGCTTGTCAGAAGCTTACTTAAGAAAAGGTAATCTTGACAAAGCAATAAGCCATGCAAAAAGATCAATAAATATTGATGGAGACGGATTAAGAAATAAAATAGTTTTAGCTATTGCTCTTACAAGAAATGGCCAAAAAGAAGAAGCTATAGAACTTCTTGAAAAATTATACGTTAACTATAAAAATAATTCAGAAGTAAATTTAGCTATAGCTGGATATTATTCAACATTCGAAAATAATAAAAAATCTATAGATATTTTAGATAAATTTTTAAAAAGATTTCCAACTAGTATTAGAGTTATGGATGAATTAGGAAATCTATATTGGATCGAAGGAAATAAGGATAAAGCTTTAGAGTTAAAATCTAAGGTTTATAAATATCATGAATTTAATAAAAATAAAAATAAACTTAAAGAGACTAAAGAATGGATATTATCAATCGATCCAGAATTTTTTAAAAAGAAGAAGGTAAAAAAAATTAAACGTAAAGATGAAGAAGAAATTCAAAAAGAAGAAGTTGAAAAATATGACAGAAGAAAAAAAGAAACTCAATTTGAAAAATTTGATTTTGCATACAATTTTACAGGAAGTGGTTTTATTGTACAAAGTGGAAAATATGTAATTACTAATAGTCATGTGATACAAGGTGCTAATAAAATTGCTGTAAGAAATGGTCTTGGAAAAATTTCTCCTGCTAAAGTTGTTGCTCAATCAAAAAGTTATGATTTAGCAATTTTAAAAATGAAAAAGCCATTTAAAAAATATTTAAAACCTAAAAATTTTGAAGATCCTGTTGTTGGTCAGGATGTAATAAGTATTGGCTACCCTATGACAGGTTATTTTGGAAATGATTTGCCAGTAATTACTCAAGGTATTATAAGCAAAGTATATCCAGATAATCTGGGAATATTTTTAACAACCACAGACATTAATTCAGGCAACAGTGGTGGACCAATTTTTAATCTTGATGGTAACTTGGTGGGAATTAGTGTGGCAACATTAGATAAAAAAAAGATAATGGAGGAAACAGGTAATATTCCAACATCAATGGGCATTGGTATAAAAAGTAATATGTTAAAAGAAGTATTTAAATACAAAAAAACTATTCCAGTTAGGAATATTAAATATAATAAATCAAAAATTTATGAAAAAATGCTTCCTATGGTGGTTTTTATTGCTGTAGAGGCAGATCCTAAAAGTAAAATTAAAAATTAATGAAATTATTTTTGAAAATTTTCTTTTTTTTATTTTTTTTTTCACAAAGTAGTGCGGAAATAATTACAACTGAGGGAGTATTCAAACACATTGGAGATATTTCTCAAAAAAGAGCTTGCAAGCTTGCTGAAAAAAGAGCTAAAGAAAAAGCAGTTAAGGAAGCTTTGGGATTAAAAGTTTCTTTAGAGGAAACACAAGTTTGTAAAGGAACAGATGGACAAGATAGATGCGAAGATAATCAAACTTCTATACTTTCATTAAATGGTGAAATAACTCAAGTTATAGTTTTAAATAAAGAAGAAGGACTGGATGAAACAAGAGATCCTAAAGTATATTATTGTAAAATAACTATTAAAGCAGAGGTTCAATCTGCTTTTAAGGAAGATAAAAATTTTGAACTTCAAGTCAAATTAAATGAAATGAATTTTAGAAATGGTGACAAATTAAAGCTTAAATTTGTGGTCAGTGAACCCCTGTATCTTAATGTCTTTCAATTTTTCCCTTATAGAAATAATGAGCAAATTCTTAAATTATTTCCTAATAAAGTTGAAAAAACAAATTTTTTTAAAAATAGCAATTTTTTACTACCAACTAAACCGAAGAACTCAAGTTTAAAAATTGACTATATAGTTGAGTTTCCTAAAAAAGTTAAAATGGAAAGAGTTGATGAGCATTTAATTTTTATAGCCTCGAAAAAAAATATTAAATTGTTAAATAGTTATTTTTCTATGGAAGATTTAAATAAAAGGTTAATAGAAATTGGAAAAAATAGCATTGTTAGAAAAGAGCAAAAAACGTATACTATTATTAAATAATGTTTAAAAAATTAAAAATTTTTATTACTCTAGCAATAATTGTCCCATTGCTTACTGGTTGTCCTCAACCTGGAGCTATGAACCCAAAAAAAGAAGTTAGGGATGACCTAATAGTTCAAATACAAAATCAAATAGAAGAATTAGGTGCTACACCAATAACTGAAGATCAAGCTAAATATCAAGGCAAGTTAAATAAAGACAAGTATATTGTAGCGCTGAAAAAACAATTATCTGACTTAAAATCAGATAAAGAAAAAGATAAGGCTGCTAAGGAACAGGAACAAAAAGATCAAAAAGCAAAACTTGAAAAAGAAAAAAAAGAAGAGAACCGTAAAAATGCTATTCAAAAATATAAAAGTGAAATAATAATTTTAGGTGAAACACCATTGTTAGAGTTTGAAGTTGAAAATGAAGATAAATATTTAGTTGCTTTAAAAAAACAATTTGAAGAATCTAAAAAGCAAAAAGAAGAGGAAGAGAAAAAGATAAGAGAAGCGATACCAGACTGGTATCAAGAAATGCCCGTTGGCACTGAATTGATAATGTATGCTAGAGGAACAGCAGTTTCAAGCGATTTACAATTTTCAGAGGATAAAGCAGTTAATGCAGCTCTTTTAGCTTTAGCCAAGAAAATGCAAAACAGATTAGATTCTAAAAATAAACAAATGATTAAAGAAGCTGGTATTGGAGAAGATTTAACTTTAAAGACAAACATCGAAAGGGCTGCGAATATTGTAATTAAAAATGTTTCAATTTCTGGTTATAAAGTAGTGAAAACTAAAATGGCTCCTAGAGCTAATGGAGGATATAGGACTTATATTCTAGTTGAGTATCCAATTTCTTTAACTTACAAAAATTATCTTGAAGAGATTAGTAAAGGCACAAATGTAACTACTAAACTTGCAGCTTTAAAAAATACAGAAGCTTATAAAGAATTAGTTGAGGCTGCAAACACATATAGCCCATAAAATTTAATTCATTAAAGCTTGTTTATTTAACCAATCATTATATTTATCAGTTTTTACAACTACTCCGGCGGTACTCTCATAATCTTTTGTATATTTGCCTTTATAAAATATACACATAATTTCTACTTCGAACCATTTTGAGTTTGGGTTTATTTTTAAAGCGTTTCTGTAAGCCATACTTTTGCCAGTTGGATCAACTGGTGCTGGATTATCTCTTCGTATAATCTTTGCATCAGGATATAAGGGTTTAATTTCATCAAATATATTTTCTTTTAAAGCAATACATTCTTTTTCTGAAACAAATCTCTTGCCAAAATTTTTTGAAAGTGCTCCAGCTAATCCATGAATAATGTAATCTTTATCGTTTTTTAAATAATAAATTTCTATTACATCATAGACTTTATATTTAAATTTTGAGCTATTATCATACTCACTAAATCTACTATCATAAATTGCAGCATATCGATACTTGTTGTCTGTTCTTGGAAGATTGCTTGAACTAATCTCAATTAGATCTTTTGAAAAATATTTTAATGCACTATCACCTATGCTCAACCCTTCGATTTCTATATCTTCAATGCTTTCAGCATGAGCAGAAATTGAGATAAGGCTTATCAAAAAGATTATTGAAATGATTTTTTTCATTAATCGCAGGCTAAATTTTCTCTGGCACCCATTAATACTCCACCCCAAAATCCTGTTACCCCACTTTGAGAATTGTCTCTTCTTACGGTCTCACACTCTCTCATCTTTTTCATTTAATTATTATAGAAAAAAAAATTTGTGTTGTCTATGTGGTTTCCGAGATTAAACTTCTTGACCGATGACTCCATCATCCTTTATTATTAATTTAATCTATACAACCATTGATTAAGTTCTTTAGTCCTGATTGATAATCTAAATGAGTCAACATATGGAAGTTTTTTCGACCAATCTTAACATGAAATTGTAATTGCATCATAGTGTGGCGTGGATAATTCAGCCTTACTCCCAAACCCTATAACATAATTATAAGTATATGAATTATTATCTAAAAAATGTTTTTTCTTCTCAAAATCCC
>MDTG01346922.1_pt1 | contig 10012 bp, 11 predicted proteins | sample 811421 | NCBI WGS metagenome assembly MDTG01 (sample SAMN05326645, study PRJNA326480) | marine metagenome | isolation source: seawater | place: Pacific Ocean: South East | collected 2011 | reverse complement strand
GCGGGTGATCTGATCGCTTTTGATCGATTTGCCGCTTTCAAAATCGGCGGAGGCTGAAGTTAGCCAGAAATACATGACTACTTCAGACCATCCTTAGGCGCTGGTTGGCGCCTAATGCTTGAGTCAGTGGCTCAGACGAAGCAGAGCGACAGAGGCTCAGCGATATAGGCCGGTTTTTCCTGACCTTCGATTTCCAGCACCGCATTGGCCTTGACCAGCCATTGGCCAGGTTTTTTCTCGGTCACTTCGGTCATGGTCACGACCAGACGCACGTTGGAGTTAACCGGAACAGGTTGAATGAAACGCACGCTGTCCAGACCGTAATTGATCACCATCTTCAAGCCCTGCGGCAGCACCAGAATGCTTTCCATCAGCACGGGGATCAATGAGAGCGTCAGAAAGCCGTGAGCGATGGTGCCGCCAAACGGTGTTTGCTTGGCTTTTTCCGGGTCGACATGGATGAACTGGTGGTCGCCCGTGCAATCCGCAAATTTATTAATTCGCTCCTGATCGATATTCATCCATTCAGAACGCCCTAATTCTTTACCAACATAGTTGGCCAACTCAGCGACAGGTACTAACGGCATAGTCCCTCCATGGGAGACGAGTCTTTTATGGGTGCGGGGCTTAAATCCCTCAGCCCAAGATCATCACGCCCGACCGTGACGGTCAAGCAAGCAATGAGTTGTTGAATGATCAGGTATAGAGCTTGGCAGCATCGGCCTATAATGATCATCACTATGAGCTGCCGATTGCGCATTCAATGCTGCAATATGCAGCCTGCGCGTCGGCACTGCAGTGATGCATGTCATCACTTATCTGGAGATGTTTGATGTTGCTACGTGGTTTGTCTTGGCTGGTGCTGTGCCAATTGCTCGGCACGGCGCTGAATGTTCTGGTGCTGCACATGTTGCCCGGGCCGATCATCGGCATGATGCTGTTGTTCGTGTACCTGCTGCTGCGCGGCGAAGTGGCCGAGCCGCTCAGCGTGGCCGCCAGCAGCTTGCTCAAGTACTTGCCACTGCTGCTGGTGCCGCCGGCAGTTGGGGTGATGGTTTATGCCGATGCCATCGCTGCGGATTTCTGGGCGGTGGTCGGTGCGCTGGTGTTATCGCTGGTGCTGTCGATGGTGTTTGCCGGCTGGTTCATGCAGCGATTGATTGAGCGTCAGCAGCGCCAGCGGGGTGACGCATGACTCTGGACTGGATCGGCGCCTGGAACGCCGTGACCCACCATCCGCTGTTTGGCGCGGGTATTACCCTGGGCGCTTATCAGATTGCCGTGGCCGCTTATGAGAAAACCCGCTGGGTATTTTTGCAGCCGGTATTGGTGTCGATGCTGTTGCTGATCGCTGTGCTGTTGCTCTGCGGCTTGAGTTACTACGACTACAAAGCCAGTGCCGATGCGCTGACTATCTTCCTTGGCCCGGCGACTGTAGCGCTGGCCATTCCGCTGTATCTGAACCTGCGCCGGATACGCCAGTTGTTCTGGCCTACAGTTTTGACACTGCTGGTTGGCGGTACGGTTGCGACCGTTCTGGGTATCGGCCTGGCGTGGCTGTTCGGCGCTGAAAAAATCATGCTGATGAGTATGGCGCCCAAATCGGTCACCTCGCCGATTGCCATGTTGGTGGCGCATCAGATCGGCGGTACGGCGGCGTTGGCGGCAGTATTTGTGATGCTCACCGGGGTGGCAGGCGCGATTCTCGGGCCGACGCTGTTGAAGCTATGCCGAGTTAAGCATCAGGCCGCCATGGGCTTGGCGCTGGGGATAACCGCTCACGCTGTAGGCACTTCGCGCGCCATGCAGGAAAGCGAGGAATGCGGAGCCTTTGCCGCGTTGGCCATGAGCCTGATGGGCATGTTGACGGCGGTATTGCTGCCGCTGGCCGTGGTTTTCTGGAGTTGAGCCAGCATGCCGAGAATCGATTTGCCGTGGAGTCCCCCCGGGGCTTCTGTTTTTGCTTAAGGACAGCTAAATGAATTTGCCACTATTTCCGTTGAACACCGTGCTGTTTCCCGGCTGTAAGCTGGACTTGCAGATTTTCGAGGCGCGCTATCTCGACATGATCGGGCGCTGCATGAAGCAATCTGCAGGCTTTGGCGTGGTGTGCATCGTCGAAGGCGAAGAAGTGGGCGACGCCGCGCCGCGTTTCTCGGCAATTGGTTGTGAAGCGCTGGTGCGGGACTTTCAACAGCAGCCCAACGGCTTGCTGGGCATTCGCGTGGAAGGCGGTCGGCGTTTTCGCGTGCAGCATGCCTCGGTATTGCCGGACCAGCTAACTGTCGCTGATGCCCAATGGCTCGAAGATGAGCCCGATTTGGCGCTTGGCGAGGAGCATGCGGATCTGGCCGCATTGCTCAGCGCCCTGGCTCAACATCCGCTGGTTGATTCGCTTGGCATGGGCGACGAGGCCAGTGGGCAGTCGGACCTGGCCAATCAACTGGGCTATCTGCTGCCGTTGCTGCCCGAGCAGAAACTGCAATTGCTTGCGCTCGACTCGCCTTCTGAGCGCCTGCTGGTGCTGCAGGAAATGATTGATCAGTTACAGGGCGATCTCAACGCTTGAGTCGCCCTTGATCAGGTTGATCAGAGATAGCGATACGTCAGCAGGCTGTCGCTCAGATTGAAGACGGCGTAGGCGCCGAGAATCCCTAAGCAAATCACCAACACAGGCCACCACGCGCGCGGCGGCAGTGCTGGCACCGGGCCGATGAACCGGTAAATGCTTAGGCTCAGTGCGCACCAGGTGGTTGCGAGCATTGCGCCAGCGAGAATGTCGCTCGGCCAATGAACGCCCAGATAGATCCGCGACAGCGCGATAGACAATGCAGCCAAACCGGCCACCAGCATCCAGCTGAGCCTTGAGCGCGCCGGTTGGCCGCGACCGGCCAAAACCCCAAGCGTCAGGAAAAAGGCAAACGCCGCCGAGCTGTGGCCGCTGGGGAAACTGAAGGTTTGCAGCGGCTCCAGCAATATTTCCGGGCGGGTACGGGCAAACCATTCTTTGAGCGCACCATTGGAGGCGGCGGTACCGAGCAGGGTGGTGCCGGCAAACAGCGCGGCGCGCCATTGCCTGGTGACCAACAGCAGGACGACCAGCGCGCCACCGGCAACGAGTTGCGGGACGAAGTTGCCCAGTAGGGTCACGAACACGGCAATGGAATCGAAGCCGGTTGTACGCACTTCTTGCGTCAGGGTCATGAGGCCGTTATCGAAGGCCGATAAATGCGGCCAGCCGATCATCAGGGCAATCAACAGCAGCAGGCTGAGCGCGGCGTTGATCATGCTGCTGCGGGATGAAGCGCGCACGGCGAGCTGGATGCTGGCGCCCAAAAACAAGGCCAGGCTGGCGCCGACAATTGCGGCCTGGGTCCAGAACCCTTCTTGAAGCGGCAAGCGCAAGGCCGCGCCGGTGGCCCATCCCGGCATCAGATAGGCGATAGACCAGCCTGCGCCCGCTACCAGACTGACTCCGAAAAAACGCAGCGCCGGCATGTTGAACATCCCGGCAACCATTGGCAGCATCGGCCGAAGCGGGCCAATGAATCGGCCCACAAGCAAGCTGGCGATACCGTAACGGCGGAAGTAGTTCTCGGCGGCGCTCAACCACTGCGGATGAGTGCGCAAACCGGGCAGGCGGCGGATGTCCTGATGGAAGTAGCGGCCCAACGTATAAGACAGCACATCGCCGAGCAAACCGCCGGCAAAGCCGAGCAGTAGGGTTTCACCAAGGCTGAGCGCACCGCTACCGGCCATGACCGCAACGGCAAACAGCAAAATGGTGCCTGGCACAATAATGCCGGCGATGGCCAGGCACTCGGTACAGGCGACGATGAAAACCGCCGCGCCAAGCCAGTGGGGGTTGGCTGCCAGCCAAGTGGTGATGCTATCAAGCCATTGACTCATTGATGAAGCTCCGTTGATGGCAGGCAGATATAGTCACGGCCTTCCATTTGGCCGCGGCGCAAAGGGTTGCGCGTACAATATCGAGCATAACCGTGGTCGACAAAACGGTAGGGTAGTTGCTCGTCGCGACCGTGTGGAATGCCCAAACGGGTGGTTTGCACAATTAGTTGCGGGCACTGGCCGACATCTTCGACCCACAAACGCTGTGGATCAAAGCGCCTGGCGTCCCAGTCGGGCACCTTGAGACCGAGCGTTTTGCACAGCAGGGTTTGTCCGGCGCAGAGTTTCTCTAGTGGGCGCGCACCGCCGCGCGCATCCGGATTATTGCTGTGCATGCGGGCTAGTTGCGCGTCGGCATCGGGGCCATCCAGCCACGGGAAAGCGGATTTAATCAGTACAGCATTGCCAGGCCCCTGAGCGCTGAAATTCAGCGAGTCGCCTCCGCGAGCGTAATACATATAGATGTGGCCGCCGTCGAGAAACAGCGCCCGGCGTTTTTCGGTGTAGCCCAGCGATGCGTGGCTGCCTTTCTCTGCGCAGTAATAGGCCTCGGTTTCAATGATGCGGGCGCTCAGCCAGAGGTCGCCGTGACGATGGCGGATGACTTTGCCGAGTAAATCCCGGGCGAGGGTGCAGGCATCGCGGTCGAAAAAGCTATCGGGTAAAGCCCGGGCTTCGGCATCTGCAAAGGGCTGAGCTGGGGTTGGCTGCATACGTTTGGGTTTCGGCTGGCGGTGAATGGACCCGGATAACAGGCGTGATCATAACAATTGCGCGTTGGTTCATCTGAGTCGGGGGCGTATCGGGAGTTCGACTATAAAGTGTGGCGAGATCTGACAGCACGGCGGCATTTCTTACTCTACCCTTGGCAATGTCGTTAATACGTGTGCGCAATTGGCGGGCGACAAGGCTGGATAAAACTTCATGAAGGCCCCAGTTCCGCTGATTTAACCGCTTGAACAGAGCTTTCAGCGACTATTTCGACAAAATAATGCTCCAGTGGTTGACCATCCGCCCAGCACTGCTGTGCGTGGGGCTTCGGCCCCGCTATAATCAGCCGCTTTATTTCCCGCCAGGCCTATCGAGACCATGACTGAGTCCGTGCTTGACTACATGACCCGCCTTGGCCGTGAAGCCCGCAGTGCTTCGCGCGTCGTGGCGCGCGCCTCGACCGCGCAGAAAAACCGTGCGCTGCTGGCTGCTGCCGCCGCACTGGATGCTGCCCGGCAAACACTCACCGAAGCCAATGAGCAGGATTTGGCCAAAGGCCGTGCGAACGGGCTTGAGCCTGCATTGCTCGACCGTCTGGCCCTGACTCCAGCGCGTATCGACGGCATGATTGAAGGCTTGCGCCAGGTCGCAGGTTTGCCCGATCCGGTCGGTGCGATTCGCGAGATGAGCTACCGTCCGTCCGGGATTCAAGTCGGCAAGATGCGCGTGCCACTGGGCGTTATCGGGATTATTTACGAGTCACGCCCGAATGTGACCATCGACGCGGCCAGCCTGTGCCTCAAGTCCGGTAACGCGACTATCCTGCGCGGCGGCTCAGAAGCCATTCACTCCAACCGCGCGATTGCCACCTGCATTCAGGCCGGTTTGGCCGAAGCCGGATTGCCGGCAGCGGCTGTTCAAGTGGTTGAGACCACTGATCGTGCAGCGGTGGGCGCCTTGATCAGCATGCCCGAGTTTGTTGATGTGATCGTGCCGCGTGGCGGCAAAGGCCTGATTGAACGCATCAGTCGTGATGCGCGTGTGCCGGTCATCAAGCATCTCGACGGCATTTGCCATGTTTACGTGGCTGCCGGTGCTGATTTGGCCAAGGCGCAACAGATTGCCTTCAATGCCAAGACTTACCGTTATGGCATTTGCGGCGCGATGGAAACGCTGCTGGTCGACAAAACCGTTGCCGCCGAGTTTCTGCCGGCTATGGCCGAGCAGTTCCGCGCCAAGGGCGTCGAGTTGCGCGGCTGCCCGCGTACGCTTGAGGTGATTGAGGCGGTTGCGGCTACCGAACAGGACTGGAATAGCGAATACCTCGATGCGATCCTGTCGATTCGTGTGGTTGATGGCCTGGAGCAGGCGATTGAACACATTAATCATTACGGCTCGCACCACACTGATTCAATCGTTACTGAGCATCAGGGACAGGCCCGGCAGTTTCTTGCCGAAGTCGATTCCAGCTCGGTAATGCTGAATACCCCGACCTGCTTTGCCGACGGCTTTGAGTATGGTTTGGGCGCGGAAATCGGCATATCTACCGATAAACTGCATGCTCGCGGTCCGGTCGGGCTTGAAGGCCTGACCTGCGAAAAATACGTAGTGATCGGTGACGGTCAGTTGCGCGGGCAGAATGCCTAAACGTATCGGCCTGTTTGGCGGCACCTTCGATCCGGTGCACATTGGCCACTTGCGCAGTGCGCTGGAAGTTGCCGAATTTATGGGGCTGGATGAGCTGCGGATGATCCCCAGCGCTCGTCCACCGCATCGCGATACACCGCAGGTTAGCCCCCAGGATCGTTTGGCGATGGTGGCCGAAGCGGTTGCAGGGCTGGCGCCGCTTATGGTCGATGACCGTGAGCTAAAGCGTGAGCAGTATTCCTACAGCATCGACACGCTGGAGTCGTTTCGCGCGGAGTTGGCGCCAGACGATCAGCTGTTTTTGTTACTGGGCTGGGATGCTTTTTGTGGGTTGCCAGGCTGGCACCGTTGGCAAGAGTTGTTGCAGCACTGCCATATTCTGGTGCTGCAGCGCCCGGATGCCGATATTGATGCACCCGAGGCGCTGCGCGATCTGTTGGCTGCACGCAGTACCAGTGACCCGCAGTCATTAAGCGGGCCCGGCGGGCAGATTTCGTTTATCTGGCAGACGCCTCTGGCAGTGTCTGCCACGCTGATTCGTTCGCTGCTTGGCAGCGGCAAATCAGTCCGTTTTTTAGTACCCGACGCGGTACTCAGCTACATCAATACGCACGGACTTTACCGTGCGTCGAACTGAACATGAGGCAAAAGAGTTACCTATGAAGAAGCAAAATATCAGCAGCGAAGAACTGGTCAAACTGGCCATTGCCGCGCTGGAAGACATCAAGGCGCAAGACATCACCACAATCGATGTGCGCGAAAAGACCAGCATCACCGATTTCATGGTCATCGCCAGCGGTACGTCGAGCCGTCACGTTAAGTCGCTGGTCGACAACGTGCTGGAAAAGGTCAAGGAACAAGGCGTTCGTCCAATCGGTAGCGAAGGTCTGGACACTGGTGAGTGGGCGCTGCTCGACCTCGGCGACATCGTGGTGCACGTAATGCTGCCGACTGCTCGTCAGTTCTATGACCTTGAGCGTCTGTGGCAAGGTGCAGAGCAGAGCCGTGCACAGCACGCGCCAGAGCACGACGCTGACCAAGAGTAAGGGCTGACTGCTGTGCGCATCAAATTGATCGCTGTTGGCTCGAAGATGCCGCGTTGGGTCGAAGACGGCTGGCAGGAGTACGCCAAGCGTATGCCGGCCGAGCTGTCGCTGGACCTGATCGAGATCCCGCTTACCACCCGCAGCAAGAATGCTGATGTGGCCCGCATGATTCGCCAGGAAGGTGAAGCCATGCTGGCCAAGGTTCAGCCGGGTGAACGCATCGTTACGCTTGAGGTCGAAGGTCGGCCATGGAGCACCGAGCAGTTGGCGGTTGAGCTGGACAAATGGCGACTCGATTCGCGCACAGTCAACCTGATGGTCGGTGGGCCGGAAGGGCTCGCGCCTGAAGTTCAGGCGCGCAGTGAACAGCGTTGGTCGTTGTCGCCACTGACTTTGCCGCACCCGTTGGTGCGTATCCTGATTGGCGAACAGGTTTACCGGGCTTGGACAGTGTTGTCCGGCCACCCTTATCACAAGTAGTCAGCAGTCGCCGATGCCTCAACCGATTCGCCTAAAGGACCATGAAAAAGACGCACGCCTGATTCGTCGGCGCGCGATGGTCGGTGGAGCAGTGATTGTGGCGCTGATCATGGTGCTCATCAGTCGCCTCTATTACTTGCAAGTGGTGCAGTACGAGTACCACTCGACGCTGTCTGAAAACAACCGTGTGCATGTTCAGCCGATCCCGCCTAACCGCGGCCTGATCTATGACCGCAACGGTGTGCTCATCGCCGATAACCGTCCCAGTTTCAGCCTGACCCTGACACGTGAGCGTGCCGGGGATTGGGAGCATGTGCTCGACGTAATCGTCGACGTGCTGGGGCTTACACCCGATGACCGCGAGCTGTTCGAGAAACGCGTGCGTCAGGGGCGGCGTCCGTTTGAGCCGGTGCCGGTGTTGTTTGAGCTGAACGAAGAGCAGATCGCGCGGCTTGCGATTAACCAGTTCCAATTGCCGGGCGTGGATGTATCGGCTCAGTTGGTGCGCCATTATCCGCAAGGCGAGCACTTCGCTCACTCGGTTGGGTATGTCGGCCGGATCAACGAAACAGAGCTGAAAAAGCTCGATCCGGTGCAGTACAGCGGCACTCACCACATCGGTAAAACCGGTATCGAGCGTTACTATGAAGACCAGTTGCACGGTGAGGTCGGCTACGAAGAAGTCGAAACCAACGCGCGGGGTCGCGTTTTGCGGGTGCTCAACCATACCGACCCGAAACCGGGCGAAGACATTGTTCTGACCCTGGATATCAAGCTTCAGGCTGCGGCGGAAAAGGCTCTCGGCGGGCGGCGTGGCGCGATTGTGGCGATTCAGCCGAAGACCGGCGAAGTGCTGGCGATGGTCAGTCAGCCGAGCTTCGATCCGAATCCGTTCGTGACCGGGATCAGCTTCAAGGCTTACGCGGAACTGCGCGACTCGATTGACCGGCCGCTGTTCAACCGGGTGCTGCGCGGGCTGTATCCGCCAGGCTCGACAATCAAACCGATGATGGCCATAGCCGGTCTCGATGCAGGTGTGGTGACGCCGAACTCACGGGTTTTCGATCCGGGTTTCTATCAGTTGCCGAATAACACCCACAAATACCGTAACTGGAACCGTTACGGCGACGGCTGGGTGGACATGGATACTGCGCTGATGCGCTCCAATGACACGTATTTTTACGATTTGGCGCACAAGCTGGGCATCGATCGCATGCATGATTACATGACCAAATTTGGTCTGGGTCAGCGTGTCTCACTGGATATGTTCGAAGAAACGGCAGGCTTGATGCCTTCGCGAGACTGGAAGCGCTCGCGCTATCGCCAAGCCTGGTATCCGGGCGAAACCCTGATTCTGGGTATCGGTCAGGGCTACATGCAAACAACGCCTTTGCAGTTGGCGCAGGCCGTGTCGCTGGTGGCGAGCAAGGGCAAGTGGATTCGTCCACACCTGGCAAAAACTGTCGGCGACGTACCGCCTGTGGATGAAAATCCAGTCGAAGACATTGTGCTGCGCGACCCCAAATATTGGGATTACGCGCGTCATGGCATGGAAGAAGTCGTCAACGGCGCACGCGGCACGGCACGTAAAATCGGTGCTGCCTCGGTGTACCGGATCGCCGGTAAGAGCGGTACGGCGCAGGTTGTAGCGATCAAGCAGGGTGAGAAATACGACCGCAGCAAGGTGCGTGAGCGTCACCGTGACCACGCCTTGTTCGTTGGTTTTGCGCCGGCAAGTGACCCGGAAATCGCCGTGGCTGTAATGGTTGAGAACGGTGAGTCCGGCTCGGGTGTTGCCGCGCCGGTCATGAAAGAGGTGATGGACGCCTGGCTGCTGGATGAAAACGGCCAGCTCAAGGCGGAATATGCGCCGCAAGTTGCAGCTCCCGCGGTAGAGGCGCAGACCAAAAATGAGTAATGGTTTCGATCGTACCCTGTCCGATGAAGACGTTCTGCGGCGCCGCGCGAGCCTGCTGCAGCGCATGCACCTGGACGGGATCCTGCTATTGCTGTTGCTGATCCTGGCCACGGGTAGCTTGTTCATTCTGTATTCCGCCAGCGGCAAGAACATTGATCTGCTGATGAAACAAGCGTCGTCATTCGGTATCGGTCTGGTGGCGATGGTGATCATTGCCCAGATCGAGCCGCGCTTCATGGCGCGCTGGGTGCCACTGGCTTACGTCGGCGGCGTGGCGTTGCTGTTCGTGGTGGATGTCATG
>MDTG01309169.1_pt1 | contig 10012 bp, 13 predicted proteins | sample 811421 | NCBI WGS metagenome assembly MDTG01 (sample SAMN05326645, study PRJNA326480) | marine metagenome | isolation source: seawater | place: Pacific Ocean: South East | collected 2011 | reverse complement strand
TGTTATTGAATTTGCTATACTTTGTAAAATCATAGTCTTACCTGCTTTAGGAGGAGAAATAATTAAAGATCTTTGACCCTTTCCAATTGGACTAACCAAATCAATTAATCTTGGTGTCAAATCAGGATTTTTTGAAACTTTTGTGCTTTCAACTTCCATAACTAACTGTTTATTTGGATATAAAGGCGTGAGGTTATCGAAGGCTATTTTATGCCTCACTTTTTCAGGATCCTCAAAATTTATTTTACTAACTTGAAGTAGTGCAAAATATCTTTCCCCTTCTTTGGGGGCTCTCACTGGACCCTCTACTGTGTCTCCAGTTCTTAAACCAAATTTTCTGATTTGACTTGGACTTATATAAATATCATCTGGACCTGGTAGATAGTTTGACTCCATTGCTCTTAAAAAACCAAAACCATCTTGTAACATTTGAAGCACTCCGCTACCTGTAATCTCTTCACCTTTTTCAGCTAATTTTTTTAATATAGCAAATAGTATTTCTTGTTTTCTTAAGGTGCTAGCATTTTCAACTCCAAGGTCTTCTGCTTGCGCAATAAGCTGCTCAGAATTATTTTTTTTTAGTTCTTGTATATTCATTTTGTGGGATTGTTGAATTAGATGAAGTTAATATATATGCTCTTTTTTATTTTTCAAGTGTTAGACCGGCTTAAAAACCACAATAAAAACAATAATAATAAGTAATATTGTAGGTATTTCGTTAATAATTCGATAAAATTTTGAAGAATTGTTGTTTTGATCATTAGTAAAACGAAAAACACATTGTCCCAAATAAAAGTGATAAATGGTCAATAAAATCACTAAAACAAATTTAATCTGTATCCATAATTCATTAAATACTGAAAAACCTAAATTATGCAGTAAATATAAACCAAAAAACCAAGATAAAATCATTGCTGGAGTCATAATGTAATAAAATAATTTTTTTTCCATAATCTTAAAAGTATTTGATAAATTTACATCACTTATATTTTCTGAATGATATACAAAAATTCTTGGCAAATATAACAACCCTGCCATCCAAGAAATAACAGCAATTAAGTGAAGACTTTTAAATAATAAATATGTATTCATTTTTTAACTTTGACAAGGGCATTTTTTAAAATTATTCGGGCATATATTTTTTGGTGAAAAAATATTTTCATTTAATTGATTTTCATTTTTGTTGATAACTATATTGGAAAGACTTTCAATAAAAGTATCACTGGTTCCTAATGCTGGAATTCTAATATAATTATCACATCCATTTTCTTTTGCTAATTTTTTATATTCAATATCAAGTTCAACTAAAGTTTCGGAATGCTCAGATACAAAAGCAACAGGTACAATAACTATATTTTTGCCAAGTTTCGCGTTTTCTATGATCACGCTATCAGTTGAAGGTCCTATCCATTTTAAAGGACCAACTCTACTTTGATAACTTAATATCCAATCCAAATCTTTTATATCTAAAAATGAAATTATTTTTTCAACAGTTTGCTCAATTTGCCACTGGTAAGGATCCCCATTTTTAATATTTTTTTCAGGTAAACCATGCGCAGAAAAAATTAATTTATAATTATTAGTTTCTTTAATTTTACTATTAATTTCTATCGCGTGTGATTTTATAAAATCTTTTTCAGTTGGATAGCAACAAACAATATTTGTTTTTACTTTGTAGTTATTAACTTTACATATTTCTTTCCATTCTTTAATTGAAGATCCAGATGTCGAGGCAGAATATTGTGGGTAAAGAGGCAATAATGTAATTTCTTCCGGATTATAGTTTATAACGTCATTAATAACTTTTGATGCTCTAGGTTTCCAACATCTCATTACAATAAAACACTTATACTCATCAGAATCACTTTTATCATTTAAGTTTTTTTCTAATTTTTGTGATTGTTCTGTTGTTAATTTTAAAATTGGTGATGAACCGCCCAATTCTTGATAGATTTTTTTAGCTATTGGTGCTCTTCTGTTTGCAATTAATTTTGCCAATGGAAATCTAAATATTGTAGGAATATTTAAAATTGCAGGATCATTAAATAAATTAAAAAGAAATGGTTCTACATTTTCTATTTTATCTGGACCTCCTAGATTAAATAACACTATTGCTTTTTTCATTTAATAATCATTTACAATTTTTACCAAGTATTCAACCATTTTTGGATCAGTTTCTGGTAATACTCCATGGCCCAAGTTAAAGATATAAGGATGATCTTTAAATAAATTTAAATATTTTAATGCTTCTTTTTTGATATTTTCTTTATCAGATAATAAAATCTTTGGGCTCATGCCTCCCTGTACTGGAATATTTATTTCTTTTTTTATTATAATAGGATCAACTTCATAATCAATACAGATAGCGTCTGGTTTTACAAAATTAATATAATTTTTATAATCTTTAATTCCTTTTGGAAAACATATTACTGGAATGTTTTTAGATTTAATAAAATTAACAAGACTTAAAGTTGGTGAATAAATATATTCATGAACACCTTTTTGATCTACTAAACCTGCCCAACTGTCAAAAATTTGTATTATATCAGCGCCATTATTTATTTGATTTTCAATATGAACCTTCAAATATTTATCTAATATTTTTAAAACTTTATTAATTAAATTTATATTTTTAAAAAAATTATTATTAATTTTACTTTTTGGAGATTTTTTATTTATCATATAAACTAATAATGTCCAAGGCGCACCAACAAAACCAATTAAATTTTTATTTTTTAATAAGTAATTAGATTTAGTATTTTTAATACTATTATATATCGGTTTTAATTTGTTTATAAATTCTTCTTCGGTTATATTTAATAATCTTTCTAAATTTATATCACCTAATTCTGGTCCAAAATTTTTTTTAAAATTTAATTTTTGTTCTAATGCATAAGGCACCATAAGTATGTCTGAAAAAATTATAGCTGCATTTAAGTTAAATCTTTTTATTGGTTGAAGTGTTATTTGAGAAGATAAACTTTCGTTTAAACATAAATTAACAAAATTTGGATTTGATTTTCTTATTTCTCGAAATTCAGGCAAATATCTCCCTGCCTGTCTCATTAACCAGATAGGTTTTATATTTGTATTTTTATTAATTATACAATCGTGAAGTGGTAGTATCATTATAATAATTAAATCTATATATTTAGTATTAGTAATTGGTCATGTGAATAAATGTAATTACTTTTTATTAACAAGTTATTTAACATTTATCCCCATATACAAAATTGATTAAATTCAATAAAACCATGTTTTTTTCTATTAATTTTATTTTAATTATAAAACTGTATAATATTAATTAACATGTGTAATATTGTTTATAAATATAGCTTTTTACACTTTAAAAAACCTTAAAATTTAAATTTATTTGTATAAGATTAGTAACATTAAGTTATAAACAATTTATTCATGAATAATACATACGAAATTTATTTAGTTTCAGACTCAACTGGAGAGACATTAGATAGAATTTTTTTGGCAGTAAAAGCTCAATTTAATAATTTAGAATATAATATTCATCAATACTCTTTTACAAGAACCGAAAATCAAGTTTTAAAAATCATAGATATTTGTAAGAAGAATAAAAATTCAATAATTCTTTATACAATAGTAGATACAAAACTTGCTAAATATCTATCGCAAATAAGTGATAAGGAAAAGATACCTTGCTTCGGAGTTTTGGGTGATTTAATAATATCATTTTCTAAGTTACTTAATCAAAAAGCATCTCATAAACCAAGCGGCCAACATGCTATGAATGAAGAATATTATGATAGAATTGAAGCTATACAATTTACAATGAGCCATGATGATGGAAAATTAGTTGATGATATAAAAAAATCTGACATAATATTATTAGGGGTAAGTCGTACCAGCAAAACACCAACATCAATTTATTTAGCAAATAGAGGATATAAAACTTCCAATATACCATTAATTAATCAAGACTCACTACCGGAGGTACTTAAAAAAAATCCCAAATTAGCTTGTGTTGTAGGGCTAACAACTGAACCCAACAGACTTTTAGATATAAGAAAAAATAGAATGAATTCTTTAAAAGAAAATGACTCGATAAACTATACAAATATCGAAAAAATTTCTAAGGAAGTCGACGAAGCAAAAAAATTATTTAAAAAATATAATTGGCCAGTAGTAGATGTAACTAGAAAATCAGTGGAAGAAACGGCAGCATCAGTAATTAAAATTTACGAAATCGCAAAAAAAGATGGTTAATACAATAATTCTTGCTTCAAAAAGCAAAGTTAGAAAAGAAATCTTAGAAAAAAATGAAATTAATTGTTTAGTAGAACCTGCTAATATTGATGAAGATTTAATCAAAGAAAGTTTATTAAAAGAAAATGCTTCTCCAGAAATAGTGTCTAAAAATTTAGCTGAATTAAAAGCAAATAAAATAAGTCAAAAAAATAGCGAACAACTAGTATTAGGAGCTGACAGCGTTATAGATTTAAATGGTAAGATTATATCAAAACCACGTAATAGAGTCGAAGCTTTAGAAATTTTACTAAATCTTAATGGTAAAAAACATTATTTAATTAGCTCTGTATGTATATCTAAAAACGGTTCTATGATATGGAATTATACGGATAAAGCCCAACTAACAATGAAAAATATGACCAATGACGAATTAAAATTTTATTTAGGAAAAATAAATGATGAGACGCTATACGCTTATAATGTTTATCAGATAGAAGGAGAAGGAAAAAATTTATTTTCGAAAATAGAAGGAAGCGAAGACACAATTATGGGATTACCAATTAAACAATTAAAAGAATATTTAAAAAAAATAAAATGAAAAAATATTTTGTAATAGGAAATCCAATCGATCATTCGCTATCACCAAAATTACATAATTATTGGTTAAAAAATCTTAATATTGAGGCAATTTATGAAAAAAAAAAATTAAAAGAAAGTGATATTGAAAATATAATTTTAAAAATTAGAAATGAACATATTAGCGGAATTAACGTAACAGTGCCTTTTAAAAAAAAAATTATTCCTTTTCTTGACGAACTTACTTTAGAAGCAAACGAAACTCAGTCAGTAAATACAATTTGTAAAGTAAATAATAAAATTGTTGGATATAATACTGATGTTATAGGATTTGAATTAGCATTAAAAAGTATAAATTATGAAACAAAAGGTAAAAAAGTTTTAATCCTGGGTTCTGGAGGTGTAGTACCATCAATTATATTTACACTAAAAAAAATGAAAGCTTCTAAAATTATTTTAAGCAACAGAACAAAAAAAAATGCTGAAGAATTAAAAAAAATTTTTCCTGAATTAGAAATAATAAATTGGGGAGAAATTACTGATTTTAATATGATTATAAATGCTACAAGTCTTGGTTTAAAAGAAGATGATGAAATAAAAATAAATTATGATGAAATTGGAGGTAATAAACTATTTTATGATTTAATTTATAATCCTAAACAAACTAAATTTCTTTTAAAAGCACAAGAATTTGGACACCAAACAGTAAATGGTAAAATGATGTTTATATATCAAGCACATCAAGCTTTTACAATATGGCATAAGATTATGCCAAAAATAGATGAAGAAATAATAAGCTTATTAGATTAATGATAAAAATTTGTATACTTGGAGATGTAGGATCGGGCAAAAGTTATATTGCTAAAAGATTTGGATATCCCGTATTTGATGCTGATGCAGAAGTTTCAAAAATTTATAAGAAAAGTACAAAATGTTTTAAAAATTTAAAAAAAATTTTTCCAAAACATATTTTTTCTTTTCCTATAAAAAAAACACAAATTATAAAAATTATAATTCAGAATAAAAATAATTTAAAAAAAATAAATAAAATTGTTCATCCTGAAGTTAGGTTGAGAATGAATAAATTTTTTAGAATTAATAGAAAAAAAAAAGCAGTTGTACTAGATATTCCACTTTTATTAGAAGGAAAGATTAATAACAAAGATGATCTTTTGATATTTGTACAAGCTAAAAAAAAAGATATTAATAAAAGATTAAAAAAAAGAATAAATTATAATCCAAAAATAATAAGAACCTTTAGAAAATTGCAACTACCTTTAGAAATTAAAAAAAAAAAATCTCATTATATTTTGAAAAATAATTTTAAAAGTTTTTTAGTAAAAAAAAATGTTAAGATAATAAAAAAAAAAATCTTTAAAAATGAAAGAAGTAATTCTTGATACAGAAACAACAGGAATAGAAGTTAAAGAAGGTCACAGAATTGTCGAAATAGGATGTATTGAACTAGAAGACCAGATACCAACTTCAAAAAAATTCCATTGTTATTTAAATCCTGAAAGAAAAGTTTCTGAAAATGCTTTTAAAGTTCATGGATACTCAGATCAATTTTTATCTTTACAAAAAAAATTTGCTGAAATTTGTGAAGAATTTTTAGATTTTATAGAAAATAAAAAACTTATAATCCATAATGCTGGTTTTGATTTGTCACATTTAAATAATGAACTTTCTTTAGTTGGAAAAAATAAGATTCTAAAAAATAATATTGTAGATACTTTAGAATTAGCTAGAAATAAATATCCAGGTTCACAAATTAGTCTAGATGCTTTATGCAAACGTTTTAGAATTGATAATTCAAGAAGAATTAAACATACAGCCTTAATTGATTGTGAACTTTTATATAAAGTTTATATAAATTTAATTGATCAAAAAGAGCCAACATTAAATTTTAAAGATTATGAAAATAAATTATTAAATGACAAAAAATACTCTAATAATTATTTTAAAAAAATTATTTATCCAACCGAAAAAGAAAAGGAATTGCATAAGAGTTTTTTAAGTAAAAATATAAAAAAAAATTTTTTTTAATTATATTTTTTATTATATAATTCATTAAAATCTATTTTTTTTTCCATTTTTACACCAGGAAAACCAGAGTCATCTAATAAATTTAAAAATGCTTTTTCCAGTTTTGGATAAATTTTATTTTGAAGATCACAAATAATAATTTTTTCTAATTCTTTTTTTTCTTTAACACTTTCATTAATTTTAATAATTGAAACATAATTTATTTCAAAATAAGATTTTTTATTGTTAGATTCTTTATCCTCAAATTTTAAAATTGTATTCACCTCAACCATTTTATTTTTAATTGCCTTGGAATTAATATCTATATTTAATTTATATTTTGAGATATTTTCTTTGACAAATAAATATGATTGAACATCAGGTGTTTCACTAGACATATCTTTTATAAAATTTGCTAAAATATTAAATTTTTCAGTCATTGATCATCTTTATCTTCGAATTCACCTTCTATAAAATCTTTTTTTTGTTTTTTTGTTTCATATTTTTTTGAAAAACTTTTTAATATTAGTTTTCTAGATGGTGGAAAAATTAATATCAAGCCAATTAGATCTGTCGCAAATCCTGGAATAATTAATAATAGGGCTGCAAATGCTAAGGCTCCACCTGAAATTATTTCATAAATAGGTAATTCATTTTTAAATAATTGTGACATACCTGATCGCATCGTATTAAATCCTTCATATCTCGCATAAGCAACACCCACTATTGCTGTAATTAAAATCAATGAAATTGTATTAAAAGCGCCAATATAAGAACCTATTTTAATAAACAAATATATCTCGATTAAAGGAATCGAAATTAGTAATATTAATATTGTGTTCATTTGTCCCTAATGTAAATTGCTAGTTGAAATTAAGCAATATACTAAATAATATTTAACATAATGAATTATAATTTTGAGTACATAGATATAATACTTTTGGCAATGATCGCTGGGTTCATTTTCCTCAGATTAAGAGGAATATTGGGTAGAAGAACAGGACATGAAGAAAATTTGGGTACAAGCTTTCCACATGATTTTCAAACAAAAAAAAATAATATAAATGATTTAAACAAAAAAGAATTTGATGATAAAGCAAAAAATGAATTTTTAAATGGAGCAAAAATTGCTTATGAAACTATAATTACTAATTTCGCCAAAGGAAATTTAAAAGATATTAAATCATTGTTAAATAAAAAAATTTTTGATCAATTTAATGAAGCAATAAAGCATAGAAAAGAAAAAGGTTTAATTTCACACACAACTTTTGTTGGAATTAATTCGGCATCAATAAAAGATCATAAAATAATAAATAATATTTTGGAAGTTACTGTTGAATTTGTAAGTGAAATTATATCTTCCGTAAAAGATAAAGAGAACAAAATTTTAACTGGTGACCCTAAAAAAATTAAAAAAGTTTATGATACATGGAAGTTTTCAAGAGACATAACATCACAAAATCCTAATTGGCTATTAATTGATACTCAAACTTAATTTTAATTGAATAACAAACTCACAGATAAAGATAAAAAAGATTGGAAAGATTTCACATCAAGTAAAAATCAAGTTTTCGATAAAGATCAAAAATTAAATAAAATAACTAATAAAAAAAGTACAAGTTTTATTGATCTTCACGGGTATTCTTTGGAAAGTGCAAACAAAACTATTGAGAAATTGATAAATAATTCTTATGAAGGTGGTATTGAAAAAATTACTGTTGTAACTGGAAAAGGAACTAGATCAAAAGTAAAAGATAATCCATATTTATCCGAAGATTTTAGTATTCTTAAAAATTCAGTTCCTGAATTTATTAATTCAAAACAAGATTTAAAAAAAAAAATAAAAAAAATTATAGAAGCAAATATTGATGACGGAGGAAGAGGAGCTTTTTATATATTTTTAAAAAAAAATAAAAATTTTTAAAATTTTATGACTATAAAAAGAACAAACAAGAATTTTCAAAAAAAATGGCTAAAAAATAATAGTCAACTTAATATTTTAGATTTGGGATGTACTCATGTCAATTATTGGGAAGAAGCAAATCATTTTGCTGATATAGTTGACTACACTAAAGAATTTTCAGAAAAAAATTTAAAATTTACAAAAATTTTTCCAGATAAAAAATTACCATTTAAAGATAAAGAATTTGATTATGTCGTTTTAAGTCATGTACTTGAGCATGTTCCAAATATTGTTGATTTTGCAAAGGAAGTAGAAAGAATTTCTAAAGCAGGTTATATTGAATTGCCAACTAAACTTGCTGACAACCTAGTTATTGGTTGTGATGAACATGATATTGGACATAAATGGTGGTTAGAATTTGATGATATAAATAATTCATTAATCTATACCAAAAAAGTTGATGTATTAGAAAAATTTTTATCAGTAGGATCAATTAATAAATTTCAGGAATTTTTTGAAGATAGTTTGATTTTACAGCTTTATTGGGAAAACAAAATAGATCTTTTAGAAGGCAAACCTATTGAATTTAAAAAAAAAATAACATTTTTAAGTTTAGTTAGAAAATTTTACGGAAAAAAAATAAGGATTTTTATTTCTTGTATAAAAAATTTTTTTAAAAAAAAAAACTAATCTTAAAGTATAAACTTAGATAAGTCAGTATCTTTTACAAGTTCACCTAAATTATTTTTAACGTATTCAGAATTTATAATAATTTTTTCTCCACCTCTATCAGTTGCTGTAAAACTTATTTCATCTAAAACTTTTTCAATTATTGTGTGTAATCTTCTTGCGCCTATATTTTCAACAGTAGAATTTACTTCTGTAGCTAAATTTGCAATAGTATCAATACCATCATCAGAAAATTCTAATTCTACATCTTCAGTTTTAAGTAAAGCCTTATACTGTTTTATTAAGCTATTATCTGGTTCTTTTAATATTCTTTTAAAATCTTCACTTGTTAATGCATCTAATTCTACTCTGATAGGAAGTCTTCCTTGTAATTCTGGTAGTAAGTCTGAAGGTTTGGCAAGTTGAAAAGCTCCAGACGCAATAAATAAAATATGATCTGTTTTTATAGGTCCATACTTTGTACTTACAGTGGTTCCTTCAATTAAAGGTAATAAATCTCGTTGCACACCTTCTCTTGAAACATCACCACCAACTCGGTCAGTTCTTGCTGAAATTTTATCTATTTCATCTAAAAAAACTATTCCATTATTTTCTGTT
>MDTG01229738.1_pt1 | contig 10012 bp, 9 predicted proteins | sample 811421 | NCBI WGS metagenome assembly MDTG01 (sample SAMN05326645, study PRJNA326480) | marine metagenome | isolation source: seawater | place: Pacific Ocean: South East | collected 2011 | reverse complement strand
GTATGAAGTTATTTGGATAACTATTTTTATCATGGGAATGTTAGGTCTTTTATTTGATATAACTTTAAGAAAAATAATCGATAAAACAATTCCTTGGCGTGGAAAAGGATAATTATCTGGTTTAATCTTTAAGAAAATTGCGTATATAATCAGAAAGTTTTACTTTACCAAAGTGCCTATATACTTTGTTCGATAAATTCATGCTTGTTAATGCTGAAGCGTATCTTTCACCTGGTCTTTTCTTCAAATATTTTATTTTAGATTTAAACATTTTTGCTACATCGTTAATTGAGTAACTTTGTTTACTAGAAATACTATAGTGTCTTGATAAATTTTTTTTCCACGCTAGGTAACATATATTTACCGTATCGGTTATGTGGGTAAACCTTCTTGACTGTGTTCCTGGCCTAACTACAGGTAATGGTTTATTTTTTTTATATGCTTCTTCAAAAATACCAATCACAGTTGACATTTTTCCTTTAGATATTTGCTTAGGTCCATAGACATTATAAAAATAAATTACCTCAAATTTAAAGTTAAACCATTTTTTTAAATTCTCTAACAATTCTAAATTTTTTGCTTTTGTAAATGCATAAGGTGATAAATTTTTATCATTTCCACCATTCCCCAGTGAGGCCGATGTAGCAGAATAAATTAATTTAATCTTATTTTTTAAACAAAAATTAAAAACTGAATTTGTTCCAACAGTGTTAGAGTCTATGCATTCATTCATATTTAAAAAACTTTGATAAATTCTTGCAAATTCACCAAAATGAAAAACTGCTTTAATTTGTTTTGGATTTTTAATTATTTTTGAAATATCTTTTGTATTAGCTTTTATGTATTTAACTTTTCTATTTTTTTGATGGTTTTTTTTATATCCTGAAGAATAATTATCTATACTAATTATATTATAACTAGTCTTATCTAGTAGTAACGAAATTAAATTAGCACCAACAAATCCAGCGCCTCCTGTAACAATAATTATTTTTTTTTTAATCATTAAATTCTTATAGTATTTAATATCATTTAATCAAAATCTAAAAAATTTTGATATTGAGATTTGTTTTCTTGTATGTATTTTGGCATTTCCTGTAAACTAAGTTGCTTCAATTTAAATTCTTTACCATACTTGTTCTTTTTTGAGTCAGCAAGATGATCATGATCTATAACTCTTCTTGATATTAAATCTCTAATTTTGTCTGGATTTTTATTTGAAGATCTATATTCATCATGATGCTCAGTATCAAGTTCCTTTTCATGAATTTTTTCTGGACTAATAACTCTAGTAAAATGCCAACCACCATCTTTTATTATTTTTAAATCCATATATTTATCTTTTTTAAACAATGTATCTAATCTAAAAAAGGGATATTTTTTGGCTTTAATTTGTCTTAACCATTCAAAATTAAGTAAATATTTTTTTTTTACAGCTCTTGTCCCATACCAATTTATTCGATCACATAACAAATTAAATTTATAATAAAATAATTTTTGTTCGAAAATTACAATTTTATTCTTGTTCTCTTTAAGATTAAATAGTTCTAAATTGGGAATTTCATCATTGTCACTATAGAGTATATAATCTTCCAAATTTGAAATCTTATCAATTCCATCTAAGAGTTTATTTCTTTGATGAGCTATTCTTTTAATAGAATTTATTCTCATATTGTTTGCGGATTCAATTTTATTTTGAACATCATCATATATAAGATCTCTTGGTTCATCTTCTAATACTATATAAATAATTTTATCCTTAAATTTAGAAAATTTATTGATATCAAAATTCAATTTTTTTTCTTTTCCTGCGTGAGAAAAACGTGCTTCACATATTACAAATTTATCAACATAATCATTTAACATATTGAATCTTAAATCTAAAATTAACTCCTCATCATAATATGTTGTGCAGTCAAATATTTTCATAATAAATTATATATTTTTAATATATCTAAAATGATATATAGAATTATTACTATCATTATTATTTCAAATGAAAATGAAAAAACAAAATCTTGAGAAAATCTTAATCAAGATATTCATGAATCATAAACTAAATAAAGATCATTCTAAAATTTGTTCCCAAGCTATAATAAATGCTGAATTAGTAGGTGCTTATGGTCATGGTCTATCAAGACTTAAAATGTATTGTGATAGAATACAAAAGAAATTAATCAACCCTAAACCGAAGATAAAAACAAAAAAAATTTCTAGTTCAATATCCCTTATAGATGCAGATAACAGTATTGGTTTTGTTGCAGCAGACATGGGAGTCAAGAAAGCAATTAAAAACGCTCAAAAAACTGGTATTGGTTTAGTTGGAATTAAAAATAGTGGTCACTATGGTTTGTCCGGTTATTATGCAGAGCAAGCAGTTAAAAAAAATTTAATAGCAATGATTTATACGAATGCACCACCTGCTGTAGCACCTCATGGGTCTTTAAAAAGTTTATTTGGAACTAATCCTATTTGCTTCGGGTGTCCCTCTGGATCAAAAATTCCATTTATATTAGACACATCAATATCCATGATTAATCGTGGAAAAATAAGAGTTGCAGCAAAAAAAAATAAAAAAATTCCTGCAGGTGTTGCTTTAGATAAAAATGGAAAACCGACTACAAATGCTAGAAAGGCTTTAGAAGGAGTGCAATTACCAATAGCTGGCTTCAGAGGTTCAGGTTTAGCATGGATGGTGGATATTTTAAGTGGCGTCTTAACTGACAGCAATCATGCTGGAAGAGTAAAAGATCCCTTTGATGATTTTAGTGGTCCACAAAATATAGGACATTTGATAATAACTTTCAAAGCAAATTTATTTAAAAATAATTTTAAAAATAGAATTAAAGAAAATATAAAAATAATCAAAAAGCTACCAAAAATCAAAGGTGTAAATAAAATCTTTTATCCTGGAGAAAATAAATATTTTAGATTTAAAAAAAACTTAAAAAAAAATATTTTTGTTGATAAAAATATAATAAATGAATTTAATATTTTATTAAAATAATTTATTTATGGTTTAATCTATTCCATTCGATCATTCTTTCAATGCCCTGTTTAAAAGTTATGAATGATTTGTGATTAAATTCTGTATTGTATTTTTTTGATGAAAGCTTAATCGTTGTATCTTTTGAATATGTATATTTTAAATTTCTGTTTCTAATTATTATATTTTTTATATTAAAGATTTTCGAAATAGATTCACAAATTTCATATATAGATTTATGATCCTTGCTTGAAACATTATAAATAGTCGATTTTCCGTATTGAATGATATTTAGTAACATTATTGTGACATCGGCTATGTAGCTCCATGTCCTTACTGTTTTGCCTTTGTCATATATGTAAATTTTATTTTCTTTAATAGCTCTTTTTAAAATTTGTGGAATAACTCTTGGATCATCTAAGTCTTGACCCGGACCATAAGTATGACCAGGTCTTGCAATATAAATAGGTAAATTATATCTTTTCTTATAAATTTCACATAACTGTTCAGCTATTAATTTAGAACTTGCATAAATCATTTCCGTTGGAAATTTACCAACTCCTTTTTCTGAGTCTTCACTGATAATTTGAGATTTTTTTTTTGGTATTGCATAAACCAAGGCGGAACTAAGATATAGAATTCTAGTCTTAAATTTGATTGAATGATCCAAAATGGATTTTAATACATTAATATTTAAATTAATCGTGCTTAATTCATTATTATCCCATTTTTTTGGTTGTCCGTAAGTTGCACAATGAAAAATAAAATCAAATTTTTTATTCAATAACTTTTTTAAATTTTTCTTATTATTTAGATCAAATTTATAAAACTTTATTTTTGAATTTTGATAAATTTCTTTGAATAACCCTCTGGGTTTATTTAATGATATGGAGGTTATGTCACAATTAACAAATCTTAAACTTGCTTGAAGATATGATGCGATAAAACTATTTCCACCTAAAATTAGAATTCTAGATTTTTTAAACTTGGTTAAATTTGTATTTTTTAAAATGTATCTACAATCATTTTCAACTACTTTATTAATCATGAGAGTTTTTTATGATTTTCAGTTTCTTTTTTAATCATTTCAGTAATTAATTGATCAAAACTTACTTTAGGTTTCCATTTAAGAATTCTTTTGGCTTTTGAATAATTTCCTTTTAAATCATGAACTTCATTTGGTCTAAAATAGGTTTTATCTTGTTTTATAATTACTTGAGATTTTTGAATATGTCCTTTATCAGATAATGATACTGCATATTCAAATCCTTTTTTGTCTTTTTTCCAAATATATCTAATACCCACTTTTTTTAAAACTAAGTTTACAAGATCTTTAACTGAATAATTTTTTCCAGTCGCTATTACAAAATCATCAGGTTTTTTTTGTTGAAGAATTTTCCATTGAGCCTCAACAAATTCTTTTGCGTGACCCCAATCTCTTCTTGCATACAAATTACCAAGATAAAGACATTTTTGTTTCCCATGAAGCATGTTAATTATTCCTATAATAGTTTTTCTTGATATAAAATTTTCTCCTCTTCTTGGTGACTCATGATTAAATAAAATTCCATTTGCGGCAAAAATTGAATATGCCTCTCGGTAATTTTTAGTAATCCAATAAGAATATAATTTTGCAGTCCCGTAAGGAGATGCGGGAGCAAATCTACTTTTTTCACTGTATGGTTTGTCCGGACTATTGCCAAATATTTCTGATGTAGATGCTTGATAAAATTTAATTTTCTTTTTCTTTTTGTCTAAAATTCTTATTGCTTCAAGTATTCTTAAGGTTCCTATTGAGTCTGTTTGAGCAGTATACTCTGGTAATTCAAAAGATACTCCTACATTGCTTTGAGCAGCTAAGTTATAAATTTCGTCTGGATTGGTTTCGCTTATTATATGAAATACATTTGAAAAATCAGTAACGTCACCATATTTGAGTATTAAATTTGGTTTTAAGTGTCTATCCTCATAGATATGATCTATTCTAGTTGTGTGAATTAAACTAGTTCGTCTTTTTACACCGAACACAAAATAATTTTTATTCAGTAAAAATTCAGTTAAGTAGGATCCATCTTGTCCCGTAATACCAAAAATTAATGCAACTTTTTTTTTCATAACGACCTAAGTTGAGAGATATTTATATAATATTATCAGATCTGTCTATCACGAAAAGATAAAACTGGTTTTCTAAGTGGCCATTTAAAATTAATTTTTGGGTCGTTCCATTTAACACTGATTTGATCTTTCACATCATTGTAGTTACCTTTAAATGAATAATCATAAGAATAGATGCATTCTTTACTTAAACAAAGCCAAGAATTTAGAAACATTGGTGGAATTAAAATTGATATTTTATTCTTATCATTTAAATAAAAGTAAGAATATTTAAGATAAGTTTTTGATTTTTTCCTATAATCAACAACAACATTTAATATCTCACCTTTAACACAAGTTATTAATTTCCATGACTTTTTATCTCCATGGAAACCGCGTAAAACATTTTTTTTTGATTTAGTAAACTTAGAAAGATTAAAATTCATATTCTTAAAATATTTTTTTTCCCATTTTGTCCATATTTCACCTCTGAAATCTTTGAATGAAGTAGGTTTGTATATTTTAATTTCTTTTAATTTTTTATCTGAATTAATTTTCATATTTTAAATAACTAAAGAGTTTAAATCTTTACAAAGTTTAATTATTTTATCTTTCTTTAAAAACTGATTATTACCAAAATAAACAGAAAAAAAATGCATATGTTCAGTAATTTTAAGGCTTCTTATATATTTTCTATTTTTAAATTTCTTTAGGTAGGGTTGTCTTAATTGGTTTCCTAAACTGCCAAGTCTATATTCTACAGAATTTTTATTTAACACACCTAAAACTTTTTTGAAAAGATCTAAATTTGGTTCCTTCAGTATCAAATGAAGACCGTAATTACTTGAACCTTTTAAATGAAAATTTTTAAAGAAAATATCTTCTCTTAAAAGTTTAAGATATAATTTGTGATTTTGGTTTCTTTTTTTTATACTATTATTTAATCTTTTTAATTGTTCAATTCCAACAACAGCAGATAATTCAGTGTTACGAAAATTAAATCCTTCAGTATTAAATATAAAATCATTATTTAGATCTTTATTTTTTTTAATTATCTTTTTAATAAACTTTTTATCTTGAGAGTCTCTCAACAATCCATGACCACGTTTCATTTTCGCCAACCTATCTATTGACTTAGAGTTAGTTGAAATCATACCGCCTTCAATTGTTGTCATGTGATGACCATAATAAAATGAAAAGTTTGAGATTTCTCCAAATGTTCCAGCTTTCTTTGCTCCCAATTTAGCCCCATGAGATTCACATACATCTTCAATTAAATAAATTTTTTTTTCCTTTATTAATTTTAAAAATTTTTTCGAAAGCCCCATGTAACCCATTGCATGAGTTAGAAAAATTGCCAAAGTGTTTTTGTTAATTTTTTGCTTAACCAAGTTCTCATTCAAAGCTAAATTTTCAAAATTTATATCTACAAATACAGGCTTAAATCCCGCATTGATTACTGAAACTACATCAGAGTTCCAAGTAAATGCAGGAAGTATTATTTCCTTTTTTTTATTATTTAATTCTTTGAGAATATGGATAGAAATTAAATTTGCAGATGCTCCTGAATTTACAAAAGTGCTATATTTAACACCCAACCATTTAGACCATTTTTTTTCAAATTCTTTTACTTTAGGGCCATTAGTAAATTTATTAGATCTATAAATAAAGTTTACCAGTACTTTTTTATCATTTGGCAATATGTTATTAGACATTAAGGGCCATTTATAATTTTTCATAATTTGCACATTAAATTAATAAACAGTATAATCAATTTATTTAACAATCGAATTTTAAAATTAATAAAATTTATATGAAATTATTATCTATAGTTTTTTCTTTTAGAAATGAAGAGGGTAATATTGAACCTCTTGTAAAAAGAGTTTCAAATACAATGCAAAAACTAGAAAATTGGAAGTATGAATTAATTTTTGTAAACGATGACTCAACTGATAATTCAGAAGAAATTTTAATAAATCTTCAAAAAAATCATCCAATAAAGATAATCAATATGAGTAGAAACTTTGGCAATGATCCTTGTGTTTTAGCAGGATTTAGAAATTGTTCAGGGGATGCAATTGTTTATCTTCATTCAGATCAACAAGACCCTCCAGAACTTATTATTGAATTAATTAAAAAATATGAGGAAGGTAATGAAATTGTACACACGGTTCGTACAAAAAGAAAAGGTGAAGGAAAATTTAGAATGTTTGTGACTAGTATTGCTTATAAAACTATACATATGCTTTCTGACATTAGTTTGCCAATTCAAGCTGGAGATTATAAGTTGATTTCTAAAAAAGCTCTTCGTGTAATTTTAAATCAAAAAGAATTTAGACCTTATGTTAGAGGATTGTCTATATGGGTAGGTTTCAAACAAGGATTTGTTTATTATGAAAGAGAAGCAAGAGGAGAAGGAAAATCAAAAATGCCTCTTCTCTCTGCAGGACCTGTAAATGACTATATTTTAGGAATTACAAGTTATTCATTAAAGCCACTTTATTTGGGAATAATTTTTGGATTTTTTGCAATCTTTATTTCATTTCTATTAATTTGTTATTCTCTTTTTTTAAAATTTAATGGTTTAGCAATCCCAGGATCTACAAGTATAATAATTGCTATATCTTTTTTCTCAGGAATATTACTTTTCACTTTAGGTATTATAGGAATTTATTTAGCTAGAATATTTGAACAAACAAAAGGAAGAGAACAGTACGTAATAAAAGAAATAAAAGATTACAAATAAATATTTAATGAAAAAATATTTTTCGTGGTTGTTTTTAATTTTTGGTATTATTTTTTCGACAATAATATGGTCTTATTTTTCTTTTCCTTATGATCAGACAAATTCAATTATTGGGCAGTACTCTGTTAAAGAGATAAATCCTATAAATGATACTTTTCGAGGAATTTTTTTTATTTTTTTTCCTCTATTTCTATATATGGCGGTTTTATATAAGACTGATAAACAAAATCTTAATTTTGAAATATTCAAAATTTATCGTACAGATATAAAAAAAAATAATATTAATTTTTTATCATTAATATTAATAATTTTTTGTTTCATCGAATTTTTAAGCTTAGATTATAAAAACTTTTTGGGTGCTTTAGATAGTCATCATGAGGGAACTTTTTTATCTGCTCAATTAAACTTGAAATCAAAAAATAATTTTTGGGTTGGTACTTTTTATGATTATGGTTTTTTGGGTAACAACATAGGAATTTTGTTTAATCAAATATTTGGGGATTATACGATTGGTATTCAAAGATTTTCTTTTAAATTTTTAATCTTATTTAACAAAATATTACTTATATTTATTTGTAGAAAAATTATAAATCATATCAATTTAACAAAAAACATAGAGATTTTATATATAGTTTTCTGTTTATCGACATTATCCTTGGCAAGCTTATATGACCATGTCACCCCATTTCATTCTAGAATTTTTATATATCTATTATTTACAATAATTATTTTTACTATTGCCTCATCAAATAAATCTAATTTTTTATTGAGTTTTATTGCAGGATCATTTTCAACAATTTCAATATTATTTTATTGGGATATTGGTACTTATGTCAATTTGTTGTTATTGTTTGTTTTAATTTATCTTTACTTTTTAAAAAAGCACAGTGATGTAAAAATAATGCTAATTGGAATTGCAAGTTCTTGGTTAGTTTTTTATATTTTAATTCCAAATAATGAATTCAAAGAATTTATAAATCAATATTTTATAATAATAAATGTTTCTGATTATCTTTTGGGGATAGAATATCCCAAACCTTTTTCAGATAAATCTTCAAGATACACCAAAGCTTTACTTTTAATTATTCTTACTGGTGTTTTTTTGATCAATTTTATTTTCAATAAATTAAAAAATGAAAATCATGTAAGTAAATTTTTACTTTTATTTTTATTTATTTCGGCAATTATATTTTTTAAATCAGGATTAATGCGGTCAGATAGTCCTCATATAAAATATACTTCAGGACTTTATATGTTGCTAATTTTCTTTTTTATTTCAAATCATTTAATTTATTTTTTAAATAATCTCAAATTTTTAAATAAAATAAATAATTTATTTAAAAAAAAATCTAGTTCAGTTATTTTAACTTTTATAATTTGTTTCTTATTTTTATTTCAAAATAATTATCAAAATATTTTAAATATTTTCAATCCAAATAAAAATTTTTATAAAATTACAAAAATAAGTGATAATGAATTCTTAAATAAAGATTATATTGAATTTATCAGAACCTACAGAAATCTCACTAAAAATGATAATTGTGTTCAACAATTTACAGATGATAATGCAATTCCATATTTAGTTAATAAGCCTACTTGTACTAAATATTATGTCAGCGGTCATATTATAAACAAGTGGACTGAAAGCAATTTTATTGAGGAACTACAAGCGTCTGATCCAAATTATATACTCTATTCTTCAAAAATTAATTGGTTTAAAAGTAGAAACAATGCACCAAATGCGGATAAATTTATCTTAGATAATTATTTTTTATATGAGGATCTTTCGCCTTGGATAATTTATAAAAAAAGATAATTTAAAATATAATATGCTTTCAAATAAAGAAATAGTTTGTCCTGATAATCTTTTAAATTTTGCCCATAAAAAAAAAGGAGTTAAGGCTGGAATTGTTAATGCTGGCAAACCTCTTCCGATGCTATCTGTTCAAGATGCAGTTAAAGAAAACTTGATTGAACCAATTTTTATTGGTGATGAAAAACAAATATTAAAATGTGCTGATGATTTAAAATGGGATATATCAAATTATGAAATTATTAATGAACCAGTTGAAAATAAAACAGCATCTATAGCAGCAAAACTAGCGTCTGAAAAAAAAATTAGAATTATTGTTAAAGGGCACATTCATACAGATATACTTATGAAAGAAGTGTTAAAAAGAGAATATGAT
>MDTG01102677.1_pt1 | contig 10012 bp, 8 predicted proteins | sample 811421 | NCBI WGS metagenome assembly MDTG01 (sample SAMN05326645, study PRJNA326480) | marine metagenome | isolation source: seawater | place: Pacific Ocean: South East | collected 2011 | reverse complement strand
TTTTTAACTATAAAAAAATTTCCTGGATGGCAATGTCAAGTTATGATTTTAGATCAAAAATCAATAATAAAATAGTACCCCTAACTGGAAGAGTTCCTATGTGGAATAGAAAACTATTGTTTGGTAAAAACACCATAGGGGCACCATCTGCAATTGCATACAGATCTGAATTTAAAGAAGGTTTTGACATAAATTTGAGATATTTGATAGATTGTGATTTTTATTTTAGATTAATGTCAAAATACGGGGAACCCTACTTCTCATCAAAATACTATATTGGTATAAGACATCACCAAGAGCAAGAAACTGAACTAATTAACAATATTGATAAACTCAAAGAAAAAATTTATTTAATATATAAATATACAATAAAAAAAATATTTACTGCATAGACTTAATCGGTATATGAAATTATCAAATAGATACAATTTAGCTAATGGTAAAAGTGAATTCTTAGACAATTATTTTATTCTTTTCTTTTATGGATTCTTTATACGAGTAGTTTTTAGTACCCTTGGCCACAATACTGACTGGCCATTTATAAAAAGTCATGCGTTAATGACTAGTGAAAGGTTAGATGTTTATTCTGTAAAAGATTTCTATCCGTATTTTCCATCAAGGTTCTTAATTGAAATACCAATTTTTAAAATCTCTGAAAGCCTAGGATTGTCAACTTACAGTTTTCTTGATTTAGAAAGAGTCTTTTTTATTTTTACCTACTTTCTTATTCAATCCTTGTTCCTTCTAAGTTTCAAAAAATATATCAAATCAAATCATTTTAGATATTTCCATACATCACTTTTACTTGGATTTATAGGAGGGTTCACAAACCAGCTTGATGTATTTGTAATAATTTTGCCTATAGTGTGTTTAAATGTTTTTTATAAAAGCGAAAATATTAAAACTCTTATATTTATGGGAATATATTTTTTCTTTTTTAGCAGCATAAAACCACTAATGCTTCCATCACTTTTTTTCTTATTATTTCTTAATGCTGGTAAAAAATTGATTTATTTCTACATCGGAAACCTCATCTCAAGTATTATTTTGTTTATAATATTTTTTACAGGTAACGCTTACCTTCCAAACTATGATTTTTACTATGTCTTAAGTAAGATACTTGGGTATAAAGGCTTCAATAATATGCCTTTAATAAATTTATTAAATTTAAATTTTGATTTTAAACTTGAATATCTTAGATTTGGTACTTTAGTTACTCCTAAAAATTTACTAATTTTATGTTTCTTTATTTTTCTTTCACTAAAAATTAAAAAAAATTATGAATTAAAAATTGATTACTTTATATATCAATACTTAATTCTATTTTTTATTTTTGCTCCCACCATAGCTCAACAAAATTTACCTATATTGTTTATTGCTATGAATTTATTTTTAATTTCAAATATCAAAAATAAATTAATTTACTTTGAATTAATTACTATTGCCTATTTAATTTTGTTAAATATGCTTTCTTTATTTGATGGAGCGATCACTAACACTTCATATTTGATAAATAATCTTTATAATTTCTTAAACTACTATGGCCTAGTTTTTATTCCAGATGAAAGATACTTTTCAAATTTTGTTTTCATAGCAATTTTATATTACATTCTTTATGAAAAGAAAATAAAACAACAAATTATTGAAAGTGTAAAATAATTACCTAAAAAAATTCCTAATACAACATTATTTTGATTTTGTTTTAAACAGCTATTTATATAAAGTTTCTAAAATCTAATTAATGAATAAATTAAAAATTGGAATAATTATGATAGAAGAACCATTTTATTCAAAATTATTTGTTCAAAGACTTTTAAAAGATTTCAATATTGAGTTTGTTATACTTCACACTGATTTTGTAAGCGTAGAGAGGATATTAAAAACTTTTTTTATATACGGTCCCTTTCAATTTGCAAAAACAGTTTTAAAAGTATTAAAAAATAATCTTTTTGGAGGTGAGATAAATAACTTATTTAATAAAAATAACGTCCCCGTTTTTCATACAGGTAAGATAAACTCCAATGAGTCTTTAAAATTTATAGAATCGAAAAATTTTGATATTTTAATATCCTTTAACTGTCCCGAAAAAATTAAAAATGATATTTTATCTCAACCTAACCTTTATCCAATAAATATTCATTTAGGATTACTACCACATTACAGGGGAATATTTCCAATTTTTCATGCCTTTATTAATGATGAAAAGTATGTAGGTGTAACTATTCATGTTATGAATGCAAATTTTGATGATGGAGCAATAATAAAGCAAGTTAAAATAGAAATAAATAAGAAAGATGATTTACTCAGTTTGTATCAAAAAGCATTTAGTAAAATTCCTGACCTTACTGCTGAGACTCTAATTGAAATGTCTAATGAAAATATAGAATTTAAAACTAATGATAAAAACAATTCTTCGTACTTTAGTTACCCAACTTTTAAAAACATATTAACGTACAGAATTTTGCTGTGGAAAAAAAGATTTTCATGAAAAACATTTTGTTTTTAGTCCCATTTTTTAATGAAGAAATAAACTTAATTGAAATTGTCAAATTAATTAAAAAATCCTCAAAAATAGAAAGTTATAATTATAAAATTTTATTTTTGAATGACTGTTCAACTGATAAAAGCTTTGAAACAATACAAGAATATAAGAACACTAATAATGAAGACAATATACTTTTATTTGAAAATAAAAAAAACATGGGACATGGCAAATCTCTGTTGAGACTGTTTGATTTATCCAGCCAATACATGGAAGAAACTACTCATGTTGTAACTTTAGATTCTGATATGAAGATAGAATCTAATGATTTTAATGAATTATTCAATTTTCAAAATTCTGTAATTTGCAAAAGAAAAAGGTTTGAGGAAGGATTGTTCAGAGCTTTTATAACATTTTGCGCAGAAATATTAGTCTTTCTAAAAACAGGTAACTTTTGGAGAGATGCTAACTGTCCATTAAGACTTTATACTAAAAAAGACTTTTTAGCATTATTAAAAGTTTTACCTAAAAATATCCTAACACCAAATATTGCTGGAACAATATTAACAACGAAATTAAATCTTGAATATGACAGAAAAAGCATTCAATTAATTTATGAAAGTAAAAACTCTGGGGTAACTTGGCAGGGAAAACAGCCGTTGAGTAAGTATAAAAATATTCTATTATTTTCATTCAAATCCTTCAAGGAAATTATATCTTTGTAGAATCTATGAATTCTTTAGGTTTATTAAATTTTTAAGAATATATTAATATGTATAACATGGAACCAAATAAAAAACTTTTGTCAGTTGAAGATGCAGAAAATCTTGATATAAACCAAGTTCATAAACTATATAAAAAATATATATCTAAAAGTCAAGTTGAGCTGATTGGAAGCTTCGGCTTTGGAAATGATTTAGTTGATTATGCAGAAGGAAGTTATATATATTTAAAAAATGGAAAAAGAATAACAGATTTTACCGGAGGGATAGGTGTTTTAGGTCATGGACATAACCATCCCAGGATTATTAAGGAAAGAAAAAAGTTTCAAGAAAATAAGAGAATGGAAGTTCATAAGAATTTCTTTTCACCCTACATGGCTGCTCTTAGTCATAATTTTGCTGAGTTAATGCCTGGAGATTTAGAATACTCATTTTTTCCAAATTCAGGATCTGAAGCTGTTGAAGGTGCAGTCAAAATGGCTTACAAGTATCATGAAGGTGAAAGAAATTCTATCCTTGTTTCAGATATTTCCTTCCATGGAAAACTTTTAGGTGCCGCTAGTTTTACCAAATCACCGGAATTACACTTTAATTTTCCTAAAATTCAAAATGTTGAAGAATTTGAATACAATTCTATATCTAGCATTAAGAACTTAATAGAAAATAATCCAACTAAGTATTTCGCAGTTATGGTTGAACCTTTTTCAGCTTCAAGCCTCCTTGAGCTTTCTAATGAGTTTCTTCGCGAATTAAGAGTACTGTGTAATAAAAACAATATAGTTTTAATTTATGACGAAGTTTACACAGGATGGGGCAAGACTGGTTCTTTAATGAATTTTATGAGACTTTGTAAAGATACAGAACTGCTTCAAAATAAAAATAACTATGAATGTTTATATTTAGATATTAATCCAGACATACTAGTTAGCGCAAAGACTCTTGGTGGAGGTAAGGCAAGTATCTCTGGTTATATTGCAAGTGAGAAAATTTTTAAGAAAGCATACGATAATTTAAAGGATGCGACACTGCACAGTACAACTTATTATGGTTTTGGAGAAGAATCTGTCACTGCCCTCGAGGCAATAAATACTGTTGTTGAGGAGAACCATCCTAAAAAAGCATTGGAACTTGGTAAAAAAATTGCAAAAAAAGCATCTGATTTAAAAAATAAATATCCAAATGAAATATCTGAAGTAAGAGGAAAAGGTTTACTTCAAGGAATTGTGTTTAATGCTGATCTAGAGATACTTAAGCAAGCTATTAAATTACTGCCAAAATCAATTTCTTCAGATAAACAATTTGTTGAAAAATTATTAACAGGAAGTATTATTTCATATTTATACGACAATTACGGACTTTTAACATACTACGGTTCAAACCAGCAAATAGTTTTTAAAATAGCACCATCAACTACAATATCTGAAGAAGACATTGACTATCTATTTAGTTCCTTAGAAAAGACTTTAGAAAAAGGTTGGTTAAAAATTTTATCTTCATTTGTATCTAGAAAAGTTAAATCAATTATTCCTCTGCCGAATTAAATAGTTTCATAATAATATTTTCAAAATTTTCGTAAGTATCAAGCTTTTCTCGTTGGTTTAATTTGACATCATTTGATGCAACAAAACTGTAGCCAAATTCTCCTAAAATAGTTAAAAACCCAATGTGTAAACCCAGCTTTTCAAATAAAAACCCGATGTATCCTGCAATTTTAAATAAAAAAGTTGGTATAAAAAATATTTTTGAAGTTGTATTCAAATTCAAATTTTTAATAAAGTTTATAAGTGATCTAAATTCAATGGGGTTTTTATCGCCTAACTCAAATAGAGACTTCGTTTCTCCATTCAAAATATACTCTTCTAAGAAGTCTGCAAAATACTCTAAGGATAAAAAACTTCTCTTAATTTTTTTTCTTGGCAAAATAAATATTTTGTTTATCAATAGATCGAAAAAATTAAATAAATTTTTGGATACATCTTTATCGTAAAATGCTGCCGGACGAATTATTGTACTCCTAAAATCATCATTTTTATTTTCATAAAGATAATTCTCGAATTGTAACTTAGATTTTCCGTAAATATTAATAGGCTTACCTACTCCGGGATAAAGTTTTTTATTCTCACCGTTATCCACAGATAAAGAAGAAATGTATATGAAGTGAAAATCTTTGTAGTGATACCTTATATAATCAAACAATTTTTTATTTAATTCATAATTAACAAACATAATTTTTTTACTTAAAAAAGAATGTTGCAATCCAATACAATCGATAAATACCGTACTTTGATTGGGTATTATTTCAAACCTATTATCAAAATCATTTTTTACATCTAAATCTACGTAACTAACATTGCTGTATTTATATTTGAAAAATTTATCGACAGCATAAACATTAATTTTTTTGTTATTAGAAAATTTATGGACTAATTTAGATCCCAGTTGCCCCCCGGCGCCGAGAATACATATATTTACATCAGACATTTTTATGCCTCAATAATTTTATCTGCCGCCTCAAAACCCTCAAGTATTGCTTGGTCTTGGTTTATATATTTATAATTTGCCAACCTTCCAGCAAAGACCGCTTTATGATCGAGCAATTTTGAAATTTGTTGCTTCAAACTTTCATTTTCTTTTTCAAATATGTTATCAGGAGTTTGTATGGGGTAATGTCTATCATTAGTTCCTGGAAACTCTTCAGCAACAATAGTGCCGACTATTTTTTGCTTTGTTGCATGTTTAGTCTCAATTGTTCTGGTGTAAGGAACTTCTAAACCAGGATAATTAACAACATAATTATCCGAAACTGTCTCATCTTCACTGGTCTTATAATACTTTGGTTCAAGTTTGATTCCTTTCCACTTTAGTGAGTCTTTTTGTAAAAAAGAATCTAGCGGACAAGTTAATATAATATAATCAAAACCTTCCGATACATCATATATATTCTCAATTGTTAATTCTTTAGAATACATAATTTCAATCTTATTTAATATTTTCTGAATTATTGGAGTAACACCCTCTTTTGGAAAATACTCATATTTGTCTTTAAACAGCCTTTTATATCCATCATTACGTAGCTCAATTCTTTTTGGAGCAAACCTGCTTGATAACCCTTTTAACTCATCTCCCCATTGTTTAATTGAATAACCTTCTATAAATATTTCATATAAAGTTTTTCCCAACATAGAAGTGACAAATTCAATAAATGTTTCTCCTGCTGGTTGTTTGGGGAGTTCTGAAAGTTCTGATTTAATAATATTCCAATCTTTTAAAGTCTTTAACTCATCAATTTGAGGTGGCCATGAAAAATTTCTATATTCACCATCAATCATTATTTTTGTGATTACTTTATGTTCGAATTTTGAATTCATGCCATATCTATTTACAAAATTTGCGACTCTTTCATTACTTGTATGAAAAATATGCGCACCATACGGTTCCCAAACTACACCATTTATACGACTACTTCTGGAATGACCACCAACTTCATTGTCTTTCTCAACAACTAAAACGTCAAAATTATTTTCACGCAATGTATGGGCAGCTGTTGCTCCAGCCCAGCCAGCCCCTATAATCAGTACTTTTTTAATTGTCATATAAGACTTTCACTTGATAGATGCTTAATTCTTAAACAATTATAACTAATTTACTTAAATTTGTTTAAATCATTCCACACATTAAAGGGTTAGCCATAAATCTTAGTAAGTAATTCAATAAATTTTAAGATCCGGGGTTAAAACCAGATTTATTACTTCCAGGTCTGTAAGAATAATTATTAATTTCTAGGAAATTTGTTATCGGTGCTTTATAAAAGCAATTCTTTAATTCTGGAGTTAGATTTAAGTACTCCTGAACTAGGGATGTATCTAAAAAAGGATATCTTGTTTCAAGTCCAAAACTTCCACCAATCGATTCTTCTTTTGAAAGGTAACTCATTTGTGTACCATAAAAAAAATTCTGCCAAGGAAATATTTTGGACAAATTATCGTCAAATACTTTTGGGTTTGGTTTATCAAAAGTATAGTCCTGATTTGTTGAATATATTTCATCACCACCTTGTCCGGAAGCAACTATCTTTATGTTTGAATTATGCTTTTTTGCTTTTTTTAAAATATAACTTAATCCTCTAGCACCTGGATCATCCATTCCATTTATTGATAAATTATCAATATCCTTTCCATAATAAAATGAGTCGCAATTCTCTTCTAAATGTTTTGTAAGCTTAAATTTCATATCGCTACTTTTTAGACTTTTCTTAAATCGAGTATTAGCTGGAGACCTAAGGAATCTTCTTAGCAACCTCTTTGAGAGAACTTTTCTATGTTCTTTGTTAAAGATTGAGTAAGTAAAATAAGAAATATTTAAAATATCAAAAGCACAAGCAATAGCTCCACTGTCGTGACCGCTACTTAAAGGTAGTACAATATCATGTCTTATATTATTGAAACGTTTATCTATACTATCCAAAAACTTCTCATTCCAGCCATCGTAAGAATTTTTATATTGTTCTAGATTAAATTTGAAATAATTGTTAGATTCCTGCAATTTATTTGAATTAAAATCGAAAGAGTAAATTGTATTTGGTTTACATTTTACTATGTGTTTAATTTGATTTATTTCTAATGTTGATTTTAAAGAAGAAATGGAAATTACATTATCTTCTAGTGAGTAAAATAATGGTTTTGTCCCGAAGACATCAGTTGCAAATATAACTTTATTCTTAATTGAATCAAGAATTATAATTGCATATTCTCCATCAAGTTTTTTCCAAAAATCAGTTCCCCTTTCAAAATATTCCTCCAAAATGAAGTAACCGTCAGAAAGATATTTGATTTTGTCATAGTTGTATATTTGTCCATTGAAAATAAGGCTTACACCATTTTTTTGGATTGGTTGAGGAGTAAATTCACCAGTTAAACTAAGAAGCGAATGTGACAGTGAAAAATTATTTTCATTATATTTATTAAAATAATCAGGACCTCTTAATAAAAATTTGTTATTAATTTTTATTTCTTTTTTATCATTTGAAAAATATATTCCACACATACAACTTCAAGTTTAATTAAATAATTTCCTTTGTATTTTAAATTGAATAATGATAGTTATAGATTTTTTAATATCGCTTTCTAAAGAATAAAAAATTTGAGAAAATCTTATTTGAATGATATCTGTTAATGACTTATATTATGAAAGAAAAAGAAGTTGCAAAGTGTAGCTTATCCTAAGTTAATAATTCCAATAGAAGCTGTGTCTTCCATAAACAAATATATCTGATTATTTTTGAATTGCATATCTCTAATTCTTTCAGACACTTCTACTCTATTTAAGTTAATCAAAAAACTATTTTTATCTAATTCAAAAAAATAAAGAGCTTTGTCTTTTAAAGAACTAACTACATATTTATTTTGTCCAATTTTTACAATTTCTGAAATACCAATTGATGGGACAAATGACTTAACAGGCTCGATAAATCCAAAATCACTGTGTGAATTATGAAGCGGATATTTTTCATAAATTTGTACATTTTTTTCGACCCTTCCACCATAATGTTCTCCAGCTGATGAAATTGCCCATCCATAGTTTTGAACTTCATCTTGATTAAATTTACTGACTTCTATTATATTTATCTCATCGCCGCCTTCTGGACCATGCTCAGTTTCTAAAATTATATTTTTATTTTTGTCAAAATATAGACCCTGCGGATTTCTGTGACCCATTGAAATAATTTTATAACTTCTGTTTAATATATTTATTTTAATTATTTTTCCATTCACACTTTTTTTATCTTGAGCAAGATGCCTGCTTCTATAATCACCGATTGATAGCAAGATATGGTTATCGTCAAATTGGATTATTCTTCCACCTGATTGATGTGCATTAAATTGTCCGTCAATATTGTTGATTGAATGAACACAGTCTTGGGATGAAAATAATTCTTTAAATTTAATCTTTTTGTAATCCATGTCTGCAGATACAACGCTTGTATTCCAACAATCATTTCTAATTTCTTCAGTAAAAGCTACGTAAATTTGATTATTGAAAATTAATATATCTTTTATAGAGAACCATTTGTTTTTATCATATTGATCCAAACCTATAAAGTTATTGATGTTAGTGCTTATTTGTTTAAAACTTGCTTTGTCATCAATGAAGTCTTTTTTGAAAACTAGTAAACCGCGAGATGACATGATAATAGTGTTATCTTTGTGAAAATCAATATAACCAGAGCCAGGATATTCAAGATATATTCCAGAATAGAATCCTGAGAGCAATTGAAACTTTTCTAAAGTTAAATCATTCGATAAATTAATATTTGTTTGAATTACTTCAATATCACTTCCAGATTCTTTTGTTTCTAACTCAAGTCTTACAGATAGATGGCTGACTATATCTTTAAGATCCATCATTTCTAAATACCTACCATTGATTAGAGATGTGTTTTCATTTATAATTTTTTGTTGTTCATTTATAACCTGCTCCTGCTGCGAAATAATTTGGTAGGGGAAAAAATATTTTTGTATAAATTGTTTTTGTTCATTACTCAAGAAAGGTACATTTGCTGAATCCGAATTAGTGAAAAAATAACCAACTATAAAGAATAAGACTATAAACAATATCAATATTTTTTTAGAAAAAAAATTTTTTAGTCTTAAATTAAACATCCGTGGTCAGAAGCAGAATCGAACTGCCGACCCCTTGTTTTTCAGATATGAGCTAACCATTTGACCTTAGTTGATTATAACTTATAAATAATAAGTTGACCTAAATGATTTGGAATAACAACTAATTGTTTGTTTTGCTTTAATTCATT
>MDTG01057460.1_pt1 | contig 10012 bp, 6 predicted proteins | sample 811421 | NCBI WGS metagenome assembly MDTG01 (sample SAMN05326645, study PRJNA326480) | marine metagenome | isolation source: seawater | place: Pacific Ocean: South East | collected 2011 | reverse complement strand
TTTCCCTTCAAATTTTTTTGGACTATTTAAAAAACAAAATTCATTATGATTTGGCATTACCGACGAGCGATATTCATGAGATTTCCAATGACCTAATCTAGGTGACACATTTGGAACTTTGTCAAAAGTTATTTTTACTTTTTTCCTACGCCATAGCCTGTTTATAATTTGGGATAAATGGAGATGTTTTGCTGTGTTCAAAAACAATAAGAATTTGCTACATAGATTCACCTTAATGCCTCTGCTATTTCAATCGTGACTCTGGTCACTTCAATCAACTCATTGAACGGTATCGGAGATTTAGATCGATTTTTTACCGCATCAATAAACGATTTGATACATTCTTGGTTACCTTTATTTTGTTTCCAAAGGCTCTCTTTAACAAAAGATTTCCATCCATATCCACTTAGTTTTTTAAAATTGTCCAATTTTAATATTTTTCCACCCGTGAATATCTCCAAATTTTCTTTGGGATAGGATCTATGACCGTTGGATAAATAGTTAATTATTCCGATGCTACCGTCCTGAAACATCAAAGAAACACTCAAGCAATCAGGCATCTCTGATTTCATTTGGGCAATCTTGTAATTAACAATTGATGTTCCTGCGAGAAATCTAATCAAGTCCACGAAGTGACAAAACTCACCAATAACTCTTCCCCCACCAATTTCTTTATTTTGCGTCCAATGATTACTAGGAATTGATCCAGCATTGACAACCATCAAGAACGTTTTGGGATCATTCCCAGATGCGAGTAATTTTTTTATAGTTTGAACGAGTGGTGAAAACCTTCGATTGAAACCCACCATTAAAACTTTTTTATACTCGGACTTTAGCTCGGATATTTCTTCTAATTCGTCGATTGTTAAACATAAGGGTTTTTCTACAAAAACATTCTTTTCCTTGGCCATGCTTTTGATTACCAAATTTGAGTGACTGTCATGCCGTGTCGCTATTAAGATAGCATCTGTAGAGGGATCTGAGAAAACTCGATCTGCGTCCGTACAAGCCAAATCAAAACCAAATTTTTTTGCTATTCCAACAGCACTTACCCCTTTCTCGGAAACAATGGTCTGTAACCGTGATGAGGTTTTACTCAGTGCAGGCACCAGAATTTTCCTTGCGTAGTTTCCGGCCCCGATCAGAGCAACGTTTACATCAGCACCAGATTTAAGGTCACCAGGGCTTGACTCATCTTTCATCGATACTTCCCTGTGTTCTAAATTAACCGCCAAGTGTTCTTTTGTTGATAGCGGATATTTCAGCAATACTCCCAATGATCTTTGATGGCTATCCAGCAAAGAGTAAATTTTTTCGGTCTCAGAGAAGTCATAAGTATGGGTTAGCAGTTTATCTGTGACCAACTTTCCGTTTTTCAAAAGATTAAGAATTGCTTCAAAATTTCTATTTTGAGTCCAACGAACATACTCGAATGGATAATCTTTACCCTCCGCCTCATAACTTTGATCGTATCTACCCGGGCCATATGAACAACTCACTTTGAAAGACAGCTCTTTTTCATAAAAATCCGACCTCGAGAGCTCTAAGCCGGCTGACCCGATTAAAATTATTCTTGCCTTACGTCTGCAGATTGTAGCTGCATTTTTCATGATTTTGCTCTCAGTGGTGTGAGCGGCAATGATCACCCCATCAATCCCGCGACCATCTGAGAAACCGTGACAAGCACCTGCTAGTTGAGACTCGGGATTTGTCAAATCAACTGTGGTCGCACCAAAATCTTCGGCAAGTTTTAACCGCTTGGGGTCGTAATCAGACGCTATAACTTGACAGCCATTAGCCAAAAGTATTTGAACAGCCAAAAGCCCGACTAACCCCAAACCCATAACGCAAAATTTTTCATCTAATGTGGGATCTGCGAGTCTCACTCCATGAAGTGAGATAGATCCTAAAACTGTGAACACCGCCTTAGAGTCGTCAACGTTTTGGGGGATTTTAGCGCACAAGTTTTTTGGGACTGAGACGTACTCGGCGTGAGCACCATTGGAGACCACGCGATCTCCTATAGATAACCCCTCAACATCATCTCCAACTGAAACAACTGTTCCCACATTACAATACCCGAGTGGAATCGGTTTATCGAGCTTGCTGAGAACGCTGTCAATTGTTGCACCGATACCGTCAACTTTGACCTTATCAAAAACTTCCTTGACTCTATCAGGCTGTTGTCTGGCTTTTCCTATCAAACTGGCTTTCCCAAATTGTAGGAGCATTCGCTCTGTTCCTGGAGAAATTAATGAACATGAGCTTTTTATTAAAACCTCACCCGGACCCGCAATGGGCACCGGCACCTCAAGTGCCTCAGTTTTACCTGATTTTAAATGTTGTACTATCTGTTTCAATTATAATCGTTCCGCTCAATGTTGCTTTGTTTCGTAAACACTGCCATAACCACAATTGTATCATCAAGTTTCCATCAATTCTGAAATACCCACCAACTCAATCATTTAATGAAGTTAAACTTAAAAATCCGTTTGAAAAAAGCCTCAAATCCTCTAGCCTGATATGAGGAAAAAGCTCCTCTAAGAGAAAAGTTTGCATTAGAGGGATAAATCAATATCTAAATATCGATGATATATTATGGTGGATTGTTCCTAAAAATACTGTGGCTTATTATAAAATCTAATAAAATTTCAGGACAAAAGTTACGCTTGAAAATTGCTAACACCAGTGTTTTCTTCGGTTTTTTAGCCAATGTTTGCGTATGATCAAAGTAATTGAATGATTAAGGTGGCTAAAACAAAACACACGAGGTGTTTAACAATCGACATTAGTTTGCTTGCCTTATCCTTGCAACGTTAACGATAAATCTTAGCCACTAATTGTCATCGATTTAGCTAAATTGTCTGGTATTTAAGCTAGCTCTCGGAATACTGATATCATTTTTTTTGAGGCAACCTCGAGATCAAAAACGTGTTGTGCGTACTTGAATCCACTCTCCCCCAAACGAGCTCTTTCACTCTCTGATAAAATTAGGCTAGTAAGGGCTTCAGATAATGCAGCGGCGTCACCAACCGGAACAAAAATCCCGGTTCTGCCATCATCTACAATATCAGGAATATTCCCAACCGGTGTCGTTACAATAGGCAGTCCACTTGCCATTGCTTCAAGAAGGACGTTCGGCATGCCTTCCATATATGTTGGTAAAACAAAAATATCTGCTTGCCTGTAAGCGTCAAGCAAATTATTTCCTTTTAACCAGCCAACAAAAACCACTGTGTCGTTGAGTTTATATCGATTAACTTTTTCCAAAAGTCTCGGCTTGGAGGTACCATCACCAACAACAAAAAGTTTAAACTCATGCTTTTTTGCAAGTATTTCACAAGCTTTTATCAACTCAAAAACACCTTTACCCTCCTCGACCCAACCTACAAAGAGAATTTTTAATTTAGACTTGGGTGGAAAGTATTTCCTCGCTTTTCCAATCCCGAAATATTTGGGATTAGAGATCCAATTGTTAATAATTACAGTATCTTTTTTTTTAAACCCCAAAACATCCACCGCAAAACTCTGCCAATGTGTACCTTGGCAAAGCAGAACACTGGCACCTCCGAAAAAAATTTTGGCATAATATTTCCAAAAAAGACTATGGTAGGAATCCCTTAAAATTTTACCTCCTCTGGGAAACATTACACATGGGATTCCGACCAACCTGACAAACCAAGCAAAAAGGCCTTTTTCAGCTAAGCCAAATCCGCTCCCGCAAAATATCAAAACGGCATTAGGTCTGAAGGTCAAAAGGCTTAAAAAGAATTTTACAGCCCTTGGAATTGAATAAAATATTCTAATCAAAAGTCTTGGGGGTGGATTGCTTTTTTGAGTGCTGTCTAAGAGAGAGAAATCAAATTCTGATCCAAATCTCGAACTTAAGAGACTTCGACAAGCAGCAAGCACTCCACCATATATATCTGATCCTTTCGGGGGGAATGCCCCAATCCAAAGTATCTTCTTTTTATTGTTTATCATCGAATATACTTCTCGTACCAAACTGATAAGTTAATGGCTTTCCACAAAATGTATGCGTCTCTAAAATTTGGACTTCGTTTGTGATCATCTAAAATAGTTAATAGCCTGTCAGAATTCAATAAATCACTGGAAACATTCCCTATCACTTCACGAGCGTACTTATATAGTTTACCCGAAAGCCAATATCCAAAGGGAACACCAAAGCCTTTTTTAGGGCCATATAAAACCTGATCGGGAACTATTCCGGCAAGTGCTCTTTTGAGAATCCATTTTTTTTTACCACGCCTAATCTTCATATTACTAGGCAGTGACAAAATGTAATCTGTCAATTCATTATCCAAAAAAGGCACTCGAACTTCGACACTATTCGCCATAGTTGATTTATCGACTTTCTCTAAAAAGGTATCTGGCAATAAAACAGTAGTATCGCAATACAAGAGTTTTTGGAGTTGATCCAAGTGCTCAAACTCCGAAGAAATTGCCTCATACTTAGAAAAGGGATTGGAAGACAAAAGTCTATCCTTAAGGCTGTTCGAAAGAAGATCGATCAATGATAATTCTTGGTCATCTGTAGTTAGCATTTTAGCCAATTGCTTACCATCAGGCTGGTTATTACCATAAATTTCAATGGCTCTTCTGACGCGATTGCCAACTGATTGGCTACACATTTTTGTAACCCCCGAGAAAATTTTTAAAACTTTCCATATAAATTGATATCGCATCAGAACGTATCGCTTATATCCCGCAAATATTTCATCTCCCCCATCGCCCTGAAGAATCACTGGCACTTGATTGCCAAGCTCTTTTGTAAGTAAATACAATGGAATATTTGCACAGTCAGAAAATGGTTCATCATGATAAGAAATCATTTTTTCAATCAGTGGCTCAACATTTCCCCCATTTATATGAAGCTCCTCGTGATCGGTTCCATAAAGCTGTGATATTTTTTTTGCCAAAGGTAATTCATTGACACCTCGATCAAAATCAAACCCTGCAGAAAAGGTTTTTAGTTTTCCAGCATAAGCCTCAGTTGCAAAAGCCGTTATTGCCGACGAGTCAATGCCACCGCTCAAAAAAACTCCGAGGGGCACATCACTCACCAATTGTCGCTCCACCGCTTCTTTTAATAAAATTCTTGAATTTTCAATAACTTCGTTGGGATTACATTCTTCTTTTACCTCTTTTGGAAGACTCCAAAATCGACCTTTCTTTATTTTATTTTTTTCTACCCTAATCCATTGGCCTGGTTCCACTTTTTGTATACCCTCAAATAAGGTCTGACGTCCAAGAGCATTTCCAAAAAAACAAAATTCACTAAGTCCTTGAGGATTGATTTCTCTTTTCGGGATTTCACTAGCTAAGATAGCCTTGATCTCTGAACCAAATACCAGCGATTGACTATCGAGATAAAAATACAGAGGCTTGACACCAAATCGATCTCTGCATAACAAGACAGTTTGTTCTTTCCTATCCCACAAGGCAAATGCAAAGATTCCGTTCAATTTTGGCAAACACTCAACTCCATTTGAACTCAACATATTCAAGAGCACTTCAGTATCTGACCTTCCCCTGAACTTATAACCTCTGGCCTGAAGTTCACTTCTTAATTGCTTATAATTGTAGATCTCCCCGTTATAAACTAAAACGTAACGATCGTCAGTCGAGTGCATTGGCTGATTACCACCTTCGGAAAGATCAATAATCTTAAGCCGTGCATGTCCTAAAGAAACTCCACGGTCAACCCAAACCTCTTGATTATCCGGACCACGATGTGACAAACAGCCAGTCATTCTTTTTATGACAAGTTGATCGTTATTTTCAATACCAGTTAAAGATACTATTCCTGTTATTCCGCACATTTTAAATTTCTAAGTGATTAAGTTTATTCTGAGAAAGTATCCTGATGTACTGAGGCGAATTTTCTAGCCCAAATAACACCTCCCAAATTTCACATCATAAGTATGGTTAAATTCTACACGATATTCTCGGAGGTTAATACGTTCATAGTTTTACACATCGCATATTTTTGAAAAAGTCATAACTTTATTCTTTGACATGTTTATTTAAATTTTTTTCTCACAATATTGAATCGTTTCAAATAAACATCTGAGATTTGATTTAAAATTCTATTTTACTCATATGAAATGTGGTATCACAAAATTAAATTAATCTAATTTATCTACTAAGGATGAGAAAAATTTTCTTAAAAATTTACTCATTACTAGCGTTCATAACTATATTAAACTCGTCCACCATTCTTTGTAATCCAAAGTTAGCCGTCGCAAAACTTCTACATCTCTCTGATAGTATTTCCCAATCTACCTCATTTAACTCCAACATTCTCTCTATCTCTATGGTCAAACTTTTGGGATCATCAATGTCAAAAAGAAATCCTCGTTCTCCGTCGACTCCTATCAACTTTGGGTGCTCACATACTCTGGATGCAATAACAGGTCTCCCTGTTGCCAAAGATTCACAAATAACATTGGGCAAACCTTCATATCGTGAAGCATGTATCAATACATGACTATTTTTCAATATACTTAGAATATCTTTTTCTTCTTTTTGCCATCTCCAAGACGCATTCACTTTATTATTCGATTGAATAAGGTCATCAACAGTTCTGAAATAGCGCTCATCCTCATCGCGGTGCCCAAGTCTTCCGACCCAATCGAAAGACGGACACCAACCATTACGTTCAACAAACAAAATCATAGCCTTGGCAATCACAAGAGCGTTTTTATTTGAATCAATCCTACCCACACTTATAAATCTAATTTTGTCGCGACTATACTCCAGTTTTGGAACATGGAAGAATTCGTCTTCAACTCCATTATAGATACATTTAAGTCTGGTACTTAGGAAGGGGAAATTATCGCTAATCCATGTGCGATGATCGTTAGAATTGACAACAACTTTTGTTGCGCACAAGTGAAAAATACGTCGTATTTTCCTCGTTACAAAATTATGATCATGATGCCTGCTTGTCCTTTCCGAAACAATTAAAAAATTTATTCCAGCCACAAGACGAATACATTCACACAATAAATTAGGAATATGTAGAAAAGAAACAACTATATCTGGTTTTTTTTGACGAATTTCCCTTACTAAACTTGTAACTACTCCCAGCCACCCAATCTTTTTCTTCTCCACGCTTTCGACCTTTATTCTCTCTTTATTAATTTCTCTCTCGAAAAAGCTCTGTGATTTGTGGTAGGTAAAAATTGAAACTTTATGTCCTTTTTTACACAAACCATTCATAAGATGGATAAATTGCCTCTGCGAACCCCCCGAGCCAAAATGATCGATCACACCCATCACTGTTTTAATACTCAATCCTCTATCCCTTCTCTGAAATAAGTTTTTTATAGAAAATCATACCTAAGATATAAAATGACAGTTGAACATAAAATATCTTCGGGTTACTGAATGGAACAGATGCCAGTGCAACTATGAGCGTAAAAATGGCCGAATATCGAAGATATTTTCCGACAGATATAGCTAATCTATCGTGTGCAAATCTTTCCAATTTACAGCCTATACTGTAACAATTAATCTGAATCCAGATCATAAGAAGTGCACCGATTACCCCATATTTTAGAACCATATAAAGGTAATCATTATCAGTGAATCCATCCGCGTACTTTGCCAAATCCGGCCGGTACGAGAAATTACCAAAGACAAGACTCAAAACATTATCATAAAAATAATTTAGATAAAAAATAAGTAGCTTGAACCTTTCATTCTCAAAGTAAGCAACTACTTGGCCCAATCGATCGATATTATGGAAAAGGAAATTCCATTCTATTTGCAGAAAAAATAGGTAAATAACAAATAATCCTGTAAATATTAATAACATAACTAACCCTAAAAACAATAAATTTCTTATCTTTAATATCTTCGGAAGTTTATGAATAGACAAAAAAAATAAAATAATAGGAACTAAAATCAATGAAGCCATCACACTTCTTGATAGCGTTGCAAACAACCCAAAAATTAAGGAAGGAATCAAGATTAGTAACCATCTATTTTTTTTTCCAGCCATTAAAAATGACACTGTTAATAAAAGTCCATAGCCAAACATAACAGCATCAAAATTAGGATTTCCATAGATTCCAATGTAACGCCAATAATTAGTGGCATCAAATCCTGCAGAGCTGAAAGTATTATAAATACTAAGAAAGCCAAGGGATGATCTGTCGAGGATCCACCAAACCGCTAATAAGGAGTCAAACAGCAGGAAAAAAATAAAAATCTTGAAAGTGCTCTCTAAAATCGAGCGAATATCAGAACCTAAATAAAGGGAGTAAACCCCTGCTATTAGTGATAGCGAAGTTAAAGGAAACAGAAAATATCTCAAATTCCATATCTCGGTCGGGTCTCCGTAATACATTGGAACAAAAGCCCCTACAACTAAAAATGGAAACCAAGCTAATAGAATTTGTAACTGTGGCGGTAGTATCAGGTTTTTTGATTTAACAATAAAAGCAAAAGATGCAACCATTACGATTAAAGAGCTAGTAATGTAGGAATTTACTATTAGAGGCGGCGAGAAAAGTAAAGCTACCAAAAACCAAGTGATCATAATCTTTCAGCCTAATTTGAGGAAATTTATTACTTTTTTGTGACTTTTTGATTGAACGCCCATCTTATGTATTTTTGTAATCCTTCATCTACCCTCACAACCGGACAATATCCGAGTAATGACTCCGCCTTGGAAATATCAGCATGTGAATGTAATACATCACCTTGACGAGGTTCAAGAAAATCTGGCTTACACGCGATAATATTAAATTCCTTCAGGAATAAATCTGACATAGAGCGGTAGAGATCTTTAAGCCGAGTGCGTTGTCCTACGGCGACGTTGTAAGCCTGATTAAGAGCTGATGGGTTCTTACTCTTAGCTGCCAGAATATTGGCCACTACGACATTATCCACATAGCAAAAATCTCGACTATTATTTCCATCCCCATAAATTTCGATCTTAATACCACTTGCGATTTTTTCGACCCATTTTGGTATAACAGCCGCATAAGGTCCATATGGATTCTGGCGGGGTCCGAATACGTTGAAATATCGTAATCCTATTAATGGCAAGTTGTAATTCAGAGCGAAAACTCCGGCATAAAGCTCATTAACATACTTCGAAACAGCGTAAGGAGATAACAAATTTCCCTCACGCCCTTCCACTTTTGGCATACTTGGATGATCACCGAAAACGGAGCTACTAGAGGCGTAGACCATTTTTTTCACCCGTTGGTCTCTGCTGGCTAAAAGCATGTTTAAGAAACCTACTACGTTCACATCATTTGTATCTCTTGGATTCTCTATACTTCTCGGAACCGAGCCCAAAGCAGCTTGATGTAAAACATATTCAACATCCCGACAACATTTATTACACACTTCAAGATCTCTGATGTCCCCCTGATAAAAATCAAAGTTACTCCATTGAGTTTTTGTTACCGTTTTTTTAACTTCCTCTAAGTTATCTTCAAAACCAGTCGAGAAGTTATCAAGTCCAACAACATATTGATCATTTTTCAAAAGATAATTCAACAGGTTACTCCCTATAAACCCTGCCACTCCAGTAATTAGCCATCTTGATTTAACAGCGTTTAAAGATATTGAGGGCTTTTCCATGTCGATATCCAACTATTTCAAAGATTATTGGAGATTAGCAATTTGTATAACGCTAAGTTTTTCCCAGTTTTCCTATTAATTTTGGCTCCAGCGAATCCTTATAGTATATCGGTAATGCCTGAAGATACTAAATCGAATGAAATTTATCTGGATTTCTTTCCGATGAGGCCAGCTCGATGATCTAAATATTTCGTATATTTAGATAATACTTTTGAGACAACCGATTCCTCATACCAATTTTTACTAATTTTACCCATCTCGACTCCAACCTCTCTATTATGCACAAAATTACTCAAGTGCTTAGCAATTTGTTCTGGGTTACTGGCATTATAAATAGGAAATAAATCGTCATTATCCTGAGGGTACATTTCATCATCGCGGTAAGCTA
>MDTG01019813.1_pt1 | contig 10012 bp, 10 predicted proteins | sample 811421 | NCBI WGS metagenome assembly MDTG01 (sample SAMN05326645, study PRJNA326480) | marine metagenome | isolation source: seawater | place: Pacific Ocean: South East | collected 2011 | reverse complement strand
ATTTTTTGTTTTGGGTCCATCAGTGATTGCATAATTGATACTGACCGAGAGGCATCAGGCACATGAATTACAGGACCATCATAATGATCTGAAATTTTTACTGCTGTATGTGCTCGTGAGGTTGTTGCTCCTCCAATGAGGAGTGGAATATTGTTTTCGTTAAAATAGGAATCTCGTTGCATCTCACTTGCAACGTGAGTCATTTCTTCTAATGATGGCGTGATAAGACCAGATAAACCAATTATATCAACATTTTCCTCTTTGGCTTTTGCAAGTATTTCAGAGGCTGGCACCATAACTCCCATATTTACCACTTCGAAATTATTACATTGTAAGACTACCGAAACTATATTTTTACCAATATCATGGACATCACCTTTAACAGTGGCAATTAACATTTTTCCCTTTGCTTTTGCTTTTACACCTGTCTTTTTTTCTTCACTTTCTTTTTCTTTTTCGATAAATGGAACAAGGTGAGCGACTGCCTGCTTCATAACTCTTGCAGACTTAACTACTTGTGGTAAAAACATTTTACCTTGGCCAAATAAATCTCCAACAACATTCATACCATCCATTAAAGGGCCTTCTATTACATTTATTGTACGACCTTCTTTTTGCTTCATAATCCTTACCCTTGCTTCTTCTGTATCTTCAACAATATAATCAGTTATGCCATGAACTAATGCATATTCAATTCTTTTTTCGACACTTATTGGATTTTTTTCATCTCCACGCCAATTTGATTTAAATTTTTCTTTTTTACCTCCTTTAAGAGTCCCTGCAATTTCAATCATCTTTTCTGTTGCATCTGGATTTCGATTAAGAATTACATCTTCTGCTACTTTTTTTAAGTCCTCATCCAAATCATCATATAAACCTATCATGCCTGCATTTACGATCCCCATCGTTAACCCTGCTTTTATTGCATGATATAAAAATACTGTATGAATAGCCTCTCTAGCTAAATCGTTGCCTCTAAAACTAAAACTAACATTTGAAACACCACCTGAAATTTTAGCGTGTGGAAGGTTTTTTTTAATCCATTTTGTTGCGTTAATAAAATCTACCGCATAATTATTATGTTCTTCTATACCAGTTGCTATAGCAAAAATATTTGGATCAAAAATAATATCTTCAGCAGGGAAATCTAATTTTTTTGTTAGAATTTCATAAGCACGTTTACATATTTCGATTTTTCTTTCATAAGTATCGGCTTGCCCCTTTTCATCAAAAGCCATTACAACAATTGCAGCACCATAATTAAGACAAAGTTGGGCTTGATGAAGGAAGCTTTCTTCTCCTTCTTTTAATGATATTGAGTTTACAATTGCTTTTCCTTGTACACATTTTAATCCTGCTTCAATAACTTCCCATTTTGATGAATCAATCATTATTGGGATTCTGGCAATATCCGGTTCTGAAGCAATTAAATTTAGAAAGTGATGCATTGCATTTAATGAATCAAGCATGCCTTCGTCCATGTTGATATCAATAACTTGCGCACCGTTTTCTACTTGTTGTCTTGCAACTGAAATTGCTTCCTCATACTTTTCTTTAATAATTAAATCTGCAAAAGCTTTTGATCCAGTTACATTCGTTCTTTCACCCACATTAATAAATAATGAGTCATCGTTTATTGTTAATGTTTCTAAACCTGACAGTTTAGTGAACTTGTCTTCAGTAGGAAGTTTTCTTGGTTTAAGATTTTTAATCTCATTTCCAATTGCTTTGATGTGATCTGGGGTAGTTCCACAACATCCCCCAGCAATATTTATAAATCCACTATCAGCAAATTCTTTTAGAAGAAGAGATGTATCTTCTGGTTTTTCATCAAAACCAGTATCAGACATTGGGTTTGGTAATCCTGCATTTGGATAGATGCAAATATATGCATTAGAAATTTTTGATAATTCTTCGGCATGTGGCCTCATTAATGCTGCACCTAGCGCACAATTTAGTCCTATAGTTAATGGTTTTGCATGTCTTACAGAATTCCAGAATGCACTAACAGTTTGTCCAGATAATATTCTTCCAGAGGCATCAGTCACTGTTCCAGATATCATAATAGGAAGATTAATCGATTGCTCATTAAAAATAGAATTAATAGCAAAAAGAGCAGCTTTACAATTAAGCGTATCAAAAACAGTTTCTACTAATAGTAAATCAACCCCCCCTTCTATTAATGCTTTAGTTTGTTCTTTGTAACTTGCTACTAATTGATCAAAGTTTATATTTCTAGCCCCAGGGTCGTTTACCTCAGGAGATATTGATGCTGTTTTTGGTGTTGGACCAATTGCTCCAGCAACAAATCTTGGCTTATCAGAAGTTGAATATTTTTTTGCGGCTAATTTAGCTAATTTAGCTGCATTTATATTCATCTCATAAATAAGATGAGACATATAGTAATCATCTTGTGCAATACTATTCGCCCCAAATGTATTTGTTTCAATGATGTCTGATCCTGCTTCAAGGTAATCTTCATGTATTTTTTGGATTATTGAAGGCTGTGTAATATTTAATAGCTCATTATTTCCTTTTAGGAATAATTCTCTTTCACCTTTTGGAGCAGAAAAACTTTTAAATTTTTTATCTCTATAATCTTTTTCAGATAGATGTTGTTGTTGGATCATTGTGCCCATAGCACCATCCATTAACAAAATTCTCTCTGAAAGTAATTTTTTTATAATTTTTTCGGTATTTAGCAATTTAATTTTCTACCAAAAAAAGAAATAATTTTTTAAAATATAGATAAGTCACCATGTTTATTTTCCCTAAAAACAATGTGACCAGAAGGAATTTTGATTCACCAAACATTCCGTTACTGGCACGGTTAATTTATGGTGAACGCAGTTTACAAAATAAATTGTAATTCGAGCCTGGGATTTTTCTTGCAGCGTTCCTCGAATATGGTGATTTTAGTTTAATAGTTGTAACAAATCAAGAAACAAAGGTAGTTCGTATAGGCAATTTATTTTAATTTTTTCTCTAATTCTATTATTTTTGTTTCTAAAGCTTCAATTTTAGCCCGTGTTTTTTTCAAAACTTCAATCTGAACATCAAATTCTTCCCTATTTATTAGGTCCATTTTGGTGAATGTGCTCTTTAATAGTGCATTTATATTTGTTTCTATGTCATCTATCGGCGAATTCTTAATTAAATCTTTAATTTTATTTGATAATTTTTGAATTTCATCTCTCTTAAGCATAGAATGTCTCATGTAAAGCATTGATTTTAACTTATTTATATTAGGAGTATAAATATTTATTATTCCCCAATAAAAAATTATTATTCCTCAATAAAAATATTTAATCGCTGAACAAAAGTTTGGCACGGTAATTGCTTTAAATATTATGTAATACAAAATACGTATGAGCTCATGCGTTTTAATTAAGGAGAGGTAGTAATGAAATTAAACAAACTAAAATCTGCAGCAATTGGAGCTTTAATGCTTCCTTTATCTGCGGTTGTGGTTGCTGAGGAATCTACATCGGCTTTTAGTGTTAGCGGTAACGTTGGCCTATATTCTGATTATATTTTCCGAGGTTATACACAAACTAAAAATGACCCAGCTTTACAGGGTGGTTTTGATGTAGAACATGAAAGTGGCGCATATGCCGGTGTTTGGGCATCCAATGTAAATTGGACTACTGAAGGTGGTTATATGACTGACAATAGTATGGAAATCGATGGCTATTTTGGATTTGCTGGAAGTTTAGGCGAAACTGGAATTGGTTACGATATTGGAATCTTAAAGTTCTACTATCCAGGTGATAATCTTGACAATTCAGATAGTTCTAGTGGTGCAGGCGCTGGCGGAGCAGATACAGATGCTACAGAATTTTACGCTGGAGTAAGTAAAGATATTGGCATAGTTAGTGCTGGCTTTACTTGGTACAGAGTAATTTCTGATGATGCGTGGGGATTTACCGACGCTAAAGGCAGCAACTATTTAACATTAGATGTAGATGTTCCTGTTGGCGAAACCCCATTAACTGCATCTTTCCATGTTGGTCGTCAAACATTTGATGGCTCAGGTAATGATCCATTTGATTACACAGATTGGAAAGTAAATTTAGAGTATGCATTAAATGATACTTTTGCCATTGGCGGTTTTTATACAGATACAAATCAAACAGAATCTAATTGGACAGTTAAAAATGTTTACTTAGGTGATGGAACTGGTGGTCTGTATTTATCTGCAGGGTTTTAGGGAGTTAATTTTTTTGTGGAGAGGATAATTCTTCTTCAATTTTTTTAAGTAATTTAGGGGAATAATATGAAATTAGTAACTGCTATTATCAAGCCGTTTAAGCTTGATGAAGTTAGAGAAGCCCTGTCTGAAATAGGTGTGCAAGGCATCACTGTTACAGAAGTTAAGGGATTTGGCCGTCAAAAAGGCCATACTGAGCTTTATCGAGGGGCTGAATATGTGATTGATTTTTTACCAAAGGTAAAACTTGAAGTCGCTGTTTCTGACAAACTTTCAAAAAAGGTAGTTGAGTCTATAACAAAATCTGCGCTCACCGGAAAAATTGGTGACGGCAAAATATTTGTCATGGATCTTGATCAAGTTCAACGTATTCGCACTGGTGAAACCGGTGAAGATGCACTTTAGGAGACTGACATGAAAAAAATATTTTCTAAATTCGGAATAGTGGGCCTATTAAGTCTTTTATTACTTGGATTTTCACAATTAGGTATTTCAAATGAAGTATTTGATTTGTCTAAAGATACGATGATGCTTGCTGAACATCATGAAGCAGTAGAAGTTGTTGAAGCAGTAGAAGAAAAACCAACACTTGATACGGGCGATACTGCTTGGATGATTGTTGCAACAATTCTTGTTATTGTTATGGCAATACCAGGGCTCGCATTATTTTATGGAGGGCTAGTTAGATCTAAAAATATGCTTTCAGTCTTGATGCAAGTTTTTGTAACTTTTTCATTAATGTCAGTGTTGTGGGTTATTTATGGTTATAGTTTGGCATTTACTGAAGGGCCATATAATAATTTCATTGGTGGATTGGGAGCAGCATTTTTAGGAGGCATCTCTGGAGATTCTATTTCAGGGACTATCCCCGAGTATGTTTTTGTGACTTTTCAATTAACTTTTGCAGCTTTAACCCCTGCTCTTATAGTGGGCGGCTTTGCTGAAAGAGTTAAATTTTCTGGTATGTTAGCTTTTCTAGCACTTTGGGTGACAACAGTTTATCTTCCAATTTGCCATATGGTTTGGGGAGGAGGTTTAATTAGCACATGGGGGGCAATTGATTTTGCTGGCGGTACTGTTGTTCATATTAATGCTGGTGTTGCAGCTCTTGTTCTTGCTCTTGGAATCGGTAAACGTATTGGCTATGGAAAAGAAGTTATGGCTCCACATAATATGCCTATGACTATGATTGGCGCTTCATTACTTTGGGCTGGCTGGTTTGGATTTAATGTTGGTAGTGAGCTTGCTGCTGATGGAACAGCTGGATTAGTAATGATTAATACACAAGTTGCAACTGCAGCTGCTGTATTAGGTTGGATAACAATGGAATGGGTAACTCGCGGAAAACCTTCAATGCTTGGTGGGGCATCAGGAGCAATTGCAGGGCTTGTTGCTATCACTCCAGCATGTGCAGTTGTTGGTCCGATAGGTGCAATTTTATTAGGAATTGTAGCTAGTATCATTGCATATTGGGCTTGTACTAGCCTTAAAAAATCTTTGGGATACGATGATTCACTTGATGTATTTGGTATTCATGGTGTCGCAGGTATTGTAGGAGCAGTTGGTTTAGCAATTCTTATGGCGCCACAATTTGGCGGCGTTGGATATGATGAGGGAATAACCATGATGAGTCAATTTATGATTCAGGCTAAATCAGTTGGATTTACAATTATTTGGTGTGGTGTAATTAGTTTTATTCTATTTAATGTTGTTGATGCTACTTTAGGTCTTCGTGTTTCTGAAGAAGATGAAAGAGCTGGTTTAGATACAACATCACATGGTGAAACAGCTTACCACTCTTAATTACATCCCTCCTGTTGTAATTAGAGTGATCTATGAAAGGCCCATTAAAATGGGCCTTTTTTTTGTGTTAGTATTTTAAATTATGAAGATAAGTTTAGAAGAATATGAAAAATTAGATCCAAAATGCATAATTGAATTTGATAAGAAAAAGTTGATTTTCCAAACACCAAATCTTACAACAAAGTGGAGAGCAGATACTTTATTTACTAAAGAGCCAGGCACAATAGATTGGTTAAATCAAATAAATTCAGAAGAGATATTATTAGATATTGGGGCTAATGTAGGGATGTATACGATTTATGCTTCGGTTGTTAGGGAAGCAACAGTTTATGCATTGGAACCAGAGTCACAAAATTATTCGCTTTTAAATAAAAATATAAGACTTAATAAGCTTGATCATAAAGTAAGTGCATATTGTGTTGGACTTTCAAATGTCGATAATTTTGACTATATTTTTATGGGGATAAATAATGAGGGTGCAGGAGCTGCAAATCACGCAGTTGGGGAACCTTTAAATTTTGAACTTCAGTCATTTCATAAAAATATTGGGTTTGCACAAGGGTGTATAACTTTTAAATTAGATACTTTAGTAGAGACAAAAAAATTACCAATACCAGATTATATTAAAATTGACGTTGATGGTTTTGAATATAAGGTAATTGAAGGGGCAAAAGAAACCCTTAAAAATAAAAAAATTAAATCAGTAATAATAGAATTAAACCCAAATTTATCAGAGCATCTTGCTACAATAGAATTCTTAAAAAAGTTAGATTTTAAATTTTCGCAAGAGCAAGTAGAAAAAGCTTCGAGAAAAGAAGGTTCTTTTAAAGGAATGAGTGAATATATTTTTAGACGCTGAGTTACATATTGCCTATCGGGTTGGGAATGCCCCTATTTTAAATTTTCCTTTCCTTTAGGAAAAGTAAATTTTTTAGGAAGCATTACCCATATCTCTCCTGACTGTTTCATTGCGCCAGCTTTAGAGCCTGCAATTTTTCCTTGTCCCCAATAAAAATCAGCTCTAATGCCACCATTTATAGCTCCTCCTGTATCTTGAGCCATCATAAGTTTATTTAATGGAATATCTGAATTTGGTTCTGTTGTTGATAAGAAAATAGGAGCACCTAAAGGGATAAATTTACGATCAACAGCTACAGATCTTTGGGAAGATATTGGAACACCTAATGAACCAATTGGTCCGGGTAATCCTGATGGTAATTCTCTAAAGAATACGGTGCTAGGATTGGCATTTAAAAATTTTTGTAATTTTCGTTTATTTCTTTTAGCCCAAGACTTGATACTTTGCATTGACACTTTGTTTCTTTTTAATTCTCCTTTTTTAATTAAAGCTAACCCCATTGAACGATAGGGATGCCCATTCTGATTAGAATATCCTACTTGTGTTGTGGAACCATCTTCAAATTTTATAAGTCCAGATCCTTGAATTTCTAGAAAAAAAGATTCAACAGGGTTTTCTACCCATAGTAATTCATTCCCTTGTAATGGGTATTCTTTTTTTGCTATTTCTTCACGTGTAAAATAAGGGATTAATTTATCTCCCTCTATTCGACCTCTTAATCTTTTATATTTTAAATCTGGGTATACCTCGCTAAGGTCGACTGTAATTAAATCATAGGGGGTAGTATAAAGCGGAATTTTATATTTTTTTGTTTTAGTCCTGCTGCCTTTTAATACTGGTTGATAATAACCTGTAATTAATCCTTCTTGAGACCCGTCCTCATTTTTAGCTTTATAAATATTAAAATATTTATGTAAATATTCTATAACTTCTATATTTGAAGGGGATGATAAATTTTTTGCAGCTTCACAAGAATTTTTCCAGTCATTTATTTTAATTAGTTTTTTACAACCATGAAGCCAGGCAGACCAAGCTTGACTTGCTTCATCTTGTTTTAATTTATCTTCGATTTCCTCCCAATTTGTTTTAACTAATAAACTATATTCTAGAATTTTTTTTGAAGGTACTTTTAAATTTTTTAATTCAATTATTTTAGCTTCTGCTTCTTCTAGTGCAATTTTTTCCGAATCACAATCACATGAATCTTGAATATTTAATTGGCCGCAACTAATTAATAAAAAGAATAAGGCTATTGGATAATATTTCATTATTAATGGAGTGTCCTTGGCATATTTAATTCAAATTCAGATATTTTTGCATCAAACTCTACGCCTTCTTCAGTAATCATACGATATGAACCTAACATACTTCCTACAGGAGTATTAATTTCTGTTCCACTAGTATAAGAATATAAACTTCCAGCTTTAATAATAGGTTGCTCACCTATTACGCCATCCCCTTTTACTTCAAATCTTTCATTATTTGCATTACATATAATCCAATGACGAGAAATAAGTTGGACAGATTGGATGCCTTGATTTTCAATTGTTACAGTATAAGAAAAAAAGTATTTATTTGCTTCAATAAATGAACGTTCAGAAATAAATTCAGATTTAACTGTAATTGCCACTTGAAATTCTGGAGTAGTTGGTTTTATCATTTATTTAATTAAACCTTTAACTGGTGAACTTGGCGAAGCAGCATAAAGTTTTTTATCCATTCTGCCAGCAATAAAAGCTTCTCGACCTGATTCTATTGCTTTTTTCATAGCTGAAGCCATTAAGATTGGATTTTTAGCTAGTGCAATTGAAGTATTCATTAAAACACCATCACACCCAAGCTCCATTGCAATGCTTGCATCTGAGGCTGTACCTACTCCAGCATCTACAATTACTGGGACATTTATTCTATCAATTATTATTTCTAAATTCCAAGGATTTAATATTCCCATACCAGATCCAATTAGTGATGCTAATGGCATAATTGCACAGCAACCAATATCTTCTAATTGTTTCGCAATTATAGGGTCATCAGAGGTATAAACCATAACGTCAAATCCATCTTTAATAAGAATTTTGGCAGCATTAATTGTTTCTACTACATTTGGGTATAAAGTATCAGGGTCACCTAAGACTTCTAATTTTACTAAATTATGCCCATCTAATAATTCTCTTGCTAAACGTAAAGTTCTTATAGCTTCATCAGAAGAGTAACAGCCAGCTGTATTTGGTAAATAAGTAAATTCATTTGGCGGAAGAAATTCAAGTAAAGAAGGCTCATTTGGACTTTGTCCAAGATTTATTCTTCTAATTGCTACCGTTACAATTTCTGATCCACTTGCATCAATTGCAGCTCTTGTTTCTTTAAAATCATTATATTTTCCTGTCCCGATTAGTAATCTAGATTTGAAAGATCTATTAGCGATAATTAATTCATCATTATTTTTTAAATTTTTATCCACCACCAACTGCCCCTATAATTTCTATTTTATCGCCGTCATTAATATATATTCCATCAAAATAATTTTTAGGAATTATTTCCCCATTTCTCTCAATTGCAAATCTTTTACCATTTAAATTGAGCTGAATTATTAATTCTTCAGGAGTAATTTTTTTACCCTTAAACTCTTTAATGCTTCCATTTATATATATTTTCATATTACAATAAGCCCGATAGTAAATTTAAATATAACCTATTTCTTTTTATTATTAAATAAATTGTAATTTTTGCATCAATTTAATAAAGGGACAAAATCCCTGTTGATTAATTTCCCAAAAGGAAAATTTATGTTAAAAGTTAAAAATAAAGTTAAAAATATTAAGTTAAAAACAATTAATATTAACAAAAATAAAGTTAATGATTTAAAGCCTGTAAATAAGAATACAATTTCAAATAAAAAAAATGAGTTTCATCGTTCTTTAGAAGCATTTTCAGATTGCGTTTAGTTATTTAGAGTTCTTGCAAACATTCTAAAACATAATTGGTAGCAAATTGTTGCTAACTCTGGGTCATATCTTTCACCCTCGTCTCTCATAAATGCGTGTTGACCATTAAATTCATGCCAACTAAAAGTAATATTAGTTTCTAATAATTTTTTATGTATTTGTACTCGGGCTTCTGTAGGTATATGTGTGTCTTGT
>MDTG01440915.1_pt1 | contig 10013 bp, 10 predicted proteins | sample 811421 | NCBI WGS metagenome assembly MDTG01 (sample SAMN05326645, study PRJNA326480) | marine metagenome | isolation source: seawater | place: Pacific Ocean: South East | collected 2011 | reverse complement strand
CTCTTTAGAAGTTATTTTTAGATCTCCTAGTATATTATTGAGCTGCCTTTTTTGAGAGGTTGTCATGTAAAAGGAGGGGTGAGATGTAATAAATGAAAAAAACTCTTCGTATGTATCTTCTGTTTTGCTGGTCTGATTAAGATAGTATTTTTCATAAGCCTTGAATAAGCTTATTGATAAATTATAACTTTGGTCTTTGACTGATTGGCAAAAGTCCCTCTCATCAAGTTCATCGGAAATAACTTTTATTGCGTATACATTCTTTTTAAAGTGTTTCGCGGCAAAGCAAATACCCCAGAGCTCACGGTCGATAAGTTCTGCAAAGTGGCTTATCTCAGTTTTTTGCTTTGGGTCAGTGATCCTCTTGCTCGCTGTCATTAGGTCTGATTGCTCCAGCCCTTTGACCTTTTCCAATGGAAAAGATTTAAACTCGGGAGAAATCCCTAAAGATGATTCTACAAAATAACTTGTTCTTATTGATCTCACTTCGCCTTTTTTTAGTTTTGGGCAAGCAGCACCTACGGCACCGAGGTTGATGACGTTTTTTATCTTTGGAAAAAGACCAAAAACTTCACTTAGGTGAGCAATTGATTGAGGCACACTTTCCCCATGAATTAAAAGCAGAGTTCTCTTATCACTCTGGATGTATAAATTTCTTGAGCTTTTGACAGAGGAAAAAGTTTTTTTTACAAAAAAAGCCTCAGCTTCAGCGCGGTGAGCAAAACATAGAAGATCCATAAGGGGTTGTTATTATTTATTGTTCGCCTTGTCAAAATAGATACACAAGTGATTAAAAAACGGTAAAAAGTCGAGCTGTCTAACTCATTGTTATTGGGTTCATCACACTTATGAAATATATTATTGACATGAAAGCAAATACAAAACTACTTGATTTATTTACTAGAACTATAGACCGACTTGAAAATGAGAATGATCGTTTTAACTGGGGTCACTTCGGGAGGTGTAATTGTGGCTTCCTTGCTCAAGAAGCAACAAATAGGACTCCCTTGGAGATTCACCAAGCAGCCTTGGAAAAACGAGGTGAAGATTGGGGGGTTAGAATAGAGAACTATTGCGACAACTCCGGTCTTGATATTGATGAAATCGTTAGAGACCTTCTTCGCTTTGGGCTTTCCTCTAGTGACCTCGTCAAGTTAGAGAAACTTAGTGATCCCAAGGTACTAAACTTTCTCGACTCAGATGAGCCACTAGAGAAAGGATCGAGGCAAAGCTCAATTCGATATTTTAAGGCCTTTAAAATGTACATTGAGTCGGAGCTCAGCAAGGCAAAGGTACTGGTTTAATCTCAGGCTCTTCTCGTGGCCCTCTTATTCTTTTTAAAAGGCACTACCAGGCATAGAACTAGGTAACCAAAATCAATTTCCCACCACCTTTTGGCAAAACACGGGGAGTTAGGTGAAGAGTGATGATTGTTTTGATAAAGCTCGCCCATTAGAAAAATATCGATGGGTAAGGAGTTTTTAGATTCGTCTGGTGTTTTAAAATTTCGGTAACCGGCCCAATGCCCAAACCAGTTCACAATAAATCCATGGATCGGCCCCATCAAAAAGTGAATTGGCAGGAGTAAAAATGCACTCCAGTGTGGCGCGTAGAAATAATAAACAAGAAAATAAAGAAAACCAAAGAGTGACCTGCTTTGCCATGATGAGGCAAATTGATCAAAGCTTTTCCATTGTTTGATATTAGGTGAAAATGTCTTGCAAAATTCATGCTCCCCTAGTTCTACCTTCGAATAAGATTTGGCAGTTTCTAGCATCATTTGAACTGGATTACTGTGGTGGTGAGGGCTGTGAGGATCTTTGTCTGTATCAGAAAAACTGTGGTGAGCTTTGTGAAGAATTCCATATGCGTACGGGGAAAGATAACTCGATCCTTGCGTTAACCAAGTCAGCACATGACCCACCTTCTCGCCAACAGAGCTAAGCGAGTAATAACCATGTGAAGCATACCTATGAAGGAATAACGTTTGTAAGGTTAATGACAAGTACCAGTGTAGAATCAAAAATATCAAAATAACTGTCATAAAGTTCTCCATTAGCATTTTAACAACCTATATTATGTTCAAGAGATCCTATTTTGCGTACTAGACAAGCTTTAGTTTTACAAAATTTTTACATTATGCGAGGTGTAGGGTGGAGATAAAGTTATGCTTAAAATTGATGATTTAGGAAAGTGTTTTGGGTTGGGAACAGCAGGGCTTAGTGGTAATGCCGGGGGTTATAGCTTTGGTGAGGTGAAAGAGGACGACGCTGTAGGAGTCATAAGAAAAGCTAAAGAAGTTTTCGGTGTTAAGGTTTTTGATACGGCACCAATTTACGGCTTCGGAGAGGCTGAAAATAGACTTGGCAAAGCAATTCAAGAAAATAGGGAAGATTTTTTCGTTGTGACAAAAACAGGTGTTGGCTGGCACTCAAACAAAAGAGTGAACATGACAAATTGCCCAAAGCATACGAAGAAAATGCTTGAAGACAGTATGCGGCGGCTTGGCACAGATTACGTTGATGCCGTTTTAGTTCATTGGCCTGATTCAAATGTTGATATAAGAAAAACCTATGAAGTTCTAGCAAAAGCAAAAATGGAAGGTAAGGTTAGATATATTGGTTTATCTAATACAAACAAAGAGGAGATTAAGTTTGCGAAGGAAGTAGATTCGATTGATATGATTCAAGGGGAATGTAATATATTTAATAAAACGGAACTCATGTCCCTGGATGAAAATAATGAGTTTTACAAAACTTCATGGGGGAGTTTTGACAAAGGTATTGCAACTGGAAGAGTTTATAAAAATAGGGTTTTTGATTCAAGTGATTGCCGGTCCTGGGCTCCTTGGTGGAAGAAGTCAGGTAAGGATCAAAAGATTAATAAAGTTAAATTACTTAGTGAAAAAATATCAACCGATAATAACTCTCTTAAGGAAGAATTTTTGGTGAAATTTAGTATTGAAACTATCAAGAGATCAGGGGTTCAATGTCCTTTTTTTGGAGTCAAGAACGAGTTTGACCTCAACTCTCTTGGTAAACTGTTTCACGCTAACTTAGATGACTACCCTGTGGTTAAAGATCTCTTGAAAGGCAATGATGTTTAAGCCTTTTTTTTCAGTAGTTATACCAACATTTAATCGCCGTATACTTCTAGAGCGTGCAATTAATTCTGTAATTAAACAAACGTTGAAAGACTTTGAACTAATAATTATTGATGATGGTTCAACAGATGATACAAGTTTATTTTTAGACAGGTTAAAAAGTAAGTATAAAGGGTTTCCCTTTTTTGTAATTCAGCAAAAAAATAAAGGTGTTTCAGCAGCAAGGAATGCAGGGATAATTAAGGCTCGTGGTGATTGGGTTGCTTTTTTAGACTCAGATGATGAATGGAATAGAAAGAAGCTTGAAGTTCAGAAAAACTTTATTCTTGGAAATCCAGAATTTTATTGGGTACATGGTAATGAGAAATGGATCAGGAATGGAAAGTTTTTAAATCAAAAGAATATACATCTTCGTGAGGGGGGAGATATATTTATTCGGTCCCTAGGTCTTTGCCTTGTAAGTCCTTCAACTGTTGTTGTTAAAAAAGAAGTCCTTAAAAAATTTGGTGGGTTTGACGAGACACTAGTTGTTTGTGAGGACTATGATTTGTGGCTTAAGATTTCGAATAGATTTCCTGTAGGGTTTTGTCGAGAGGAATTGGTAATAAAATATGGTGGTCATGAGGACCAGTTATCTTCACAGTATATAGCGATGGATTTTTTTAGAGTATTATCAATAGACAGATTAATGCCGAAAATTACATCATCAAAAAATAAAGTTGCCGCAGTGAATACACTGTTAGATAAATGTAGAGTGCTCATAGATGGTTACAAGAAGCACAATAATTTAGATAATCTTAGTAAGGTGGAGTACATTTATAAAAAGTACAACTACTAAGCTGAAATTTTTTGTCTTTGTGCTTTATACAAATCGGTAAAATTTAAAAATTGAAACTCTTTTAATTCATCTAAAATAATCTCGAGGGATTTAAAATTATCACACAAGTACATTGTAATTGGATGAATGATGATGTTGGATAAGACTCCATTTTTTTCGTTTTCTTTGACTTGATTTATTAAAATATCTCTCCAGATTTCAACGGGGTAAGAGTCACTACCGAAGTCATCAGACCAGTTGTACCTTTTTACCCAGGATTCGATCCACTCTGGTGTTCTCTCTGCATGGATTAAATGTTCATGGTCAGGGATAATATTTATGGGAAGGTGAAAGTAGTCATTGCCAACGAGGGATAACCCATTAGAATTTTTTTTGACACCGTCAGAACATATTTTTATTCCCAATTCAGGTAACACCTCATCAGTATATTTACCATGCATGTACATATGGTTTCTCCAAAAGATGCAGTCTCTCCCTGTTTTATCTTTTATAATTCGTTGAGTCTTTTTTGTTTCCCATTTTTGATAGCCCTTCGAACCGTTGTAACTATCAAATAATTTATTCGTAATTCGATGAAATAACTCAGGTTTGAAACAGTAGTAGTTATGGCCTCCAATATCAAATTGTGGATCTTCACAAATCTTTCGTAAATTACTCCACTGGTCCTCAAAGGCTTTGCCTGAGATAAAGTATGTTGCTTTAATATTAAACCTTTTAAACAGGTTATGCATGATGACAGCAGACTGAACCTCTGAAATGTCAGAGTGTTTTTGATTACCTGTTTGTAGTCCTTGGTGGTGAATATCGCTTGTTATGCAAATCATGAGGCCTTCTTTTTATTCTGAGAATTTAATATTTGGGCAGGTCTAGAATGGGCAAAGTTTATATCAGCGGCTCCGCCCCAAAGATTTATGTATGCATCAAGGTTCAGATTATTGTCTTCAAAGTTCTTGATACTATTTGGAAAAGATTTACTGTACAGATGAAAAGGAAAAAGACCTACAAGTTGTTTTCTAGATCCTACAAGACGGTGGAAAAGGTGAAAGCAAAAAAAACTTTTAGAATTTTTTACAAGGAATTTGTTTTTAGTGCTTACTAAATTCTTAATTACTTTCGCGATGTTTAGAAAACTTACTTTGTCGTTGAAAAATGGGTTGGTTAACATTGATCTAAGAAAATCCCCCCAGTCAATGGATGCTTTTTTTTGCATCACTTTCTCGAAGTTGAGATGAGCCTTTTCGGACTTACGTATGATGTATTTATTAAAAGTTTTTAAGTCTCGATTTTTGAATTTTTCATAATTAGGATTAAACCTAAACTTAATTGCTTCCATGTATAATTTAGCATAGTCAGGGTAGAGTGACTCTATCTGAAGCATCAGCTGCGACTTTCTTTTGTAAGACCAATGGTACCTTCCGTGAGCAAACAGTAGACCGTCTCCATAGCCAATAATAGCTTTTACCATATGTCGGATTATTATTTTTTTATCTGCCTGAGTTAGTAAACTTTTTTTTAATATTTGTTCATTTAAAAGAAGGAGCATCCCACGGTTTAGTATCAATTCTCGCATGTCGAAAATAGGGATATTTTTTGGATTAATTCTAGTGAGGTTTTTAAGCCAAGTGTCACTACCGTAAGCAAGTCGATGCCCAAACTTCATGTCGTAATAAATTAATTTTGATTCAGCATACTTAATTTTAAACTTTTCATTGATACTTATATCAATTGTGATGTCATTGTGTGGTAGCTTCTGATTAATGAGATTGAGTATTTTTTTTCTTTGTGCGTCTTTCTCTTTATGGAAGAAGCCTTTTGTTATGATATTAAAATCAAGATTGTTGTGAGGAATTAGCTTGTTTCCCTTTTGGATTACTCCTCCTTCTCCTCTTCCATAACCACCAATTAGGATAATACACTTGATGTTGTGTTTCGGTATCACTTGTAAGGTTGAGTCCGTGACAAACTTGTTTACACCGTTCATTAGCTCTACAAATTGATTGTTCTCGTCGTAACTAAAGTTAGGGTAATCCTCAAATTTATTTATCGTTTGTCTAAATACTTGCACCAGTCTCTTAAAGTGATTTTTCTTGCTAAATTTTGGATTTATCACAGGTTTGAGATGTTCGAATTTGTTTTGTTCTAATCCAATTAAAATCTCTGATAAGGACGTAATGTCACCTGACTTGAATGTTAGACCATTTTTTTTATTCTTAAGCCAACTACTAACGGCACCTACATCTGAGCAAATAGGGATACTTCCAAGGATTGCTCCGTCAATACCAACTTTTGAAAATGTTTCTGGAAATGTACTAGGAACAACATGAGCCTTCACTTTTTGAAAGTAGCTTTTTAATTCATTTTTATTAATTCTTCCCAGAAAGATAACATTTTTTTGAATTCCAAGGTCAGTACAGAGCTTTTTGTATTCATTTTCTTTTGGCCCACTACCCGCAATATAGAGCCTGAGTTTTTTATTTGATTGTGAAAAAGCTCTAAGTAAAATATCAACACCTTTGCCTTTTATTAGGGAGCCCGCAAATAGGATTGAATTTTCTCTTTTTCTAGTCGATGTATCCTCTTTAGTAGGGAAGTCTGAATATAGAGGGTTAATAAAAATTTTCTTGGCCGGAATTTTATGTCTACGAATATGCTTATCAAGATATTTTGAACCGACAATTAGTCCATCCATTTTTGAAAGAGCAAGATGTTCATTTTTTATACTTTTTAAAGAGTTAATTTTTAATTGACCCCCTTCTTTATAAGCAAAACCTGGACATGAGTAGCAGTGTAACCCGACGGTTTTTTCACATGTAGAAGAGTCGTATGCCTTAATCTTTGATCGTCTTAAGCAAAAGTGGAAGTGATCGTGAACAAACTTAAATACCGGGGTGCGCAAATATTTTTTGTTTAACTTGGATAGATGGTCTTTATAGTTTTGAACGTAAATAATATCGTATTTGCCTTTTAACTGTTCAAAAGGAGATAACAAAGGAAAAGTATTTGAGAAGTTCTTAGTGAAGTTGCGTTCTGGGTGGAATTCGGGAGAGTAGTATAAGTCAACACTTATGCCAATATCTTTAAAGTAATCGGCCATTTCGATAGTATAATCTTCAGCCCCTCCGTAGAATTTTGGACATTCATGAATAAGAGCAATTTTTCTTATTTTGGCCACGTCTACTTTTCGGAGTTGAGTCAGTTTAATTGAGCGAAAAATTCCAATTTAGCTACTTTTTATTTATATTTTTGGTAGAATACTAGCTAAAGAACAAGGGAGTGTTTTTAATGAAAAAAATATTATCGATAATTTGTTTTCTATTCATTTTTGGGCAGGGAAAAGCAAATGCTAGTTTATTAGTTGATCCGTATATTGGGTACGCGATTAATCAACAGGAGCAGGATACCCAATTTGGCACTCAAGAATTCACACAAACAGGAACAATGATGGGGGCCAGAGTTGGGTGGCAAACTTTAGGTCTAATGCTAGGGGCAGAGGTCGGGTATGCACCATCTCTAACTCAAGAGTTGACTTTGGCAAAACTCGGAGGTGCTGAAGGGACAGAGAATGATTTTTCCGGAACTTACTTAGGTGCTTTTGTTGGGTATGACTTTCCCATTCTTTTAAGAGCATGGGCAACTTACTTTTTCGACGTAACTTATTCACCTGAAAGTGGAAATGATATTACGGCCTCGGGAACGAGTTTTGGTGTAGGCTTTTCTGGGCTGCCATTTGTGTCTCTAAATGCTGAATACCGTTTGCTGAGTTATGATCAAGACTTAGATGATTCTCAGGAACTTTTCTTTAGTGTCAGCTTACCTCTAACTCTTTAGGTTATAAAAATGGCTAAAAGTTTATTACTAATACTACTTATTGCTACTGCTGTGTTCGCTCATAATCATGAAGGTGAAAAAAAAGTACCAAAAATTGACCGTAAAATTACATTGGTTAATTATGAAATTGAAGGTATTAAGCAATGGAACCCTGGAAACATTGCTGGCTATGAGGGAGAGACAATTGAGTTAACCCTTATTAATAAAGCAAAAGGTTCTCATGGGTTTATGATTCCAAGTCACAACGTGACTGAGGTTGTAAAGAAAAATGGTAAATCAAAGGTTGTGATTAAACTAAAAAAAGAAGGTATTTACCCTATGAAGTGTCATCTTCACCCAGCACATATTGGTGGGCAGTTAATTGTTTTAGATGATTAATAATTTTTCTATACGTGCACAAAATCTAATCCTTGTTTTTTATGGAATATTTATTGTTGCACTAGATCAAGTAACTAAATTTTGGGCCGGTACGTTAAAAGAGCCGGCCCGTTATTTTTTAGTTACCTTTGAAAAGTACTACAACCCAGGTATCAGCTTTGGTCAATTCTCTGATGGATCTCCATTTATTAGAGTCGTTTTTCTTTCTGTTTTTTTTGGGGTTATTCTACTTTTATCGTCTATTTTTATTTTTTACTTTTTAAATAGAAGCAAGCTTTTTGGCCTAAGACTTGCGCTAATAACCTTTATTGCTGGTGTGACGGGAAATGGCCTTGATAGAATTCTTCGTTCTAAAGTGGTTGATTTTATCATTTTGAAGCCTATTGACTCAGTTGTTTTTAACGTGGCGGATATTTTTTTATTTTTCGGTATCGTTCCAACGATATTTTTATTTTTTAAACTTGGGGACGTTATTTGGTTTGATAAAGATCAGCGTAAGTTCCAAATAATTAATGCGGATTTCCAGCTTCGTTTTTCCAAGAAACTAGTTATGTTAACTTTTTTTTCGAATTTTTTGATGGCCATCTTTTCATACACGGTTATCAACACAATAATTAAAAATGCCTCCTTTAAAAATCAGGTTAATAACTATTTAGTCCTGGGCTTTTTATCCTTGGTGGTCCTTTTCACTGTGATCTCTTTTCTTTTTGGACTGGTTATTTCTCATCGCCACGTAGGTCCTTTTGTGGCCTTTCGTAGGTTTCTAAATAACTATGCTGAGGGGGATGGTAGCGCGAGGTTAAAGCTAAGAGAGCTTGATGAACACAAAGAGCTCGAAGAAATATCCACTATAATCGTTGATAAATTTATACCAAAAAAATGATTATTCTCTTCTATAAAATTTTATACCGTCTCCATTTAGTTTATTGCTTTTTTTTTAGGCCTAAAGTTTATGGTGCGTATTGCATTATTCGCTATGAAGACAAGCGATTGATTATAAAAAACTCCTATAAAGATTACTGGACCGTTCCCTGTGGTATGGTTGACACAAATGAGTCTTACCTTGAAGCCGCTGTAAGGGAGACAGAGGAAGAGGTTGGGGTTAATCTTGACCCTAAGGAATTAACCCTTGTTGGGTTAATTCAAAGTTTTGACGAGTACAAAGAAGATAATATCTACCTTTACGGTGTGAGGTTACAGAATCTACCCGAAGTAACACTAGATGGTAAGGAAGTCGTAGATTACCGCTGGGTGACCAGAGACGAGTTAAAGGGTTACAAAATTTTTGGCCCAATAAAAGATCTTTTACTTGAAGATTAGAATTTAGGTTGCGAAGATATTTTTTTATCAAGGAATTGTCTTGGAAAGTGCCTATTTATTTATTTTTGGTCTGACTGTTTTTTGTGCAGCTTATTTTTTTTACGGAAGTTACTTAAGTGAAAAGATCTTTGGTCTCGCAGACCTAGATCGAAAAAATATTCAAACTCCTGCCTATGAACTTGAAGACGGAATTGATTATGTTCCTGCAAAAAAAAATATATTGTTTGGGCACCACTTTAGTTCTATCGCTGGTGCTGCGCCTATCGTTGGCCCTGCAGTTGCGGCCATTTGGGGATGGTTGCCAGCATTTCTTTGGATTGTTTTTGGTGTTGTATTTATGGGGGCCGCTCATGACTTTGGTGTGCTAGTTTTGTCGATGCAGCATCAAGGAAAATCAATCGCGAATGTCTGTGAAGGCTTGCTTGGAAAAAATACCAAGAACCTTTTTCTACTCGTTATTTTCTTTCTCGTTTGGATGGTGATTGCGGTTTTTGCTCTCGTTATAGCTAATTTATTTATTAACTTTCCTAGTTCAGTCATACCAGT
>MDTG01358327.1_pt1 | contig 10013 bp, 10 predicted proteins | sample 811421 | NCBI WGS metagenome assembly MDTG01 (sample SAMN05326645, study PRJNA326480) | marine metagenome | isolation source: seawater | place: Pacific Ocean: South East | collected 2011 | reverse complement strand
TTTTAAATAATGATTTTTGTATAACTCTAGATTTATTTCATAGGTTAAATCCTCATGCTCGAATGAATAATATTTATTATCTTTAAGATACATTTCAAAAGCGTCTAGATAAGAATATCCAAGGTTTATTGCTTCTTTAATACACTCAATTAAATTAGTCTCTGGATTTTCAAGTTCATGCCAATTATTCCTTAGAACACGAATTTTTTTAGTCATAGTTTCGTATGAATCTATTCCAAATTTATTAGTACTTTTAGAGATCAAATTATTTATCCTTTTTAAAGAATATGAAAAAGAATGTAAAACACATAATATCATTGTAATATTAATTGAATTTGAGTTTATTGCCTTAGTAAGTCTTAAAATTCTCTCTGGCAACCAATCTACTACAGATATTAAGTCTAATATTGATTGATCATGCTTGCTAATTTCTATCCTCTTTAAATCTTTTCCATAAAGTTTATTAGTAATAATTTTATTGTCTAAATAACTTAATTTAGAAAAATTTTCTTCAGACATTTTCATAACTGTCCCATCCGCAACTAATGAATGAACATTTTTGCTTATGTTTGAAAAATCAAAGAATGATTCATGAGTTTTAACTTGATCATTTAATATCAATATAATATCTAAATCGGATACACCAGGGGAGCTTACGCTTCCATATTCGTAAATAGACAATACATCTTTATTTGATGAATAGTATTCAACTATTTGCTGTCGAGCTTCTTGATAAAAATTATCAGAGACCTTTTTGGGTTCAAAGCTGAATTTATACATATTTCTATAGTCCTTTTGAAAGCCATCCTCCATCAATATAGAAATCTTGACCAGTTATATAAGAAGATGCATCAGAGGCTAAGAAAATTAAGAGTCCTACTAAATCATTTGATTCTCCCCAACGATCAAGCATTATTCTATTTGATCTTTCTGACCTTAAGTTTTTATCATTCCAACTTTTTGATGTCATATTTGTCTTTATATATCCAGGGCCTACAGAATTTATTCTAACTCCATATTTTGATATATCTGAAGCAACTGCTTTAGATAACTGTTTAAGTCCGCCTTTGGAAGATACGTACCCAGGATTGCCTGGAAAACCCATTTCTGCAGCTAAACTTGTAATATTTATTATACTACCTTGTCCTCTTTCACACATTCCTTTTGAAACAGCTTTAATAATTTTATATGGAGCTGTTAAATTAATTTTATGTGTCAATTCCCAGTCATCGTCTTGGTAATTAAGAATATCATTACCTATAGTTACACCAGCATTATTTATTACAACATCAAAATTAGGAATTTCTTTTAAAGCAAGAAATTTGTCAATTGAATCAGTATTACTAAGATCGACATTGTATCTTTTGATATCGTTGCCTGTTTCGGACTGAATTTCATTAGCGATACTAATTAAATTTTTATTATCTACATCTATAAGAGTTAGTCGGCTTCCTGCTTTTCCAAACGATCTTGCAAATTCTGCACCATTTCCATTTGCCGCGCCTGTAATTAAAACTTTTTTTTCTTTTACTGAAAATATATCGTAAATATCGCTCATCTAATTATCTTTCTAACTGCTCTAACTTCATCTACTAACATATTACCTTTATAAGAACTGACGTCATAAACTAATTTTGCAAATTCGTCAGGTGTTATGTAAGTTGATTTATCCTGATCTAATACATTTGCCATTTCTGTGTCAATAGTTCCAGGAGATATACAATGAACAGAGACCCCTAATTCTTTCCACTCATCATGAAGCGCCCTACTAAGTCCAAGTATGGCGTGCTTACTTGCGCAATATAATGCTGTGTTTTTAAATCCTCCATAAGATGATGAAGATCCTATATTAATTATTTTTCCAGATGAGGCTTTTAATTTACTCAATAATCCAGTTGATAGAATTAAGGGAAGCTTTAAATTAACATTCATACAGTTTTCATATATTTCATCCTTAATTTCTTTAGCAGGGCCGTAAGGAAAGACACCAGCCACATTAATAAGTAAGTCGATTTCAAAAGAGGTATCATTAATTAAAGAAATTGAATTATTTACGGACTTAATATCATCAATATCACAAACAAAATATTTAATCTGCAATTGATTCAATTTAGATAAAATTTTTCTTAGGTCTTTAAGTTTATTTTCGCATCTCCCAAGCAAAATAATATCGTGACCCTTTTGTGCATAGAATTTTGCAAGTGATACACCCACTCCTCCTGTAGATCCTGATATTACTATAGCCATTTAAATACCGCCCTTAGATCTAACCGACATAATTTTTCTTGCAAATTCAAGATCGTCTATAGTATCTATATCAACTGATCTCCATTTTGGCACTTCAATAAATCCAACTTTGCCTGAAATTCTATTTTTATTTTTTAGAAGATTTTTTTTTGAAGTTATAAACATGCTTCCAGTTTCCACATACATTTGCTCTCTGTCCTGTCGACGATTCCTTTTTTGTATATCATACATAGGCTTAGGGCCATTCCACAAGAATTGATCAAATTTAGACACACTTATAACAGAGTCATATTTATCCATTAGATCTAATCCTCTGTTAATATCAGAATTATTTACAAATGGACATGTTGCTTGAAGAAATACTAGAATATCATAGTTATCATGTTCATTTGTAAAATGAATTAATGCTTCTTCACTAGATGAATTATCATCAGAAATGTTACTTGGTCTGTTTATTACTTTTGCGCCATGTTTAATTGATATTTCAGCAATTTCTGGGTCATCAGTACTCACCCATGTTTCACTTACACTTGATGAAAGTGATGCTTCAATCGAATATGCGAGCAGAGGCTTGCCACATAAGTCTATAATATTTTTTTTAGGTACGCCTTTACTGCCACCTCTTGCTGGAATAAGTGTGACAGCTTTCATATGGCTATCTTCTGTGCCTCGTTAAAAATAAAAATATCTTTACTCATATATAAATATTATGCTTTATTTTTGAACATTTCATTTTCAACAATGCCGCATATGATATGTCCCATCAAAATATGACACTCTTGAATTCGTGCCGTTTCTTTAGATGGCACATTAAGAGTTATGATTTCGTCATTTAACTTCCCATTTCCTTGACCAGTAAATACTACGGTTGAAATATTATTTTTTTTTGTTACTTCTAAAGCTTTAATTATATTCTTACTGTTGCCGCTAGTGGTTATCATGATAATTACGTCATTGGTAGATGCAATAGATTCAATTTCTCTTGAAAAAACATTTTCGTATCCATAATCATTGCCTATTGCTGTCATTGAAGAACTGTTTGTTCCTAAAGCGATAGAAGCAAGACCAGGTCTATCAAATAAAAATCTTGAAGTAAATTCAGCAGACAAATGCTGTGCATCAGCAAAACTACCGCCATTTCCACAGAAAATTATTTTTCCTCCTTTTTTAAGAGATTTAATACAGTCTGATGCTAGATCAATGAGTTGATTAATAATAATTTCATCTCCTAATAATTTTTCTTTAACGCTAATTGAATCAGCAATGTTTTGTTTTACAATTTCAATACTCATTTTTATTTAAATTAAATCCTCCAATTTTTCAAGCGCAGTCCAAAAGCCCTCGCCACCATTTTTGTGACCCTGCCAGATTTCTGGTATGAATGACGCCTTAGGACATTTAGACACTAAGATTTCACCTAGCCTTTTAAAGTCAATATTGCCATCTCCAATTTGCAATCCTTCCCCATTAACGCCTGAAGCGTCTCCAATATGAATGTGAGCCGTATATGGTGCAATTTTTTTTGCATACTCATAAAAATCAACATCAAAATAATTGCATCCCAACATAGCATGTGAAACATCAAAGCACATTCTAAGATTTAAATTTTTACATGCTTTAAGAATATCATCTATGTATAAGAACATATTCTGATATCTTTGACCGCCGAAATGCCATGGGAAAGGTGCCATATTTTGAGGAATTAATTCAACGCCCTCAAGATCTAATATTTTTAAGCTATCTTTAAATCTTTCATAATAACTTTCTAATTCTGATTCTTCGAGAGGAGCATCCATTGTAAAACCACCGATATTGGCAACAATTAATGGTTTCTTTGTATTAGGAAAATAGTTTTTTAGTTCTCTAGTAATGTCTATAACTCTTTGTGTTTCGATTATTGAATCCTTTCTATAGCTATTATCCGGTGTTGCAAGATCCATAAGCCTGCTTCCAGAAAAAAGTTCAGGAGCATGAACAACAAAATTGTACTCGTACTCACCTTTAAGAAAGTCTGATATATCAAGATCTAGATCAGAATATGAAAGATGAAATTCAAATAAATCAGGGGTAATTCTTTTATCGTACTGATCAAAATCATGATACCTAACAGGAACCCCCCAATTTAATTTAAATGAGTAATCTTTTGGCTCTTTTCTTCCATTTGTTAAGTCAGAAGGAAAGAAAAAGTCTTCTTTATCAAAATCTCTTGTAAGTTTTTGACCTAGTAGTTCTTCATAATATTGAGGAGAAAGACCCTGACCAGGACTTCTAACTTTTATATCGCCTGAGCTAATTGTATGACCTTTATTTAATTTTTTTGATGAAACAAGGCTTTTACCTAAGTTTTCTTTGTTAATCATTTCTCCTTGAGAAACTTTCCTCTCTTTATTTTGGCCAATTGCATCCTCAATCTCACGTATGCCATTAATAAGATTTTTAAATTCAATACTTTCTAAGCTTGCAGCATGATCTGGGCCCTCCATTTTTCTATCAAGTGTGAAGTGTCTCTCAATAACACATGCTCCTAAAGCTCTGGCTGCAAGTGAGACAGCAGTTCCTCTTTCGTGTCCTGAATATCCAATTAATGAATGCATTTCATTTAGCTTATTCATCCAAGATAAGTTGATATCATGAAATGGAGCAGGATAAGTACTATTACAATGAAGCAAAACAAACTCAGCAGAACGCTTCTTTAGAAATTCTATAGTAGTTTTAATTTCAGATTCAGTGCTCATTCCCGTCGACAAAATAAGAGGTTTTTTAGTTTCACATAATGAATCAATAAGAGGTAAATTTGTTAAATCAGCTGAAGCAACTTTGAATGCTGAAACATCAATTGACTCTAACATTTTAATACTGTCTATATCCCATGGAGTACACAAATATAAGATATCCTTTTTTTTACAATATTCAGCTAGACTTTTTTGTTCTTCAAAGCTAAGTTCGAATCGTTCGAGCAAATCAATAACATATTCGGTACCCAAGTCTTCGCCATCTTTTTTAAGTGCTTTCTGCCGATATACTTTGTCTATATTTCTAAGTTGAAATTTGACGCAGTCTGCTCCAAAAGAATTTGCTTCATCAATCATTTCAATAGCCCTATCAAAGCTTCCATTATGATTATTACCTATCTCTGCAATAATGAAACAACGTTGATTACCTATTTCAAATTTATCTATTTGAATTTTCATAAATTATTTTCTAATTAATCTAAGCCCTTATCTCTTGTGGTCCAAGTTTGGAGACCATTTGTATCAAACGTAAAAGGGACATTTTTTAAACCTTTTTTCTCTAGATATTCTGTGACTTCTTTTCTTTTAAATGGTTCAACATAGAATAAGAAAAATCCTCCACCGCCTGCACCAAGCAATTTCCCTCCTATAGCTCCTTTTTTAAGAGCTCCATCATAAATTTTATTCAATCTATCATTACTGATTTTCATACTAAATTGTTGCTTTAATTTCCATGCCTCATGAAGGCATTTACCAAATTCTTTTAATTGGCCTCTCAGTAGGTTATTTCTAGTTCTATATGTAAGCTCAACATTTTCTTTAACTTTTTTTTGTACAGAAGACTTTTTCATATGTTTTTTTTGATCCAAGTGAATGTCACCAGATTGATGAGATACACATGTATCAAATAATAAAAGATTTTCTTCTAGTTCAAGAATAGTATCTTTATTAATCCTTAATGTTTGAACTACATTTTCATCCATGTGAAATTCCATGAAATTAAAGCCTCCAAAAACTGTTGCATATTGATCCTGCCAACCTCCGGCTATGCCCAAATAAAGTCTCTCTGCCTGAAAAGCAAGTTCAGAAAGTTCATACAAATCCCAGCGATCTTGTCTAAATTGATTAAAGCATCCCAATATAGCTGCAGATACTGCTGCAGAACCTCCAAGACCTGAATTAATAGGAAAATCAGAATGTATATATAAATCAAAACCAAATTCTGGTGAAACAGTCTTTAAGATTGCTTGTACTAATCCGAAATCTCCTTCTATTTTTATTGCTTCATGTAAGTTTTTAGCGCTTAGTACAGCATTTAAATCCTGTGAATAAATATAAATTTTAGAATCATCTCTTTTTCTTAATGTTGCATGGCTATATAAAGAGATAGCAGAATTAATTATAGCTCCACCTTTATCAGCAAAGTAATGAGTAAGGTCAGACCCCCCACCACCAAAACTAATTCTCACTGGTGATCTTGCTCTTGACAATATGGCTTCCTCTAACTGCAAAGGAACAAAATTTCTGTCAACAATTCCAATTAATTTCTTTTCATCGTCAAGTATAGGAATAATTCTTATTTTATGATCAAGTTGTTTTAATAGAAGCTCACGCGAAGCATCTTTATTTGCCCAAACAAAATCAGTATTTGGTAAATCTGCAAGTGGATCATCTAATGATGCCCCATCTAAAAGTTTCCTTCTTATGTCACCATCAGTTGCAAGCCCCTTAACAGATGCATTTTTATCAACAACTAAAACAATACCATGATCATTTTTATCAATCTTCTCGAGCGCATCTTTTAAAGTTGCAGATTCTAGCACTTGTAATGATTTCAATTTATATCTCCTTTTTTGTTATTCTTAATCCATAAACAAAACTTTCGATAGTCTTTTGGAATTCCAATATCAATAAAGCTTGAGTTTAATTTTAAAGCTTTAAGCTCTTTATTTGTTACTAATTTTGGAAAAATTTCTTTTTCAAGTGAAAATGATTCTCCAGGCTTGAAGTTATCAAATACACTCGGGGATAAGTGGTAAAGACCAGAACTTATAAAACCACCTTCTTTAGACTCAGCTTTTTCAATAAATTTTTCAACTAGATTTTCTTTGATTTCAATTGAGCCATATCTGTCAGGATTCTCAACATATACAGTAGCAATAGATGGAGATTGTATATTTGATATCTCTTTAAAGCCATTACCAATCCATGTGTCTGCATTTGTAACTAAAAAGCTCTCTTTAATGTTCATTACATTAATAGCATTCAAAATCGATCCTCCCGTCCCTAATGGCCTATCTTCAACAACTATATCAATTTTTATATCTTCATTGTGAATATTTTTTGTAAACTGATTCAAAGTCTGTTGAATAATGTTTGCTTCATAGTGAAGAAGAAAAACGAATTCTTTAACTCCTTTTGAAATCCAATTATTTAACAAATAGATAATAAATGGTTTTTTTGAAACAGGTGCTAATGGCTTTGGAACATGTTTAACTATTGAACGAAGTCTTGTTCCAAAACCACCTGCCAATACGAGCATTCTTTTCATTTATTTATCATATAAATACTTTTTTGCATCATCTAAAGAAGAGATACTATAAAAGTTTTTTTTGTTTAGATTAATGCTGTATAAATCATTTTCTAGAAATAAGTTTGTTGCAATACCCGCTGATATGCCTGCCTCTATATCTGTTGATTTATCACCAATCAAAATAGATTTTGATAAATCAATATTAAATTCCTTTTTTGCATCAATAATCATGCCTGTATTTGGCTTTCGTGAATTGTGATCTTTTTTGAATATACCTTTTCCATGGATGGGGTGATAGGGAGAAAAAAACACTTTTTTGATATTAATGCACTTGTCTTTAAATTTTTTTATCATCCAATTTGTTAGTGCATTAAAATCATCTTCTGAATAATATCCTCTTGCTATACCGGCTTGATTGGTAATGATTATCAAAATATATCCTTTAGATTCAGCATATTTTAATAATTCAAATATGCCACTTATAAATTCAATATCCTCAGGTTTATATATATATCCTTTATCAATATTGATAACTCCATCACGATCAAGAAATATCGCCTTTTGAGCCATTATAATTATCTCAACTTTTGTTAATTTTTAAATAATGAGAAATCAAGACATATAAAGTTGCTATTATAAAGCCCAAAAAAGTTCCAATAATACAAATTATTGATCTTGTTGGAGATGATTTTTCCTCAGAAACTATAGGAGAATCAATTGTTTTATATACATAATCTTCATTAGATGATGCAAGCATAAGACTCTGAATTTGTGATTCCATTAGGTTTGTAATAGCAACCTTAATTGATTGAATATTATTTGTTTTTGAAATTTCACCTAAAAATCCTATCGAATTCTCAAGAAAAATTTTTTCCTCTTCCCGCATTGTACTATTTATATTTTTTATTATTAATTCAAGCCAATCTTTAGCAACGAATGGTGATTGGTGGGTCAAAGTAATTGAAAGAAATGATGTTTTTTTATCAGATTTAAGAAATAAAATACTTCTATAAATTTTATAAGCTTCTTGAGTAGTTGGAATTACTTTATTTGATGACCACTTTCCAGATGAATCATCAAAACTATTATTATAAAAAATTTTATTTTTTTTTGGATCCCATTTTTGAACTGCCGTGAGATTTTCTAACTTTATATATGGTAAAAAATGTTTTGAAAAAAACTCATAAGATTGAATTCTCTCAACAGCTTCGATTGTCTTATTTTTTGAGTCACCAGATGACAGATTAACTCCTGCAAGCCCTGCTATTGAGGATAATCCTGACATTCCTCCAGACGCAAATGAATCATTATTATTAGATGGTACCAAAAGAGCGCTTGAGGTATAAAAGTTTGGCAAAGAAAGTGAAAAAATTACTGTGATGACAGCAAAAATAATGGTAACCGATGAAATAAAATAATTTTTTTGCCAAATTATTTTAAATATTTTATTGAAGTCAATTTCATCATTGGCATAAATATTGTTATTTTCTTCAATCATAATATTATAAATTGCAAGATTATATCATTGCTAATCATCATAGTCATAATGCCATGTGGTACCCGAGGCCGGACTTGAACCGGCACGATATTTCTATCGAGGGATTTTAAGTCCCTTGTGTCTACCAATTCCACCACTCGGGCATATTTTTGGTTACTCCTCTTTACTAGTCTTAAATCTAATGTTCTGCTCTTTTTCTCTATCGGCAAGGTCATTATACTCTGCTCTAATATTATTATTAATAGAATTAGCTTTTTTAAGTAGGCTTAATTCAGGCCCTAATTCTCTTGAATATTCAATGAATGCGTTCACGTCTTTTGGAAAACACGGTCCTCCGAAGCCATACCTTCCATCTGGACCAGGAACATTCATATGTGAGTCGCCTATTCTTTTATCTTTTGACAAAGCATTAATAAAACTTAACCAATTATTATTTGAATTTAAATTATCAAAAACTGACTTGATTTCGTTAAAGAATATTACTTTCAAAGCAAGAAATGAGTTAATTGTATATTTGATTAACGACGCTGAGATATCATCGGTAAATATGTGCTCATTACAAATGCATTTAGTATTATTTTTATAGAAATTTGATATTTTTTTACAATTACCTTCTTCGCCACCAAAAACAATTATTTCAGAATTAATGAAATCATCAGCAGCAAATTTTTCTCTTAAAAATTCAGGATTAACGACTAAATTTTGACATTTTTTAGAGATTTCTTTTACATATTTTGGCAAGATTGTGCTTTTTAGAATAATTAATAAATTTGAATCAAATTTGTTAATTTCTTCAATAACATTATTAACTATTTCTATATTTTGACTCCCATCATCATTCATTGGAGTTGGGACACATATAAACACCATATCGGGTTTAAATTTTTTTAGATCGCTTATATTAGTTTTAAGTTTTGGATCTATAGCAATGCATTCGACATCATCTTCAAGACCTTTTCTAAGTGCTTGACCAACAAAACCAAAACCAACTATTCCTATTTTC
>MDTG01170972.1_pt1 | contig 10013 bp, 5 predicted proteins | sample 811421 | NCBI WGS metagenome assembly MDTG01 (sample SAMN05326645, study PRJNA326480) | marine metagenome | isolation source: seawater | place: Pacific Ocean: South East | collected 2011 | reverse complement strand
TGTTTGGGTCTACAGCTAATACAGCCTCTATATTTTTTTGTGTAGGTCTTAACCCTGTGAGTTCTTCAAAACGAGCCTCTAAGTTATTTAGTTTTAAAGTACGAGCTTGTTTTGCACGAGACACTTTAGGTTTAGTTGGATTGTTTATAGCATAATCAAAAAACTCTGACATAACCACATCATAGTCACGATTTGTACGGTCTGCTAACTCTTGTATTTTAGTATCAAACCCTTCAGTTTTTCCTTTAGTTATAAATCTTTTTTTTATTTGTGGAGTTAAGTTTTCTTTGTCATTAAATTCACTCCACTCTTGTTCGGTTAGACTAATATTTTCAAATTCATTGGTTGATTCAATTTCTATTTGCTCCTGCCTTTGCACATTAGCTGCTTTTTTTTCTGTTTCAATAGCTTCTGCTACCTCTCTAACATTTTCACTTTCTAATATTATATTATCAGCTTGTTCCGGATTTATATTGTTTATATCCGCATCAGGATTGTTATCTTTAAATACTTGCTCTCCCGTTCTACCTTCATTAACATCAATACCCTCTTGCAGTAAAGCGTTTCTTACCGCTTGACTTTTAATTGAGTTTATATCTTTTGGCCTTCCTGTTTTAGAGTCTACTACCTGAGCCTTACCTTCAGCATCTATTTCTATTTCATACTGTTTACTACCTTTTATTTTCTTTCTTACAGGCTGTGCTTGTCTTTTTGTCTCCGGTCTTTTCTCTGGCTCAGGAGTAACTTCAGTTACTCTATCTTGTTGTGTTACTTGAGCTCCTTCCTGCGCTTTATCAAGTCTTTCCTGTGCTTTACGAACATCTTCATTTGCTCTATTTAATACATCTTGATATTGGTCTGCTATATATTTGTCTGCTGTTTCTTTATCTTTAAAACGCATTGTTTCTACCTTAGCACGCTTAGTTTGCTTACCGTCTGTAAATTCTGCATATTCATTTATACGAGTGAAAACTGTGTACCCATCTCCATCTCTTTCTGCGTTATAAGATTCATGGTCCATTGTATTTTGCACTTCAACAATGTCATTTTCATTATATTTTTTTCCTACCTTTGGGCCTTGAGTTTTAAAATTAGGATTTACTTTTTTAATACTGCTATTTCTTCTTTTTAACCTTTTATCAAAATTCTTTTGAGCTTCAGTTACTTCCGTCTTCTCTGTTTCTGTCTCTTCGGTGGTTTCGGTGATTTGTTGCTCCTCTCTTGTAGATTCTTCGGTGGTTTGCCCTCGCTCATCCACCTCTTGAACATCTGTGGCTTGAACTTCGCCATCCACCGCATCTGTGCTTTGCTCTTGAACGGCATCTTGTCTTTGTATTATATCATTAATTTGTTGTTTTATCTCACTTCTTTTTAGCTTTGATGCTTCTCCTGTGTCTTCAGCTAATTCGTTTAACTGTTTTTGTAATGGTAGTATTTCATCTATCTTTGCTTGATCGGTTACTCCAGCTCTTTTTAACTGCCCTTCTATTACCGCCTTCTCATGTAAATCATCTTTTCTTTTTTTAGCCTTTGCCTCAAGCTCTGGATTATTTTTTATAGTCAACTCGGCTTTAGCAAAATCTTCATCAGGTGCATTTTCTACAAAGTCTTCCATAGTGGAAGCGGTTGTCTGAGACATTTCTTCACCCCCATTCTTTTTATTAATATAATATTTTGGGGATTTGTATATACCATACCCTACACTAATTGGTGCGGTAGCCATACCAGCTATACCTTCAAATCCTATCTCGGCTACATCCATCTCTTGCCCAGCTACTAATCTACCAGCAACTTCTCCTGTTGACCCTCCAACAGCCTCAACTCCAAAACCAGCTCCTAAAGCGCCTAACTTTCTTCCTGTAGTTAAAGGGCCACCTCTGTATACTTTTGCTCCTACAGAGCCTGCTAAACGAGCAGTAGCCCCTTCTATTAAACCAATAGCAAGACCTCTTCCAGCCGCCTTATATCTAATAGAGCTAAGCGCTTCTTGGTCTTCTAATACAGTTCTTACGTTGTCAGTATTAAACTCTAACTCTCTTTCTTCTAATTCTTTTTGTAATAACTCTGCAAATGTAATTCCTGTTTCTAATGTAGCTCCAGCGGCTCCCATTGCTCCACCTATAGTTCCTATTATAGGGACAAATGAACCTCCCACACCACCAGCTATACCAGCTCCTATGGTTGATGCATTTAATAATTGTGTAGTAGATGAGACAAAAATCTGAGGAACTACAGATGGGTTTGCTACAACTCCTTTAATAAAGCCCCACAGACTTCCTCCTTCACTTTGATAAATACGATTAAAGTCTTTCATTTCATCAGACTCTCCTCTTGATTGTAATGATTGTTGCGCCTGTATAAACTCTTGTATGTCTTGGTCAGTTACATTTTGACCTTTTGCAAATAATTCTAACGACTCATCAAGAGTGGCTCCTTGAGCAATACCAGCTGCTCCTGACCTATATAAGTCTCCAAAAAAATCTGTTAGAAAATTTTTTCCAAATGCCCTTTCTATAGCTGTATCTTTTTCTTTAACTTGTAAGTCCTGAGGTGTACGATATGGATTGTAACGTGGAGTTTCTGCAACAGTAGGAACTTCAACACTTTCAATTTCAGAAACATCTGTAGGTGTTCCTACTTCTACTTCCTCTACTTCTACTCCCTGACCTCCTTCTGGAACTTGTACTTCAAGAGAATCTTCTACCTCAACTGTTTGTTCTGGTAAAGCCGATGAACCACCCACCTCCTGAATTGTAGTATCTGATTCCAAAGTCTCCTGTTGATTTTGACCAGATAAGTCTGAATCGTCTTTTTTTTTTACAGGTTCTTCCCATAACGAGGTAAATTGTTCTAATTGAACTTTTTGAAATAAACCTTTGTTTTTACCTATATTATAAATTTCCTTCTGCTGTCTCGGAGACATTGTATTCCACATCTTCAAAGTTACCTTATCTGTTATAAGGTTATTTTTAAGATAAAGATTATATAACTGTTCTTTTTGATCCATTATTACTGTTCAAATACATTATCTCCTTCAACCACTACTTCCTCTTCTTGGCTTACTGGAGGTACATAATTATCAGGGTCTTCTTGATACTTTCTATATTCTTCTTGGTTTGCAGCCATGTCACCAAACTTAACTACAAATTCAGTATAAGAAATTGGACCCGTTCCATCTATCTTTTCTTTATCAGCAATTTGATTTGCGATACCAGCTAATGTCATTGGGTCAATAATAAATTTATCTATCCACTGTTTTATACCCGCAGTGCTAATACCAGATGTTCTTATTATTTTCATTGCAGCATCTTTTGCCGGACCATCTTCTGTTGGAGGAAATTCAAATTCTTGACCACCTACATCAAATATCATTTTACTTGGGTCTAATGAACCTTCATTAGTTAGGCTAAATCTTACTTCAAAAGGACCATCTTGCAATAGTTTTTCTTTTAAATTAGGGTCCATTGTTCCTGATATGTAAGTGCTTAAAGTATTTGTAACATCATCTAATTTGTCTTTGTTAATATACTGACCTACTCTTACCCCTAAGGCAGTAGCTAAAGCACCAGCAACTCCAATAGGACCACCTATTAGTAAAGGCACAGCTCCTACACCGAGAGCCTCAATATTATCAGCAGCAGTAAATGATGTTTTTATATTCTTTCCTAATTTATCATCTAAATAAGCGCTACCTGTTCCCTCAAAGTCTCCGTATTGAGCTACAGCTCCATCATCTCTATAAGTATAAGGAACTATATTAGCCTTTTCAGCTTCTTTATTTACCTTTTCTTTTAGCTCTAAAGTTCTGTTTTGTATGTCAGCATTAATTAACATTTGCTGTGTTCTTTGCTGTCCTGATAACTCTCTATCATCTATTAAAGAATTAATATTTGCTATGTTAGCATTTACTTGTTTTTCTTTTATAGCTGTATTTAATTTATCATTTAAAATTTTAGCTTGAGTTGCATCAATCGTATTGTCTTTTAATGCCTCTGATACTGCAACTTTTCTTTCATTTAGCTCTCTTGTACTAATTGAGCTAAGTATTTCTTCGTCTACTAATCGGTCTACATCTGAAGAAAGTTTTTCAAATCCTTTTCTTACCTCATACTTTTCATCTAACTGTAACATAGCCTGACCATATAATAAGTCCTCTACTTTTTTCTTTATCTTATCATTATTAACAGCATCAGTATCTAATACTGGACGTCCATTAACTATTTTCATTACCACTACATCTTCAGTATTTTCATTTACTTCTGCTGCTTCAGGAGTACCTGCATAAACATACTTCGCCCCAATACTTGGTGACCCTGCTAATGTAGCTACTGCTTTGTCAGTTAATAAACCTCTGACCTGCTCTCTCATTTGTTCTTGAAAACCTTCCTCATTTCTTAACGTACCATAACCTTCTCTTGAATTTACCTGTTGCCTGTCTCCTAATGTTTCTTTAACTAATACCCCTAATTCAGTTACTGTTCCTTTTACATATTGTATTGGGTCAATCTTAGTGTACTGAGTTTTAAACCTGGTATTAATTGTGTTCATAGAAACGTGCTTACCTGGATCATCTGAGGGCTTTCCTGTAGCTGGGTCAACCTCTACTAAAGACAATCTTCCTGTTTGCGGGTTTACATAGCCTTGAATATTTTCTAAATTACCAAAGGCAACATTTTGTTCGTTAAGCCACTGTTCTAAATTAGAGGCTTGACCATCATCAATTCTTTTTACATATTCTGCATAATCATCATTCCATTGTTTTGAAACATTTGAAAATTGTTTCCAGTCAGCTAAAACTCTTTGCTTTGCTTGAGCAAATTCTGTTTGAGATATTAAACCTCTTTTAAACAAATCGTTTTGTACTCTTAAAAACTCTGCTGATTCTTTACTCATTCCTAAGGCTAATGAACCTAAATCAGCATTATCATATTGCTCTAACGTGTTTAAAATAGTATCAGCCTCAATAGTGTTTTGTTCTATCTCAGCTTTTTTGGCTGCACGGTCTTCTTTTAACTTTATTAAATCGTCAGATAATGTTTTTGATATAGTGCTCCAGTCTATTACCGACTTTGTTAGGTCTCTTTCTACATATGTGCTAAAATCTATTTGTTGTTTTGTTGCCATAATCTATGAATTTGGTGTGCTTATTCCATATTTAGCCATTGTCTCTTCAAATGTTGGAAAAATACTCTGTAATAATGGAGAAGAACCTACACCGATTTGACCAGCCATTGGAGGTGTTAATGAACCAATAGCCGCTTGTTCTTCTAAAAACACTTTCTCTCTTGTCTTAGGGTCTGTTTGAAGAAGTCTTTGCCCTTCTTCAGTAGCGTAAAACCCTTCTTTACCCACGCCTTCTGGCGTTATACTTAAGTCTTGTTGTTGGGCATCTAAACTTGCCTCCATATCTGCATCAAACTCTTTGTCTGACATTTTAAAAAATCTAAAATCTTCAGCGTATTTTGAAGGGTCTGCGGCATATTGCTGAGGAGTTATATTGTTTTCTTTTAAAAACTTATCCAACTGCCTGTCATCTTTATTTTTTTGATATAAGTTTGTTTGTTCTAACCCTAACATTGCAGCCTCTCCTAAAGCCTGAAAACCTTGTTGATTAAAAGTAGCCCTTGCCTCTTGTGAGTCTGCAAGTCTTCTTGCTCTATCTTTTTCAGCCTGAACTTCTAACTGTAACATTTGCTGGTTGATTGCGTCTTTATTTTCTGCCTTCAATTTTTCTAATTCAAAGAGCTTTTCTCCCTGTGCTACTCTTGCTTGCTCAGCTACAGCTGCTTGAACTGCTGATACCTTACCTACACCACCTAATAATTCTCTTGCCCCCGCTTCTTGTAAGGCTTCAACTGCTGTAGTAGTAGTTTGTAAATTGTTTAACAATTCATTCTCAAATGCTTCTACAGGAATATTTAATCCTGCGTAAAAATCTTTTTCAATTCTGCTTGACGCTTTTTCTAAAAAAGCAGCGGCTGCTTTGTCTGCTTGCTCTCTTAATCTTGTCGCTTGTTTTGCGTTTTTAAAAGACCCTACAGCTGACGCTACCTTTGTAGTAATTGCCGCTATTGTTGCTGCTGTTGCTAAACTCATGTTATAATTTTTTAATCATTTCTTGCCCATTGCCCTCTCCCTTAACATACCCCAGCTCTTCATAAAGACTAATTAATGAAGGGTTTTTAAGCAATGAATATACATATTTTTTTTCAATACCTCTGGCTACAGACGTTACAAACTCTATCAATGTCAGCAACGCTTCCTTTCTAACCTTTTTATTTTTAACATTAAAGTTAGATACAATCCACTCTAACAATACCACGTTAGAGTTGGTTACATACATAAATCCTGCGCAGACTGGCTCATCATCACAATAAACCATATAGCCTTTGTCAGATAAAAAGTCTTTTGCTGGAGGCGTCCACCTCCAATCTTTCCACCAACCCACTAACACATCTTCATAGTCATTATCTTTTAGCGGCTGTATGTTATACCTCATCTATGCAAAGATAATAAAATCTATGGAAAACTTTTCATCACGCTACTTCCTACAGAGAATAGCTCAACCGGAGTTGTGTCTGAGTTTTCTAACTTAAACTGCATAAAATATCCTCTTGCTCCTGTTGAGTTAGCTACTACATCTTTATAATATAAAATAAAATCTCCACTTGCTACTAATTGTCCAAATCCTGTTGTGTCAACATTTATTGTATTTAAAGTATTATCTACACTTTTAACCACACCGCATTTAGTTGGAGCTACTGTTGCCGGATTGGTTGTTTTAAAAACCGAATCACCTTCTGAAATAATACTTCCAGGAGGTACAGTAAATTGATATTGATATAAGTTTGCAGAAACTATGGTTGGAATAGCAGATATTGTTCCTATACCATTAGCTGATCTTAATTTAAAATTTATTGTAGATGCGTTTTCTCTAATAAATGAAAACCACTCTCCTTCTTTTTGCTCAAAATATGTGCTTAACATATTTCCTGAACTTAAATCAGTTAGCAAATCTGTTACTGCCCAAGCCTTATCACTTTCAAATGATATAGTTTTAAATAATTTTATTTCTAATGGATTGTTATTAAAAACACCTGTAATAGAAGAATTGAATTGCTGTCCGTAATAATTATTTCTTACAGGATTGGTATTGTGTCTAAACAAATTACCATTCTTAAATGTATAAAAATAAGTGTTCATACCCATCATAAAATCAGGTAGATAAGAATAAAATGAAGGCCATCCTTTGGCTGACTCGCTATATGATAATGTTTCGTTTGCCATAATTTTTATTTTAAGGACAAGTTGAGCATGGTCCAAGAACCTGTGTTACGCTATCCCAATATCTTACATATCCATCAAAAGCATAGTAACCTGTTGGAGCTAAACTTGTCATTCTATTATCAGTAAATATTCCTGTCGCTTGACAAAAAGTATTACCATCAAAATATCTATTTATTGCTACTGCCATATCAACAATTTGTTATACTTAATACTAAACCATCTACTCCTATCTCTGCCACTCTTTTGTTTGGCCCTCCTTGATCTATTTTATAAAAACCTGCTGGAGTCCAATTAGATGGGCCTGGACTACATGGGGTGTTTTGATACATTATATCTCCTACTGTTAAATTTTGACCCTGTATACCATTGTGATATCTTGGTATAGTTAAAGAAGAGTTAGGGTCGCTACAAGCGGCAAAAGCAGAACTTCTTCTTTGTCCTGTTACTACTTGAGTACAATTTAAACTAACATTACAAGCAGCAGTAGAACTATTTGCATCATAACCCATTTTTACATAAGAACGCTCTCTTAAATCGGTTACTACTATCATGTTAGGCTGTGACAATCCTTGTGTAACATTAAATCTTTTCGCCTCAAAAACTCCTGGCTGAGGGTTAGTTAAGGTTGATGTTAAAGGAGATTTACCATTAAGTTTTGTTACATCAAAATCAAAGGCAGTTCCTGTTGAACCTGGAGCATACATAGGGTTTCCTTGACTAAATATATATAAAAAGTTTCCTACTGGATTAAAATCTATATTATCTCCACTTTTCTTTACTGACCTAATAAGCTGGTCTGCACCATCATATGATATCATTCCTACTGATTGCTGACCTTCTAACTGATTAAATGCCGAGACCCCTTGTAATGGACTTGCTAATGCAACAGCTAAATTAGACTCTATAGGGCTTGAAAAATTACCGTCAAACCAGCCATATTCATAATGTAATTGTTTTCCTGATTGCTGAGGCGATGTTAAAACTATCTGTGTTAATGATCCGGTTACTGTAGTAACGCACTGTGGTGTTATTTCGTAACCTAATACTCCTGTTGTATTAGGAGCTCTTTCAACTTTTACGTTTATCGTGGTAGGATATAAACTTAACTTGTTTAGTATTAAGAAACCAGAAGGTGCAGTATTATCTACTATTCTATCTACTACTACAGGGTTTACTACTCTTTCAATAATATAAGTGTCTCCTACAGCAAAAGTAAAGGCAGGGTTTGCTAATAATAATTCATCAGGGTTTCCTAATCCAGTAATCGTAGTTTTTGGAGGAGGAACTATAGAAGAGCCTGTATTAATTATTCCGTCCCCAACTTGCACCCCAGCAGTGACAAAATTGTTGGCTGTATCTGTTAATGTTCCCGATACTAAAGGATTAGTTGCTGAACCAGATGTTATTTGAACTTTATTTGTTCCGTTCCATGTTAAAGTTATTTTAATAGAACCTGAATTTAACAGATAATCTAAATAAAAGTTTCCATACACAGCTCCAACATTTACGTCAAATTCAAACACCTCAGGAGCATTAGTTTGAGATATTAAAGTACCGCAAGCTACAGGAGCGTCAGAACCTTTGACTGATATTTCATTATTGTTTAAAACATATTCGCCCATATAAGGGTCATAACCTCCTAACTTCTGTGTATCTATTTGTGCAGTAAAAGAGTCTCTAAAAAATGATCGCATACCACTGTCAGAAATTACTGTTAATTGTTCTTCATAAGTTCCTCCACTTAATTTTATAACTGCATTTCTTTTTGTATCAGTAAAAAATACATTTTTACCCCAAGAAGCAAAACTTTCTGGGTTAAAACTTATGCCAAACTCTTCTAATCGTGTTATCTGCTTACCTAATACTTCAGGTATAGAGGTTATTGCTCCACCTCCTGCTGCGTCTGATAATAAATTTTTTCCTTGTAATATATATGATATTCTATCTTCCTGTAAAACTAATAAGTCAGTCTCTCTACTATGTAGTTTCATAATAGGACCAAATATTAATTCTAAGTCTTTAAAATTACCTAAACTTAAATTAAACTCATTACTGTTATTTAAGTTTGTTTCACCATTATATATCCCGCTATAGGTAATAGATGCTTTTCTTTTACTTTCTTGATAAGGTTCCGCAGTAACGCCATTAGCTCTTTCCCCGATAGCCATAGCATTTTCTGCTGCATTATCAAATATTTTATAACTTTCTACTCCATTACCAAAAGAATAACAATTAGCAAAAGTTAAATCATTTATAGCTGCGACATTTGTCGTTAAATTTTGGTTTTGAACATTACCAAAATGTATGTTTTCGTTTGAAACCGCATCATATCCAATATTAAAGTTTTGAGAGCCTTCGTAATAAATATTAGGGTCTGCTGGCTGTGGAGTGGTTTCTAATGTAACAACATTATTATTTGTTACAATAACTATTTTAACCGACATTCTGGCGGGTCTTTTATCAAAACCAGGGCCTCCTCTTGGAACACCGCTGCTTAATACCAATGATAATTCTCCTGAAGTAGGCTCTAAAAACTGAATAGCATAACTATAACAGGTATCGCTACCTGGTATGTCACACTGGCTTATATTAGTAGCAAGTGTATTTACATAGTGACCGGTTAAAGATTTTTCCCCTGTATCACTTGTTCCTTGAACATAATTAAATATTCCTTGACCATCAAACCAATCTTTAAAATTTGAATAAAGAGCATTTGAAATATATTC
>MDTG01170273.1_pt1 | contig 10013 bp, 5 predicted proteins | sample 811421 | NCBI WGS metagenome assembly MDTG01 (sample SAMN05326645, study PRJNA326480) | marine metagenome | isolation source: seawater | place: Pacific Ocean: South East | collected 2011 | reverse complement strand
AGACAAAAGTTCAGCGTTGCCTATTTGAAAAGAAATTTTTTCTTTTACGTTGTGGAAAATTGTTTGGCCATGAAAACCAACAAGATCGATCTGATGGTCTTTAATAAGATCATTTACGGCTTTTGCGTGAAAAATTGTAATTTTTTTTTCAATTATATCAATTTCTTTTTTTAATCTTTTTAAGTCTATAGAGTTATTAATTTGGTCTTTTAAATCATGAATTTCTTTATATATTTCTAAATCATATTCATAGTATTTATCTACAATTTGATGGTATTTATTTTTGCCATCTGATTTAATAATAGAACAGTCCACCCCGTCCCCTGATGTACCGCTCATTAATCCTAAAGATGTGTATTCTTTACTCATTATTTATATTTATTTATAACAATTTTTGTATAATAGTAGCATTAGCACATTAAATTCTATGAAAAATAGTTTTTTATCAGAAATGACATCAAGAGGGCTACTAAATCAATGTACTGATTTTGATAAACTTAAAGGCTTAACAAGCGACAATTCGATTGCTGCCTATATAGGTTTTGATTGTACGGCACAAAGCCTTCATGTTGGAAGTTTATTGCAAATTATGGTTTTGAGGCTCATGCAAAGATATGGTCACAAACCAATAGTGCTATTAGGCGGAGGAACAACTTTAATTGGTGATCCCTCTGGAAAAGACTCCACTAGAAAAATTCTTAAACAAAAAGATATAAAAAAAAACATTTTAAGTATTAAAAAAGTTTTTGAAAAACTTCTTAAATCTAAAAATAAAAAAGTCAAACCTGTTTTTGTTGATAATTTTAGCTGGTTAGGAAAATTAAAATATATTGATTTTTTGAGAGATGTTGGAAAACATTTTACAATAAATAAAATGCTGACATTTGACAGTGTAAAATTAAGATTAGATAGAGAACAGTCACTTAGTTATATGGAATTTAATTATATGATTTTACAAGCTTATGATTTTTATCAGTTATTTAAAAATAATAAGTGCATCCTACAGTTAGGAGGTTCAGACCAATGGGGCAATATCGTTAATGGTATTGAATTGATTAGAAGAATAGCTAAAAAAGATTCATTTGGGATTACTACGCCATTAATAACACTCTCATCAGGCGCTAAGATGGGTAAAACAGAAAAAGGTGCAGTTTGGTTAGATAAGAAATTATTTTCTGCATATGACTATTGGCAGTTTTGGAGAAACACATCTGACCAGGATGTAAAAAAATTTTTAAAATATTTTACTGAAATTGAACTTGATGAGTTATCAAAAATAATTGATGGAGAAAAAGATATTAATAAATTAAAAATATTATTAGCAAATGAGGCAACTAAAATATTACATGGTGAAAAGCTGTCAAAAGACTCTGAAAATACAGCTCAGGAAACTTTTCATGGCGCTGGGATTAGTAAAAATTTACCAGAAATAAATATAAACAAAGCTCGTTTAGAAAAGGGAATTAATATTTTAGATCTACTCTCTGAAAACGACATTGTCTCCTCAAAAAGTGAAGCAAGAAGAGCCATAAAAGGAAAAGGTATTAAAATCAATGGAGAGTTAATTATTGACGAAAAAAAAATAATTAACAAAAATGATTTTAATGATAATAATTTAATAAAAATATCTTATGGAAAGAAAAAACATTTTTTAATTAAAAATAATTAATTATTTTTCATTTTCTTTCTTTTTTCTTTCTAATGCTCTAGTTATAAATCGAGGTGTTAAGGTTTTAAGTGGATTGACTGTTGTCTTTGTTTTTCCTGGTAAGCCTTTTATTTTGAAACTCACTCCGAAAACACCTTCTCCTATCTCTTTGCCAATTAAAATATCTCCTATTACTGGGATTTTAGATATTAATTTATTTATTTCTTTTGCTGGAACCATTGTTCCTCTAAGACTAGTTAGACCAGTTTTATTTTCAATGTATCCATCCATTAAAATTGTAATACTTGGACCAACTGCATAAATTTCTCCGATTTTTCTTACCTCGTCATCGTCAGTGAATTTTATTTCTAAAGACTCAAAACTTAAACCTTCTCCCGATAACAATACTGCTAATCCACTTAAGTCAGCTAAAGCTAATAACTTGGCAAAAGCTGGTGCATTAAGAACTTTAAAATTTTTTATTTGAAGATTAGATGAACTAGAATTCTCATCAAAAATTGAAGTAAATAGTAATTGCCCACCTTCTAGTCCTTTAAAAAAATCAAAGTCAGAGAGTAACGGTTTTGCTTGTCCTGAATAAATTTCTAATATTTTTTTATTATTATTAGGATTTTTTTTTAAAGAAATATCAAGAAATTCATTTGCTGAAAACTCACTTTTGGAGGACAGTTTTACAAATTTGCCTTTTTCTATTTTTCCAATTAAATTAAAATTTTTCAAAGGCGCTTTAAGTTTTGTAATTATATCCTCAAAACTAATAGAAATTTCCTTATTAATTTTATTAAAAGTATTTGTTTTATTGTCATCACTTAATTCTTTAATAAGGTTTGATGAGTCAAAGCTTTTTCCTTTAACACTTATCTTTTTTCCAAAGACAATCTCTAAATTATTATTCTCTTTACTATCCTGATATGTTCGTACTTTAATATTTTTAAAGCTTTCTAATTGATTTTTTTTATTAATTTTAACATTTTCTAGAGAGATTGAACTTTTATCTTCTTTATAGACAAAATTCTTAATATGTATTTTGTCTTTTAAAATTTCAAAATTTGCTTCAATATTCCCAACTTTACTTATGTCTTTTTTATAATTTATTATTTTAATAAATATTTCCTCATTAATGTCAAAATTAATATCAAAGTTTGATTTATTTTTAGAAAAAGAATTTTTTAATTTATATTTTTCATATTTATCTTTTCCATTTAAGGAAAACAAACCCTCTAAAGATACAGAATTTTTATTTTGTTTATTTAATTCAAATTTAATATTTGTTTCTTTAAGATTTAATTGATTTAATTTTTGCTCAAAAAAAGCAATATCCAAATCTTTATTAAATTTGATATCTGTCTCTTTCAAGGAACCTGTTAAATTATAATTGAAATTCTTTAATTCTAAATTTTTAGAAAATTCTAAATTAAATTGGTTTAATAAATTACCTTTTATTAAAATTTTGTTATCAAAAAAACTTGAATTAGTTTTCGACTCAGGAATTATTGATTTTATATCCGTATTAGTTATTTTTGGAATTTTAGTATTTAATGATCCTTCAATAATTAAATTTTCTTTATTTTCTATTTTTAAATTACCATTAGTTATTTCAATTTCTTTAAAATCAGCAATTATTGAGTTTATAATAAAAAGACTATCATTAGCTATAAAGTTAAAACTCGTGTTATTTAATTTAATGTCTTTATTAAAACTAATGTTTGTTTTATTTAGTGTGCCATCTATCTTATAACTTTCGAGTTGAAATTTTTTTTTAAAATCTAAATAAAAATTGCTATTAAAAGTTCCTTCAGAAACATTGTTTAGGACAAAACTTTTAAAATTTGAAGGTTTTATACCTACAATTAATTTCTTTAGATCTTCAATTTGGATATCTTTTGCTTTTGTAATTACCTGTTCAACCTCAATTTCATTTGAAAAAATAGAAAAAAAATTGATGTAAATTTTCAGTTCTGTTATTGGTAAATTAATTTTTTTATAATTTATATTTGGATTCTTAGTTGATAAAAATAAATTTACCTTTTTAATATCAAATTTAATTTTAATTTTATTAAAATTAATTTCTAAATCTGGTTGTGTTTGATTTATTTCTTGAGATAAAAAAGTATTAAATCTATCTGTTTCATAACCTTTTGTAGACAAAAATAATGTGACCCCAAGTAATAAGAAAACTAGGAAACTAAAAAAAGCTAATATAATCTTTTTCATTATTTAAAAAGTCCTGCCTCAATAAATTCATCAATGTTTCCATTTAAAACATCTTCAGGATTTGGGCTTTCTACCTTATTTCTCAAATCTTTAACCAATTGATATGGCTGTAAAACATATGATCTAATTTGATGTCCCCACCCAATATCAGTCTTAGAGCTTACATTTTTTTGATTTTCTTCTTCCCTTTTTTGTATTTCATGTTCATAAAGTCTGGCTTTTAACATTTTAAAACAAGTTTCTTTATTTTTATGTTGTGATCTTTCGTTTTGACACTGAACCACAATTTTCGATGGTATATGAGTAATTCTTACTGCGCTGTCAGTTGTATTAACATGCTGTCCGCCAGCTCCACTTGACCTGTAGGTATCTATTCTCAAATCTTTTTCATCTATTTTAATATCAATTTCATCATCTATTGCTGGGTAAACCCATATACTTGCAAAACTTGTATGCCTTCTAGCGCCACTGTCGAAAGGTGAGATTCTCACAAGACGATGAACTCCTGACTCTTTTTTCATCAGACCATAAAGATAATCGCCAGTTATCTTAAGAGTCGACGATTTTATTCCTGCCTCTTCACCCTTGTGTTCGCTTATAATCTCATATTTGAATGATTTTTTGTCAAACCATTTTAGATACATCCTTCTTAACATTTCGGCCCAGTCTTGACTTTCTGTTCCGCCCGCTCCTGCATGAATTTCCAAATAAATATTTAATCTGTCATTTTCACCAGATAGAAAACAGTTTATTTCATTTTTCTTAATGAGATTGTAAATATTATCTATTTTTTTGTTACAATCGATTAAAACTTCTTCATTTTTTTCTTCTGATCCCAAAGCATAAAGATCTTTTATACTTTGAATTTCTATTTTAGAGTTTTCAAAAGAGGAAACTATGTTCTCGTACAATTTTTTTTCTTTTATAATCTTTTTTGCTTTATTCCTATCTTTCCAGAAATCTTTTTGAGAAGTAATTGAATTTAATTGTTCTATTTTAGAAAATATTTTTTTATTATCAAAGATACCCCCTGATATTTTCTAAAGATTTTTCAGCTAAATTTATTTTACTGTTAAAATTTTCCATTAATAAAACTGCCTAAACTTTATTAATTTATCATAATTATTTGTTATATCTAGATTGTTGTTATCAGTTCTGTTTATATCTTTTAGCTTAAATGCCTCTATAATTGCTTTTTTGTTATTAAAATCTTCTTGCTCACCAGAATTATAATTAATTGGCTTGAAATAAATACCCGAGGGAATACTAAATTCTTTAAAATCTTCTTTATATAGAGCCTCTTTAACAAAACTTTTAAAAATTGGAAGAGCTGCTTTAGAGCCAGTTTCAAAACGTCCTAAAGATTTAGGATTATCAAAACCTATATAGACACCTATAACTAAATCTGATGTAAATCCTATAAACCAGGCATCAAAATTATTGTTTGTTGTACCAGTTTTCCCAGCTAAAGGAACATCTAAATCTCTTAGTTTTTTTCCTGTTCCTCTTTTTATAACTCCCTCTAATATTGAGGTCATTTGATAAGCAGTCTCTTCGCTAAAAACTTGCTCGTAACTATCTTTTATAATAGGAACCTGCACTAATTCTTTTGAAAATCTGTCACAACCTAAACATTCTCTATTATCAGAGTTAAAAATTGTTTTTCCTCTTCTGTCTTGAATTCTTTCAATTAAAGATGGTTCGATTTTTTTTCCTCCATTAGCAAAAGATGCATAAGCAGATGTTATATTAAGAAGTGTTGTTTCTGCTGAGCCTAAAGAGACGGATAATAACTCCGGTATATCAGTATAAATATTCAAATCTTGAGAAAGTTTTAAAATTTTTTTTAACCCAATATTTTCAGAAATTCTAACTGTCATTAAATTTCGTGAAAATTCAATGCCTTTTCTTAATGTTGATGGTCCATAAAATTTCTTACCATAGTTTTCAGGTTTCCAATTTTTTAACCCAATTCCTTGCTCAGCTATAAAAGGAGCATCTAATACTATTGAATTAGGTGAATATTCATTTTCTAATGCTGCAGCATAAACAAACGGTTTGAAAGCTGAACCAGGTTGTCTCTTCGCTTGTGTAGCCCTATTAAATTCACTAGATTGAAAACTAAAGCCTCCTACTAAAGCTTTAACTTTTCCGTTAAATGGATTTAAAACTACTATAGCTCCATTCACTTTTGGAAACTGTTTTAATTCCCAGTTATTTTTTTTTATTTCTTTTGCAAAAATGATATCACCAACTTTAAAAGATACAAAAATATCTTTTTTAATAGCCCATTTTAAATTACTTACTTTAATATAATTTTTTTTATTATTTTTTAATTTTTTAATTGTTAAACCCTGATCATTTATATTTGTTATCTCAACAAATTCCCATTTTAAAGTTGGATCAATTTTAATTTCTTTCAATTTATTTTCCCAATTGTTATCAGAAATTTTATTTGTGATTGGACCTCTCCAACCATGTCTTTTGTCATAATTTTCTATGCCTTTACGCAAAGCTTTTTGTGCATAAATTTGGTAATTTAGGTTTATTGGAGTTTTAATTGATAAGCCTTCCTCGTATAGTTTTTTAAATCCATAATTTTCTTTAGTTATTCTTCTTACCTCTTCGGAATAAGAATTTGCTTCATTTACTAATTTAATTTTTCTTTTTTTAAGTTTTATTTTTTCATTTTTAAATAACAACAAGTCATCTTTGTTTATAAAACCATTTTCATTAAGATTATTTAAAACTAAATTTCTTCTAATTTTTGCTAATTCTGGATATTTAAATGGATTGTATTTACTAGGTGCTTTAGGTAAAGCGGCTAACAATGATGCCTCAGTATAATTTAATTCTTTTACAGATTTGTCAAAATATTCCAAACTTGCTGCTGCAATACCATATGTGCCTTCTCCGAGATAAATTTGGTTAAGATATAATTCCAAAATTCTTTCTTTTGAATATGCTTTTTCAATTCTGAATGCCAATATTGCTTCTTTTATTTTTCTTCTTAGTGAAACTTCATTTGTTAAAAGAAAATTTTTTGCTACTTGTTGAGTTATTGTTGATGCTCCTTCTAATCTTTTGTCATTAATAATATTTTTAATATTAGTTAGTGTGGCTCTTAGAATTCCTTTTGCATCAATACCTGGGTGTTTAAAAAAATTCTTATCTTCTGCTGACAAAAAAGAATTAATAATTTTTTTTGGAATTGCCTCATAAGGAATAAATAATCTTTTTTCTATTGCATATTCAGCTATTAATTTTCCATTTTCTGAGTAAACCCTGCTTGAGACTGGTGGTTCATAATTAGCCAATTTTTTATAGTCTGGTAACCCAGATGAAAAATACCATAGGGCTGAAAATATTAAGAAAATAAAAATTGAAAAAGCTATTATGCTAGATTTAATTGTATAATTAAGAAGTTTTTTCATTAAAAGACAATTTTATAGCTTAAATTTTGGCTATCTTAAGGCATTTTTTACTTTTATATAAGAGGTGATATTCTTTCTAAAATTTTGTATACTTTAGTACTATTATTTTATGAAAAATTTCACAAAAAATTTACCAAAAATTACTAAAGGAATTCACTTAACATGGAAAAGAATTTGTATATCGATGCTTCGCATCCAGATGAAACTAGAATCGTTCTTAAATCAGACTCATCTATTGAAGAATATGAGTATGAGAGCAAGAATAAAATAAACTTTAAAAATAATATTTATTTAGGAACTGTCAGTAGAGTTGAGCCATCACTTCAGGCTGCTTTTATAAATTTTGGAAGAACAAAACATGGTTTTTTGGCTTTTAATGATATTCAATCTGATTACTATCAAATACCTACTGAAGATAAAGAAAAGTTACAACAGGCAGAAGAAAAAATTAGAGAAGATCTCAAAAATACAGGAACAAATGTTTTAAATGATTCAGACCCACCAGTAAATAACGAAGAAGATTTAAAAGTTAATTCTTCAGAAACAAATGGTATAGAAAAAAAGGTTAATGGGGAACATAACTTAGAAAACAATAATAAGAACTATAGAGAAAAATTAAAAAATACTTACGGTGTAAAAAAATATAGAATTCAAGAAGTAATTAAACCTGGACAAGTAATATTAATTCAAGTTCTTAAAGAAGAAAGAGGGCAAAAAGGAGCTGCTCTTACAACTTTTATTTCATTAGCTGGTAAATATATTGTTCTTATGCCTAACACTGCCAAAGGTGGAGGAATTTCAAGAAAAATTTATAACCCATCTGATAGATCAAAAATAAGAAAAATTTTAAATGAAATTGAGATACCTAAAAGTATGGGTGTTATCATAAGAACTGCGGGGGCGAACAAAACAAAAAATGAAATTGAAAAAGATTTTGAGAATACTCTGGTAATGTGGAATGATATTAAGAGTAAAGCATTTGAGTCTAATGCTCCTTCTTTGATTTATGAGGAGGGAGATATTATTAAAAGAGCTTTAAGAGATATTTATGATAATGATACAAAAAATATATACATAGATGGTAACGAAGGATATCAAAAAGCTAAAGCTTTTATGAAAATGCTAGTCCCAAAAAATGTTAAATTTATAAAAAAATATAGAGGTAAAATTCCCTTGTTTCATGATGTAGGTATTGAAAAAGAACTAAATAATATTTTTGAACCTACTATAAAATTAAAATCAGGTGGTTATTTAGTAATAAATCCTACTGAGGCACTAGTGGCTATCGATATAAATTCTGGTCAGTCAACTAAACAAATTAATATAGAAAAAACAGCGCTTAATACAAATTTAGAAGCCGCAGAAGAAATAGCAAGGCAAATTAAAATTAGAGACTTATCTGGATTAATAGTGATCGATTTTATTGATATGATGAATTTTTACAATAGAAGAATGGTTGAAAAAAAAATGCGTGAGAGTATTAGAAAAGATAGAGCGAGAATTCAGGTTGGTAGGATTAGTAATTTTGGTTTATTAGAAATGACTCGACAACGTTTAAGAGAAGGTTTTGTAAAATGGGAAACAAATCTATCTATGGAGTCTTTTGCTTTAAAAATAATTAAAAAAATAGAAATGTTAGCTTTCACAAATAAAATCAAATCTATAAATACCCATATTCCAGAAAAAATTAAAATTTATATTGATGCTTTTTTAAAAAAAGAAATTGAATACTTTCAAAAGAAATATAATTATAAAATTGAGTTTTTCGTCGATAATGAATTAATGGTTCCAGAATATAGAATTATTTTACTTAATAAAAATAAAAAAATTGTTAGTAAAATTGAAAACATAAATAAGATAAAAGAACAAAAAATATTTAATCAAAATAAAATTGGTGAAAAACCTGAAGATGAAAATAAAAAAAAGTTAGCAAAAAAAGTTAAAAAATCTAATCAAAAAAAGAAGGTAAATCATCCACGTACACTTTGGGTAAGAAGAAAAAAAATAAATTAAATTAATCCTTCAATTGGTGAACTAGCGATCGCATCAAGATTTTTTTTCATCCTACCAGCTAAAAAAGACTGTCTTCCAGAGATAACTGCGTTCTTAAATGACTCCGCCATTAACAGAGGTTTTTTTGCTTTTGCTATAGCGCTATTAATCAAAACTCCATCACATCCTAGCTCCATTGCAATTGATGCATCTGATGCAGTTCCTATACCTGCATCTACAATAACTGGCACTTTAGATTGTTTAATGATTAAAGATAAATTAAATTTATTTTGTATTCCCAAACCTGAGCCTATTGGAGAAGCTAAAGGCATTATAGCTGATGCGCCAAGATTTTCTAATTTTTTACAAAGCAAAGGATCATCGGAACAATAAACAAGAACTTTAAATCCTTCCTTAACTAAAATTTTAGTAGACTTGAGTGTTTCTGTCATATTTGGAAATAAAGTTTTTTTATCTCCTAAAACTTCAAGTTTGACCATTTTCCATCCTCCCATTTCTCTAGCCAATCTAAGCGTTCTCAATGCCTCTTCTGAAGTAAAACACCCCGCTGTATTTGGAAGATAGTGTATTTTTTTTGGATTTAAATAGTCAGTTAAAATAGGTTCTTTCTTATTTAAAATATTTACTCTTCTTACTGCAACGGTCACCATGTCAGCTCCTGAAGCTTTTATAGCAGCAGCAGT
>MDTG01146085.1_pt1 | contig 10013 bp, 7 predicted proteins | sample 811421 | NCBI WGS metagenome assembly MDTG01 (sample SAMN05326645, study PRJNA326480) | marine metagenome | isolation source: seawater | place: Pacific Ocean: South East | collected 2011 | reverse complement strand
TTCCTGAGAAATTTGAATGCGCATTATAGGCTTAGCACCCAGAGGGTAAAGTAAACTATGATCATCCTAGGACCGAAAAATCAGCGTAAAAGATGTGCATCTAAATATAAAGGTGAAAACACTAAAATGATGATACAAATTTTCAATTATTGAAAAATAAGTAGTTAAACAAATGTGAGTAGGTTTAGCTTCTGGCTCGATATGGAATAAAAGATTAACGCAGTTGAACGCTCGATTGTATGAACCATATCATGAACATCACATTACCTCATCGTAAACATCAAGATATCTGAATCATTGCTATTACTGGCAATCTCAAAACCTGAATGATTTGTATTGAGGCCGATACCGTCACCACGCCGGAGTATTCGGGTGCTGCCGTCATTATTGATTATCTGTAGAGTTCCTTCAATGATTTGAATCCACTGTTGATTGTCAAATGACTTTGGTATAGAAAGTACATCATCAATTTGTGGTTTCGCACGAAGGAGTTGCAAATTTCGTGCAATTGTCATTGTAGATTCGACAGATTCTGGACAAATCAGGGGTGTCCAGTCTCTGTTAACTGCAAAAGATCTTTGATCATATGCGGGTTGGATTGCAGTTTCTTCCGGCTCAATCCAGATTTGCAAAAGTCTGCAAGGCGCATTGCTGTGATTCATTTCACTATGAACAATTCCAGTACCAGCACTCATTCGCTGTACTTCTCCAGCTTTCAGTACTTCACTGTGGCCCATTGAGTCGGTGTGGGTAAGTTCCCCTTCTACCATTACCGTGACAATTTCCATATCCTGATGAGGATGCATTCCAAAACCTCGACCTGCTGCAATTGTGTCGTCGTTGATAACACGCAGAGGACCGAATCCAACCCAGGCAGGATCCCAATGGTTGGAGAATGAAAAAGTATGCCAGGAGTCGAGCCAGTCAAGTTGACTGTGGAAACGCTCAGGCCCTGGTCGAATCACAGAGTTGGTTGTGTTCAATGGCATGATGTTTGATTTGGATTATAAAAGCGTTAACTAAATGGAGCGTTAACTCATAAAGAAGGATTGGCCGCAAAGGACGGCCATCAATTCTAAGTGCCGTTGCGTCTTCATGCATCATTGACTCAATTGTGCACCTTGGTGGCTTCGTATTAAAAGCTTGCACTCTGACATTTATTGTTTGTCAGCACCTAGTAGTCGAGTCGTTGAACTACCGGTTGACAAAAGGAATCAGGTGATCTTGCAAAGAAATGCTTCCAGTGATATGCAAATCATTTGAATAGTGGATATGAGATTAGCTAGTAGCTTGATCACGCTTATCGATCAATTAGTTACGAATTGTGTTCTTCAGGCTATACAAAAGAAAGAGAACAGGTGAAAGACTGTATCGACGTCTAAAAGCTGTTAAGAATGAAAGCATGTCTAACACTGTGATGTTTTGAGTGGGTCGTTAGCTGATGCTGTTTTCTGGTCTTTTGTGGCCATGGTACCTGTCGTGCTTTCAGCCTGGTTTGGGCTCAGCTTCAAACCATCGAAAAAAATAACAGCTTATTTTTTGGCATTCAGCTCTGGAATGCTCATAGCATTGCTCTCTTACGATCTGGTTGAAGAGGCATTTCGGGTATCTGGTCCATACTATGCCTTAATTGGACTATTTATGGGTCTTATTGCTTATCAATTTTCAAATTATTTGGTTTCTAGATATGGAGTGAAGCGACGACAGTCTGTAACTTGTGGAGGTATCGGTCACTTAAGTTTAGAGCAACAAAACGAACGTAGTACTGCTTTAGCGTTACTAATAGGTGCGGCTTTAGATGGTATTCCAGAGTCAATGAGTATTGGTATTACTTTCTTGGAAAATCCATTGGTGAGCAGCTCTGTCATTTTAGCCGTTGCGGTAGCCAACATACCGGAGGGTCTAGCTAGTGGAGCGGGATTAAGACGAAGTGGAATGTCATCTTCAAAAATTTTACTAATGTGGTCATCTGTCGTCATTGTTTGTGTAGTTTCATCGGGTTTAGCATGGTTGTTGATGAAGGAAGCTCCGAGTGCTTTGAAGGGGTTGATCACTGCGTTTGCTGGTGGTGGGGTTCTAGCGATGACATTTCAAGCAATTATTCCCGAAGCCTATGAGGAGTTGAAAGACTGGATTGGTCTCATCGCAGGTGTGGGTTTTGCTATTGCATTTCTGGTGTCACATATGTACCATTAAAAATTTCATTGTATATCGATCGATAACAGCATCTGGCTTCAATCTATGCTCGTAAACGTCGATCCTTTGGCATGAGAAAAAGACTGGTTGGAATGCATGAAATTGAGCCGCTATTAATTATGTAACAATCAAGACGGATGAACGACAATAATTATGATCTTAGCGTTTCCTTAACATTTTGCAATGCGGTACCGGCTAAAAAGAGTGTATTAGCTTTAAAGCTAAGGAATTTATTTCCAAAAGTTCGAAATCATTAATGATGACAGCAACCCCAGTTCTGAATGAAATTTCTTTGAAAAGAAACCCCTTAGAATCTGCTGGGAAGTCTTATCGACTCTATCAAGGGTCTCCCCACCCATTTGGTAGCACCGTACAGAGTGAAGGGGTTAATTTCTCTCTATATAGTTCCACTGCTACAAATGTTAAATTATTAATATTTAATAAACCTGATGATCTTGATCCGTTGATTGAGATCAGTTTGGATACTACGGAAAATAGAAGCTTTAATATCTGGCACGTATTTGTTGAGGGCGTACAACCAGGAATGGGTTATGCCTATCGAGTCGATGGTCCTCATGAACCTTGGAATGGACATCGCTTTGATCCTGAAAAGGTACTTGTTGACCCGTACTCGAAGGGGAACTGTTTCAAGCTATGGGATCGCGGATCTGCATGCGTACCAGGCGATAACCTGCACAAATCTCTTCGCAGTGTTGTTATCGATGTAGATACATATGATTGGGAAGGTGATCAGCCATTGAAAAAACCAATGGCTGAGTCGATTGTCTATGAGATGCATGTCGGTGGATTCACCAAAAGTCCAACGAGTGGTGTTGAGCATCCGGGCACTTATCTAGGTCTTATCGAAAAGATCCCCTATCTAAAAAGTTTAGGGATAACAGCTGTCGAATTGCTTCCTGTATTCAGTTTTGATCATACAGATATATTCAAGGAGTTTGAGGGTAGGCAATTAAAGAATTATTGGGGCTATAGCACGATGGGATATTTTGCCCCACATCAGTCTTATTGCATTAATGATGATATCACTAAACATTTAAATGAATTTCGGGATATGGTAAAGGCTTTACATAAAGCAGGAATTGAAGTAATCCTTGATGTTGTTTATAATCATACTGATGAAGGCAATCATCAGGGTCCAATGTTTAGCTTTAAGGGGATCGATAATTCCTCCTATTATTACTTAACTGGTGCTGACGGAAATAAGGATTTTTACTATGACTATACCGGCTGCGGTAATACGTTTAATTGTAATCATCCTGTAGGTGAAAAGCTGATTATCGATTCACTGCGTTTCTGGGTTAAGGAAATGCATGTGGATGGTTTTAGATTCGATGAGGGATCTGTACTAAGTCGAGGAGAAGATGGAGTTCCTTTAGAGCATCCACCTGTTATTTGGTCCATCGAACTTGATGATCTCTTAGGTCAATCAAAAGTTATAGCAGAAGCTTGGGATGCAGCTGGCCTTTACCAAATTGGTACGTTTCCGGGTGCACGATGGGCCGAATGGAATGGCAAGTACCGGGATTGCATTAGAGGTTTTGTGAAGGGAGATCCAGGATTAATCGGTGAGTTGGCTGGCCGACTAACTGGTAGTGCGGATCTTTACCAATATCGACACCATGAGCCCACAAACAGTGTCAATTTTGTTTGTGCTCATGATGGCTTCACTCTCTATGATTTAACAGCTTATAATGAGAAGCATAACTGGTCAAATGGTGAAGGAAGTAACGACGGAATTGATGATAATGTAAGTTGGAATTGTGGAGTTGAAGGTGAAACGACTGATCCTTGGATTAATGATTTAAGGATCAGGCAGGTCAAAAACTTTGCGGTTATTCATATGCTTTCAATGGGAGTCCCTATGATAGTTGCTGGTGATGAATTCATGCGCAGCCAAGGTGGAAATAACAATACATATTGCCATGATAACGAGATCAATTGGTTTGACTGGAACCATATTTCTTCGAGCGATAGCCAAAAGATGATACGATTTTGGTCACTACTGATCAATAAAAGAAAGATTTACATCGATCATTTTAAGGGTAAGTATTTTTCGGGAGAGTCCAATAAGTTCGGCCTTTCTGACGTTTCCTGGCATGGTACTAAATTGTTTAGTCCTGGTTGGAATGATCCCCAGGCGCGATGTCTTGCAATGACCCTTGGTGATACTGCTGAAGATAGTGACCAGACTCTGAATGTCCACATCATGTTTAATATGCACTGGGAAGCCCTAGAATTTGAGATTCCTCAAATTGATGGACTAAAATGGTATCGATCTATCGATACCTCTCTCGCCTCTCCAAATGACATATCTCTTTTTGAAGATCAAATACCTATAAATGATCCTACTTATACTTTAACGTCTAGAAGTGTTGTGGTACTTATTTCGAGGGCTATTACTTGAGTCTTCGTTTTTAGTCATTTCTATCTCTGATCATCCATTTTTATTTACATGACTGTATCTAATCAGCTTTCATTCCCATTCTCTGATCTAATTGCTGGCTACATTCGAAAGGTCTCTTATCCTGAGGTATTTGACTGTAGAGGTGAAATTGAGCTTGAGACATCCGATGGGAGGATGTTTACAGTTAAAATTACTAATGCAGCTTATGCCGAATTAGTAAGAAATTTAGGTGAACCATTTCAAATGGCACCTGATTTATCCCAGATTCTCGTCGAAGATCGGTTCATACATGTGTATGGACTGTTCTATCCTGAGTCCGATGGACTTAAATTCGAAGCAAAGCATATGTTGCTTTTCGGTCGGTCTAAGGATGATTTGAGATTTGAGGATCAAAATTGGTGGATTCATCAAGTTCAGCAATTATTAAATTTCTACCTAGAGGCTCAATTTAAAGTAGTCGAAGGAGAACGAATCGACTTTAAGAAATTCAGAACAGACCTCAGCTCTGAAGGCAAGAAACAAGATGGTGTACAAAATTTAGATACCATTTCTAGACTGATTTATGGCTTTGCTTCGGCCTACATGATGACAGGGGATGAGCGTGCTTTAGAAGCCGCTCAGAATGGTACTCAATATATGCAACGCCATTTTAGACATCAAAATAAGAGTGAAGGCATTTGCTATTGGTATAGTCAAATTGATATTCAAGATGACGGCAGTGTTCGCAAGTATATGGGCTCCACAGCTGGTGGTGACGAGGGTGGAAATGCCATCCCTTGTTACGAGCAAATTTATGCGCTTGCTGGACCGACCCAAACTTGGCGAATTATTGGTGGATTAGACATTAAGCAAGACATTGACGATACAATTTCTTTCTTAAATCGTTATTACAAGGACCATGGTCCATACGGCGGTTATTACTCGCACATTGATCCTGTAACGTTCGATGCAAAAGCAGACTCTCTAGGTGTGAACAAGGCCAAGAAAAATTGGAACTCTGTTGGAGATCATGCACCTGCGTACCTAATTAATCTTTACCTAGCCACCGGAGATGATAGTTATGCCAAGTTCCTAGAGGATACCTTCGACACTATCTGTGACCATTTTCCTGATTATGGTTATAGCCCTTTTATGAACGAAAAGTTCTTTGATGACTGGTCGCGAGATTTAGAATGGGGCATTCATCAAGCACGCTGTGTTGTTGGTCACAACTTAAAAGTTGCATGGAATCTTACCCGGATGCATAGTTTGATGCCAAAAGAAAGTTATAAAACATTTGCACATCAAATTGCCGATGCTATCCCTGATGCTGGTTGTGATAATCAGCGTGGTGGATGGTACGACATGATGGAGAGAACGCTTAAAGATGGTGAAGAGAATTACCGGCGCGTTTGGCATGATCGCAAAGCATGGTGGCAACAAGAGCAAGGTATCCTTGCCTATTACATAATGGCCGGTGTTTATGATGATAAGCCTGAGTATTTGAATTATGCCCGAGAAGGTTCAGCTTTCTATAACGGCTGGTTCCTGGATTATGAAGCTGGTGGTATTTACTTCAATGTTCTTGCGAATGGTCAACCCTATTCACTTGGTTCAGAAAGAGGAAAAGGAAGCCATTCTATGGCTGGATACCATTCGTTTGAACTCTGTTTCCTTTCGGCGGTTTATTCAAATCTCTTAGTTAACAAGCAGCCAATGGATTTCTTCTTCAAGCCCAATCCACAAGCTTGGCCTGATAATAAATTACGAGTAGCACCTGATTTATTACCTGAAGGTAGTGTTGAACTTGCAGAGGTTTGGATCGACGACCAAGTTTATACTGACTTTGATCGTAAAAATTTAATTGTCAATCTCCCCGATTCTGATGTCGCTGTTCGTGTACGTGTTCGTATAGAACCTGCCGGACTTGCTTTTAGTGCTGACTTAATTAGTTATAGCGATGATATTGCTACATTTGCATTAGATGGTGACCTTACACGTTCGCAGCTAAAAATTCTTAAAAAGGAAGTTGAGAAGCTTAATGGAGCTAAGGGATTGATTTTAGATATGACTAACTTAGCTACTGTAGATGATACGGGTTGGAACTACCTATTATTCACAAAGCAACAACGCGGTGCTGCTTTTAGCCTCACCCTTAAGGGCCTCAACCCTGTGATAACCCAATCTCTGAAAGATGCAGAATTAGATGAGGAATTTACTACATTATGATTCTGACTTAGACTATAATTTAATTTAGTATATAATAAAGGGAATGCTTGCACCATTCCCTTTTTTTTGTCATTATTAAATGGATATCGAGATCTCCAAACTCAATAAGAAAGGAATTCAATCAGCCTTAAATGGAAACACATTAGAAGCAGAGATATTTTTTAAGAAAGCCTTGGCTTTGAATGCAAACTCCATGGATTCAATATTTAATTTAGTTAAGTTATTTGCAATGCAAAATCGATGTGCGGACGTGATCGATCTTTACTTTCAAATTACACCTTCTATTGTTCATGCAGATATTCCTCCTCAAATATTATCGATGTTTGCAAATTGCTTCTTAGCTCAATCTAGGTTTGATCAAGCAATATATTTACTGGAATATATTCATCAATCTCATCCCGGTGACGTTGAAACTACATGTAAGTTGTCCAATCTATTAATCCAAAATGGTAGGTTGTTGCAAGCTAGAGTGATTCTTGAACGTTCCAGTCAATTGATAGAAAATGATCCAAATATTCTCACTCAATTTGCCATTGTTGAAAGTGAGATTGGAAACTATATTCAAGCCGAAAATATACACAAGAAACTAGTCTCCTTTTATGGGCGATTTTTCTTAAGCCATTTTAATTACGCATTATTCTTATCCATGCTAGGCCGAGAAGAAGAGTCTCTTCATCACCTGCATATTTGTCTCAAACTTGTTCCTAACGCCCCAGAAGCCCTAACTGAAATTGAAAAAATCAATCTTAAAAATTCATCTATTCTCTCTGACATCTATCGATGTATTCAGGTAAATGATTGGGATAGCGTTGTGAAGCTTCTTTCCGAGTGGAAATCTAAAATTGATCCTATTTACTATTGGTCTATCATTTCAGACCTGCCAAAAATTACCGCTAGTTTGATTGAGGATATTGATAATGTATTTCCTGCCCACCAAATACAAACTTTTAAATTGCCTGATTCTGTAGATAATTGTCCTATTTTCCTTGTCCAAATTGAGGAATATATAATGAATCAGGAAAGTTTAATTTTAAATCGTGCTGGGAAGCCGACACGATTTGGTAGCCAATCACATGAAATTCTTAAGGGTTCTAACAATGCAAGTATCGCAAGTCTTAAAAGCAAATTACTTACTGCGATACCTCAATATTTGGAGAATCACAAATTACTGCTAGAGCTATGTAGTAAATTACCTTTAAAAAATGAGCTTAGTGGTTGGGCAGTTGTTTTAAATGAAGGCGGTTTTCAGAAGAGGCACATACACCCAGAAGCTATTGTGAGTGGAGTTGTATATATAAAACTTTCCGAAGAAACCAAGGACAAAAATAATCCGGCAGGAAACTTACTATTTCATCTTCATACGGAATCAATTATGATTACACCACAGGAGGGTCTTGTCGTGCTGTTTCCTAGCTACCTTGCACACGAGACCATTCCTTTAACAATGGATCACGAAAGAATATGTATCGCGTTTAACTATAGTTAAAAAAGATCCCCACGATGGGGATCTTTTATTACAAAGTTCCTGACAAGGAGTGGATACTTAAGTATTGATTAACTTCAGTAAATCTTCAGAAGCAAAAACATCACGAACGAAGGTGAGCTGTTCGCTCTTGTAGTAACAACCACCTCGATGTCCTCGACGAACCCAGCAAACACTTCCTTTAGCGATCTGCTCGTGCGTGTTGTCGTCGAGACAGATCCACTCGAAATGGGTGAATTCCCCCCAGAACTGGAGTATAGGCCAAACCATGGTCACACCTGGTTGGGCGATAATTGCCCACCAATGTTTTTCACGCTTTTGTTGCTCTTTAACACCGTGATAGGGACCATCTTGACAGTGATAGACAAGATCCGGACGGTACTCTTTGGTTAGAAGGTCACCACGTCCCTGACGCAGGGCTTCACAGTGAGTGGGCCAGAATTCTCGGTTTTCAGCTTCAATCTGCTCGAGTGTGTAATCTGGGCCAATCGCAGGCAATTCAGCTTCCTGAAGATTACCAATTTCATCAGATCGTTGGATCAATGTCGCCTTTAGCTCCTCGCTGACAAGGCCAGGGCGAGAATAATCAGCTAATAAACCTTCGTAGTAATTACGACGTGCCATTTGACGTAAGGAAATAGAGATTGGAACAGTCAACAGCCTGAAGTCAAGTCATGCTATTGACGCAAGGGGCTAAGTCAATTAGTGCAAATGGCGAAATAAAACCTATATTTTTCAATAGTTTAAGACAGAAATGCATGTGAACAGTTCTGACAAGCGCTCCCTTCACTCTAAGCAAAAATGATGGTGAAAGCTTTAAGAAGACCTAAATATGTAGCAAGGACAACTCGCATGCATTACATAGTCTTAGGCAATTTTGGATGGCTGCCCCCGTCAATACGATGAAACACGTGATATGTTTTTTTAACAACATCTTTGATTCTCGCCCTTAGAATAATAAAGAGGACGTTCTCTAAATTCCTCAAAAGAAATCAACCTTTCGGTAAGTACCCATGCTTCTTAATGCACATGGCAGTTGTAAAGGAAAAATCGGAGTATTCATTGAAGAACATTTCGATATGACCGAGTATCGCTTATTCAACAAGCGCCTACCTTCAGCTGGTTATGATCTCCAATATATATCAAATCTTTGGGGAAATAATAGCTTACAGTTTGGTTCAAATCCAGACAATGGTTGGGTTGAAGAACATTTAACTGTATCTGAGGATGTTCAGAATGTAAATCCTTCAGAATACAGCGGATTTTTAATTATAGGAGCATATGCGACGGATCGATTGAGATATACCGTTAAACCAGAGAAAGGCAAAGCAAATGATGCTCCAGCCGTTGAGCTTTTGCGGAAAATCATGTCGACATCGGGTGTAAAAGTTGGTACTATTTGTCACTCACTTTGGCTTTTGTGCGCGGATCGTACACTACTTGAAGGGAGGAAGGTCACCTGTGCTCATAACATCATCTGCGATGTTGAGAATGCGGGAGCAGATGTCCAATACGGTGACGATGGCACCGTTGGCAGTGTTGTTGATGGAGATTTGATCACCGCGAAACATCCTGCATTCACAGACGAGCTTTTGGATCTTTTCTTAAAAGAAATTGAGACACAATAAATAAATTTTAGGTTGACAGGAGAGACCTCAAATCTCTCCTGAAGTTTTTATTTAAGGGGGAACTGGTCCATAT